>Ga0114921_10000136_pt1 | contig 29716 bp, 28 predicted proteins | sample BentaG_FD_87016 | JGI IMG/M metagenome (GOLD analysis project Ga0114921, IMG submission 87016) | Deep subsurface microbial communities from South Atlantic Ocean to uncover new lineages of life (NeLLi) - Benguela_00093 metaG | ecosystem: Environmental > Aquatic > Marine > Oceanic > Sediment ... | reverse complement strand
ATTTCTGAAAGAGTTGTTTCAAGAATTGAGGGTGTAGAGGGAATAGAAGATGTGGAGAATTCGATGAAGGCGGGTAAGCCAGAGTGGAAAGTGAATATTGACAGAGAACTTTTATCCAACTTTGGCTTAACATCTTTTGAGGTTGCAAATGCAATAAAGGGTGCAATGCGTGGTGTCGTTGCCACGAAATTGAGAAAAGGTGGAGAGGAGACCGATGTAAGAGTGAAATTCAAATCAGAGGATGTAGCAAAATTTGAAGATATAAGGAATCTTCCAATCATCACTCGCACAGGGACAAAAATTTTATTGAAACAGGTTGCCGAGGTCGAGCATGCCATAGGTCCTGTCAAAATAGAAAGAGAGGGGAATTTCAGAAAGGCATCGGTTACAGCAAATGTGATAGGGAGAGATTTAAGGAGTGCGATGGGTGATGTACGAAAGGCGCTGAATGATCTGTCCCTTCCGCAAGGTTACTTTATCGAATTCGGAGGAGAGTATAAGGAAATGGTAAGTGCATTTAAAACCTTAGGATATGCATTTGCACTGGCTATAGTTCTCGTCTATATGGTCATGGCTGTCGCTTTTGAGTCACTCGTCCATCCATTAGTAATAATGTTCACGGTGCCTCTCTCCTGGATTGGTGCAATTCTGCTTCTTTTGCTCAGTGGGAAGACCATCTCCTTAGTTTCAGGTATTGGAATACTCATTCTGGCTGGTATCGCCGTGAATAATGGGATTGTGATGGTTGATTTCATAAACAGATTGAGGAAAAAGGGAATGGACAGAAAATCTGCAATAATCAATGGTGCGAGTATAAGGCTGAGGCCGATACTCATCACAGCGATTACAACCATTCTTGGGATGCTTCCTATGGTTCTATCAAAGACAGAAGGTTCAGAAATGAGAGCGCCAATTGCTATCACTGTAATAGGTGGACTTTTGGCTTCCACATTACTCACCTTAGTGGTGATACCGGTAGTTTATACCATATTTGATGACCTTGCTCACAGGACAAAAAAAATAGCAAAGAAAAAGATACACGGGGAGGAATAAAGAGGCGCTCCGATAATCTCATTGCGAGGAGTGGAACGGTTGCGAGGTAGTGGATATTATCTATAAGTTTCCTCCAGTTCTCTGTTGAATATCTCACCCTCCATTTCATGAAGTTTCTTCTGGAGGATTTTTTCCTCTTTTCTTAGTTCGCTAACCTTCTCTTCGAGCTCCATCGCCTCCTTTCCTAAAGGTCCTATATGAGTCGAAAGTTTATCCATCTGTTTCTGGGCATCCGTCAGTTCTTTTTTTAATTTTTCTGATTCTTTTCTGTCTTTTTCCAAATTTTGTGTCAAATCTATATATTCTTTTTCCTTCCTTTCCATCTCCTCTATTCTCTTCTTCAATGCCTTTTCCATATTCTCCATTTCTGCTACATCTTTTTTAAGAGCTGCACTCCTTTCTTCTTTTTCTTTAATCTCAAGCATCAATTTTTCCTCATCCTTTTCCATCTTTTCAATCGCTTTTTCCAACCCGCCTTTTTTGTTAATGCTCTCTTCCATAAGTCTCCTCAATGTAGATTCTTTTTCACGGGATTCGGCAATGTGGTCGCTTACCTGACGCATCAATGTTTTTTCGTCCTCCCGCAATTTCCTCACCCTTTCAATCAGTTCTATCTCTTCCTTCTTATTATCTATTATGCTCTTATTGATGGCTTTTTCTTCCTTACGTGCTATCTCCTGGCTCGATGTAAGATTCTCAAACTCTGCTTTCGATTTCGCCAGTTTTTCGGTTAGTTCTCTATCTTCCCCCCTTTTACTTTCAATGACTGATGTGAGTTCATTCTCTTCTCTGTGAATTTTCCCGAGTCGTTCGCTTAAGGTCTCCATGAGTTTGCTCTGTTCCTCTCTAACTTTTGCAATATGTTCGGTAATTACTTTTTCTTCCTCTTCGAATTTTTCAATCCGTTTTAATTTCTCATTGATGGTCGCTTCTTGTTCTTTGAGTTTACTCAGTTTCTTTTGAAGGTCTACCAGATCTCTCTCTTCTTTTCTTAATGACTCAACACGGATGAGAATTTCGGCTTGTTCCCCCTTCATTTTCTCCAGGTTTGCCTTGAAAGTTTCTTCTTCATCTCTGAGTCTCAAAATATCTTCTGCCTCTCTTTTGATGGCATCTAAATACTCGTCTAATTTCTCCTTCCTATCCTGAAGTTCTTTAATTGTAGAAGTGAGGCTCTCTCTCTTTTTTTGCATTTCTTCTATACCAGAAGGTATTACTATACTCTCTGTCTTTAATTTTTCAATAGATTCAGTTATTTTTGCCTTCTCTTCATTTAACTCTTCAATCAGTTTTGCCTCTTCTTCACAACTCTCTATAATCTTCTTAAATTCTTGTCCCTTTTGGTGCAAAATTCCTGTAATCTGTTTCCTCTCTTCACCGAGTTTTTCAATGTCGGATATGATTTCCTTTTTCTCACCGGATAGTTTATCTATCTCTTTATTGAGATCTAAAATCTCCACTTTTTTCCCTTTGGCACCAACTACTTCCTTTGACAGGAGTGCAGCATCTTTCTGCAGTTCATTTATCCTTATCGCCATCGACTTTTCATCCTTTTCCAATTTGCTAATGGAAGTCTTTGTTTTTTCTTCTTCTTCTTTTAAATATGAGACTCGCTCAGTGAGTTCATTGACTTCCTTTTTCTTTTCCGCTATCTCGGTCCCCACAGATCCGAGGGTTTCGACTTCCTCTATAATCTTCGTCTTACGTTCTTCAAGTGAAGAGACTTCTTCCACAAGTTCTTTAAGTCTTTCTTCCTTATCCTTCTCGGTTTTTTCAATATACCTCGACGCCTCCCACTCTAATTCATTAATATGTTTAGTTACAAGCTCTTCCTCTTTTTTAGCCTTGGCAACATCTGACTCCAGGGCTAATTTTTCATCTTTAAGGCTTTGCAAGATTTTATTTTCTTCTTCAATCTGTTTCTGTAGTTCATCAGTTCTTCTTTTTAAATCAATTTCATCCTTTTTAAAAATTTCAACCCTCTCAGTAACTTTTCCTGCAACACCTTTTTCTTCCTTCATAGCACTAACGGATTTCACAAGGGCATTCCTCTCGTCCTTCAACTTGTCAATTTCTGAAATGAGTTTCTCCATTTCATCTACTCTGGACCGAATTTCAGTTTCTTCCTGTTTTAACTTGTTAACACTCTCTGCACCTTCTTCAATCTCTTTCATCATATCTTCATACCTAGATAGAAGTTCTGCTTCTACCGATTTCAGTTCTTTAATTCTTTTAGCATACTCTTCTTCTCTCTCTTCCATCATTTCCTCCTAATATTTTTAAAAGTATTATCAGATACATAACCACAGAGAATTAACTTTTCTAAAATATGCCCAACAGAACATCACCAACTTTGGAAGTATGAAAATTTATCCGCTCAAGGTCGGTTATTAAATCAAGATGAACTGTACTCGTTTCGAGAGACTCCTTCAACCCTCTATGTAGTCTATCAATATGCCTGCGATGGAGTTCTCTAAGCAAATCGTTCATTCCCACTCTTCTCTCTTGCAGTTTTAATGCAAGTTCTCTATCACTGGTATGGACTGACCAATATATTTGTGCGGCTTCTGTTTCACAATTGACATCAACGCAAATCCAGCTGCAATCATCAGTATGGCATACTCCATAACCTTATGGTTTTCCGTCACTGTCTTTTATAGACACCATCGGAGGTTTTTTCAATCTCTGTCCTACGGAGCCTACCTGCATATCTCCTGAAATGTCTTTGCCAAGCGGTCCTGTGGCTTTAGTGATTTGACATTGGGCAAATTGCAGGCAGATTATTTGGATCAGAACCAATACCATCAAAAATTATTTTAAGGGAAAAAAATTAAAAAGTCAATAAAAAAACACGGCTATAGACCCTTCCCTTCCACCCATATCCTTACGGATCCGTAGAAATATGAGATGTTGTGCAACGGCTCTGTGAGTGGATAAGGTAAGACTGAAGCCTTGCTCTACAAGCTCAAGAGAGGCAGAAAAAGGCACATTCCAGTCTTCTCAATGGTTGCTTTTCCCTTGACAATTTATACAAATTTTTCTATGTATTTCTAAATATTATGAATATTGTAAATAGAAAATGGTGGCTCATAGATGCTAACAGACAGACTTTGGGACGTCTGGCATCGAAAATTGCTAATATCCTTCGTGGAAAAAACAATCCCCGTTTTTCACCGAACAGAGACTGCGGCGATTTTGTCATCTGTATCAACGCAGAGAAGATATATCTGAGTGGAAAGAAGTTGAAGAATAAGTTCTACTACCACCATTCAGGTTATCCAGGTGGACTGAAAAAGGTAAGGTGCGATGAACTTTTGAAAAAACATCCTGAAAGACTGATCTTTATGGCTGTAAGAGGGATGTTACCAAAAAATAAGTTGAGAGCAAAGTTCTTGAGCAAGTTGAAAGTATATGCGGGTCCGCACCATCCGCATCAATCACAAAAACCTATACCTCTGGAGGTTTGATGAAAGAAGAATCGTACGAAGCGACTGGCAGACGAAAAAGATCAGTAGCAAGAGTAAGACTTATCCCTGGTAGTGGCAGATTTTTAGTAGCCAAAAAGCCTATTAAAGAATATTTCAAAAGAGAGAGCCTTGTGCAGATATGTGAACGACCTTTTGAGGTAACTGAGACGGTTGGTAAGTTTGACTGCCTTGTTAGAGTGAATGGAGGGGGTATTTCTGGACAGGCAGGAGCTGTGCAACTGGGCATTGCGAGAGCACTTCTTGCATATAACGCAGAGTTCAAAAAAAAGTTAAGAGAATTTGGTTTACTAACAAGAGATTCCAGAGAGAAAGAAAGGATGAAGTACGGTCTTGCAAAGAGAAGAAAAAGATACCAATACTCAAAGAGATAAAATGTCAAAGAAGGGAGGTAGACTTTGGCAATAGTATCTATGAAAGATTTGCTGGAGGCTGGAGTCCATTTTGGACATAGAAAAAAGAGATGGAATCCAAAGATGAGAAAATATATCTTTGCTGAACGGAATGGCATCCACATAATAGACCTCGAATTAACACTGGACCTACTCAAAGATGCCTATCTCGCTGTACGCACAAAAATCGAAGAAGATGGCAATATCCTATTCGTAGGAACAAAAAAGCAGATAAAGGATGTAATCGAAGCAGAGGCTCAAAGATGTGGTGGGTTCTATGTTACTGAAAGATGGCTTGGAGGAACTTTAACAAACTTCAGAAATATAAGAAAAAATGTCGAAAAGATGATTGAACTTGAGAAATTTGAAAAAGGAAATAAATCTTTTACTAAAAAAGAGAGCTCAAAATTAAAAAAGAAAAAAGAAAAACTTGGCAAAGTTCTCACAGGTATAAAGGATATGCACGACCTCCCGGGTATATTGTTTGTTACCGATGTTAGAAAAGAACATATTGCAGTTACAGAGGCAAATAAGATGGAAATACCAATAGTTGCGATAGTTGATACCAATGTAGATCCTACTCCTATTAATTATCCAATACCGGGAAACGATGATGCAATAAGGTCGGTCAGACTGATAACAAGTCTTATTGCCAACTCGGTTATTGAGGGGCACCAGTCTGGAAGCAAGGGAGAGTAATGATTGAAAAAGTTAAGGAATTAAGGGAGAAGACGGGTGTCGGGATACTTGATTGTAAAATTGCACTGCAGGAGTCTAAAGGAGACATCGATAAAGCCATCGAAATATTGCGAAAAAAAGGTATTGCAGCATCGGAGAGGAAGGCTGGCAGAATAACTAAAGAAGGAATAATAGAATCTTATATACATCCCGGTGAAAAACTCGGAGCTATGGTTGAAGTGAATTGTGAAACAGATTTTGTTGCAAGAAATAAAAATTTCAGAAAATTTGCCAAAGATATCACCATGCATATTGCAGCCTGTAATCCACTCTATATCAAACGGAGTGATGTTCCTCAAGAGGTCATCGAAAAGGAGAGGGAAATATATCTTGCTCAACTTAAAGACAAAAATAAACCCCAGAAGATATTGGACAAGATTGTAGAAGGCAAACTGGAAAAATTTTTTTCCGAATTTTGCCTTACCGAACAACCGTTTGTTAAAGACCCCGAAAAAACAGTTGAAGATGTTCTAAAAGACAATATTTTTAAACTGGGAGAGAATATTGTGATTAAAAGGTTTGTAAGATTTAGATTGGGGGAAGGGTGAGGAAATATAAAAGAGTGCTTCTGAAATTGAGCGGAGAAATAATTGGCGGTGCAAATGGTGATGGAATTGATAGAGATGCGCTTTGCATGGTAGCAGAAGAAATAAAGGGTGTCTCAATATTGGATGTAGATATAGGAATAGTTATTGGAGGAGGGAATATCTTCAGGGGCTCACTATCAAAAAAGATTGGTATAGACAGGGTGACAGGAGACTATATGGGTATGTTAGGCACAATGATGGATGCACTCGCCCTTCAGGATATCTTAGAAAGCAAAGGTATCACAACGAGGGTGATGAGCGCACTGGAGATGGCGCAGCTCTCCGAGAGATATATAAGGAGAAGAGCAATGAGACACTTTGAAAAGAAAAGAACTCTAATATTTGCCTGCGGAACTGGTAATCCTTATTTTACAACCGACACCGCTGCATCCCTTCGTGCCATCGAAATAGGAGCAGAAGCACTACTGAAAGGAACCAAAGTAGATGGTGCTTACGCCAAAGACCCCATGAAAAATCCAAGAGCCAAAAAATTCAGTCGTTTGACCTATCTGGATGTTCTGAATAAAAAACTGCAGGTGATAGACGCAACAGCCGTCACATTATGTATGCAAAATAATCTGCCCATAATAGTATTCAACATCAGGAAATCTGGAAATCTCAAAAAAATAATTCAGGGAGAATCGGTAGGGACAATCATAAATTAAAAAATGGACCTCGAAGAGATACATAATACAGAAAAAGAAAAAATGGAAAAGGCATGCGAGGCATTGAGACGTGAACTTTCGATGATAAGAACAGGAAGAGCAACAACCCAGTTGCTTGATGGTATAAAGGTTGAATGTTACAATTCTTCTTATCCAATAAAAGAGATTGCAACCGTGGGAACCCCACAACCGAGGTTTCTCGTAGTTCAACCATGGGATAAAAGTCTAATTGGAAATATAGAAAAGGCTATATTAAAATCCGATTTAGGCCTAACTCCGAACAATGATGGTAATGTCATACGAATACCCATCCCACCACTTACAGGAGAGAGAAGGAAAGACTTGGTAAAACTCGTTAAAAAATTGACGGAGGATAGCAGGATAGAAGTTCGTAATGTGAGGAGGGAAGCGAATGAAAAGATACGCTCACTCCAACATAGTGGGGATATTTCTGAAGATGAACGGGACCGTGCATTGAAGAAAGTGCAGGAACTTACCGGTGATTACATAAAAAAAATTGACGAAACATTGAGCAGAAAAGAAGTCGAAATTATGGAAGAATAGAACCGGCATTATCCCCCAACTTTGGAGTCAGTCTTACAAATTCTATTATTTTATTGACTTTTTTTATGAATAGTATTTATAACTAACAAGTTTTATACTGAATGCTTCTTTTATGATTTCTCCTGTTATTTTTTTATACCTCATAATATTTTATCCTGTCTGGTTCCCTATTGTCAAGCCCATAAGAAGAAATGAGGGGTAGGTAAACTCGGTTTTGACTTGACTTTTGAAAATCCTTTTCTACCATAGGAAAAAAAGTAAGGTCAGACGACCCGTATGGAAGGAAGGTTGAAGAGTATTGGAATAAGAAGGGAAGATAAAAATATATGGGAAAGGAGGGTTCCCATAATTCCTGATAATGTAAAAAGATTGAAGGAGGATATGGGTATAATTACATATATTCAACCTTCTGAGATAAGGGTATTTAATGATGATGAATTTAGAGATGTCGGGGCTATTGTTCAAGAAAATCTTGATACAAATTTTATATTTGGAATTAAGGAAATGCCTGTAAATTTCTTTGCAGAAGGAAAGGCTTATATATTTTTCTCGCATACTATTAAGGGCCAACCCTATAATATGCCAATGTTAAAAAAGATACTGGAGAAAAAGGATACACTTATAGATTATGAAAAGGTTGCAGATGAGAGTGGGAGGAGACTCATTGCATTTGGCAGGTTTGCAGGGATTGCTGGTATGATTGATACATTGTGGGCATTGGGAAGAAGATGGGAATGGGAAGGTTATAAAACTCCATTTAAGCATATAAAAAGGGCATACGAATATCATAGTTTATCTAAATTTGAATCTCAAAGTAAGGTTGTAGGTGAAGAGATTGTAAATATAGGATTTCCAGAAGAGATATCCCCTGTTGTTATTGGCATAGCAGGATATGGAAATGTCTCAAAGGGAGCACAAGAAGTCCTCTCTATGTTTCCTGTTAAAGAAATATCCCCCCAGGATTTATTTGAATTAAAGGATAATAATAAGATAATTTATAAGGTAGTCTTTAAAGAAGAACATACAGTTGAAAGAAAGGATGGTGGTCCACTTGATTTACAAGAATTCTATCAACATCCAGAACCTTATAAAGGAGTATTTGAGAAACATATAGATTACATTAGCGCTTTTGTTAATTCTATATATTGGGAGAAAAGATATCCAAGGCTTATAACAAAAAGGTATATTAAAGAGAATTATTCTGAGAATATGAAAATGAAGGTTGTTGGAGATGTAAGCTGTGATATTGAAGGTGCTATTGAATTCACATTGAAGTCAACTAACCCCGGAGAGCCCGTTTATGTTTATAATCCTGATGTGGATAATATAATAATGGGTTATAAAGCTAAGGGGCCTGTTGTGCTTGCAGTAGATATACTTGGAAGTGAACTTCCAAAAGATGCGTCTATATATTTTAGCAAGATATTGATGAAATTTTTAACTGATATAGTAAATTCAGAGTATCCAGACAGATTTGAAGAATGTACACTTCCTGATTGCCTGAAAAAAGCAGTGATTGTTTATAAAGGAAGTCTCACCTCAAATTATGAGTATCTTAAACAATATATCTAAGGAGGTATAATGGAAAAAGTTCTTATCTTAGGAGCAGGCCTTGTATCTAAACCTATGGTAGATTATCTCTTAAGCAAGGGATTTTTTGTGAGGGTAGCAACAAGGACTGTCAGTAAAGCAGAGGCACTTACAAAAGGACATAAAAATGGTGAATCAGTTCAATGGACTGCGGATGATAAGGAAGGACTTACCAAAATGGTGAAAGATTCTTCTTTAGTGGTAAGCCTTCTCCCCTATGCTCACCATCCAGATGTTGCTGAGATTTGCATTCAGGAGGGAAAGAATATGGTTACAACTTCCTATGTAAGTGAAAAAATGTCTGAAATGGATGGAAGGGCAGGAGAAGCAAATATAATAATCCTGAATGAGATTGGACTTGACCCGGGGATTGACCATATGTCTGCAATGAAAATAATTGATGATGTTCACAGTAAGAAAGGGGTGATTGAATCCTTCAGGTCAGTCTGTGGGGCTTTACCTTCTCCAGAAGCAAGTAATAATCCGTTCAGGTATAAATTCTCATGGAGTCCAAGGGGAGTGGCATTTGCAGGTAGGAATAGTGCACGATACCTTATAGATGGAAAGGAAATAAAAATCCCTGGAAAGGAGTTATTTAAAGATTACTCTACTACAGAAATCCCGGATATTGGCAGACTTGAAGTTTATCCTAACAGGAATTCAATCCCCTATATTGAAAAATATGGGATTAAAGATGTAAATACAATGTTCAGAGGAACATTGAGATATTCAGGATGGTGCGATTTATGGTACAACATCTCACGATTGGGATTACTGGATACAGAAGAAAAGGAATTTAATGGGATGAGTTATAAAGAATTTATGAAATCCCTTGCGGGTGCGAAAGCAGATGATATTAGAGGCGAAGCTGCAAAGTATCTTGGCATTAATAAAGATAGTGAAATTCTTGATAAGATTGAGTGGCTCAGTCTGTTCTCCGACGATAAAATAAAGATAGAAAAGGGTGGAAATATTGATGTGTTTGTGGAAAAATTACTCGAAAAATTACAATATAAAGATGGAGAAAGAGATATGGTGATACTCAAAGACGAGTTTATTGTCCGTTATATCAATAAAAGAGAAAAGATAATTTCCACCCTAATTGATTTTGGCGTAATAGGGGAAGATACTGCAATTGCAAGAACTGTAAGCCTTCCTGCCGCTGTGGCTGTGAAACTTATAATAGAAGGAGAGATAAAGGAAAAGGGTGTTCATATACCTACAAAACCTGATATATATGAACCTGTTTTAAGAGAACTGGAAACACTGGGGATTTCATTTCGGGAAGATGTATTAGAGATTTAAAAAGGAGAAAGATTATCAAGGAAAGCATAATGTATTTCAACAGACACTTTCATAAAAGTTAATAAATTTTTGTTTCGTTTAAGTCTAAGTAAATCAAAGACTTAGTCAATTTTCGAAGGGGACCCCATTAAATTTCTATCCATGAACAAAAGACTAATGAACATAACCACACTCGATGTTTCCACGACAATATGATGAGAATTTTTAACAATGTTTTTACTTGACACCTCATTTTTTAATTACTATTATACTCTAAATGGTGGGTGAAGATAGTGTTGAAAAAGTAGACCAGCAGGAAGTTACGGATGTAAAAACCGTAATGACTTTTCTGACAAAGGCATTTACTTCACTGAGAATCTACCTTCCCAATAATCCTTTCGTTAAAAAGTTTCATGCGAATTTATACGAAAGCCTTGCAAAATTCCTTGACAATTATGGAAAAATTGCATTGAGAATTAACGAATTCGAGTTACTATATAAAGATACCGTCGTCTATCGAAATACGGATAGGAGTGGAAGTATCGCTTTTATATTACATAAAGACGGAGTGAGAGAAATTTCATTTCTTAAAGATGTAGATTCAGACGAGGTGTTCGATTTCCTCAATATTTTGAAGAAAAACGCCGAACTCACCGATGAAGAAAGTGACCTAGTCGGTTCTTTGTGGCCAAGAGATTTTCAGTATATTAAATATACGGCTGTTGAGGATATTGTTGAAACTCGGTCTCTCGGTATGGAACCCATAGAGATGGAACCGGAAGAGAAAGTCGTAGACTCCAATATCAATGCTAAAAAGATACTTGCTTCACAAAAAGTAAATGACAACATTCCAGTGTTCGATACATACACGGACCTTCTTCTACTCGAAGATAAAGAGATGCATGATATAGAAAACCTAATCTCTACGCAACTTGAAATTAAACCTGGACTCGCACTTGTGAAAATCCTTTTCAACTTGCTCAAACTGGAAAGTAATCACAAAGAGTTTGCACAAATTGTCCAATTCTCTGCAGAATTATTGCAAAGATTTATTGATGGATGCAAGTTTACTTATGCTCTCCAGATTCTTAAGGAAGCGAAGATATTTTTCCATAGCACAGAGGATTTGCCACTAAAGAATAAGGAAAAAATTTCAAACTTTTTAAGAGTAGCAGAAGAAACAAATACTATAGAGAAACTGGCTGCCAGAATTAATGAAGTGCAGGATGAAGATGAGATGAAATCTGCTTTGCAATACCTTGGACTTGTCGAAAAAAAAACAATGCCTTTAATATGCGACCTCCTTTTTAAAGTCTCAGACGTTAAGACGAAAAACTATCTTCTCAATCTTATTGAAATATTAGGTGAAGAGAATCCTGCGACCATTAGAAAATTTCTCTCTGATGAACGGGCTGATTTAGTGATGGAGCTCATTCCACTCGTCATAAAAATAGACAAAACAAAAAGCATCAAATACCTCGAAAGATTCATTAAACATAATGAAGAGAAAGTACGACTTCGGGTTATATCGTCATTAAAGACACTGAAAGGAACGGAGGCTAATCGGTTATTTGTAAAATTTTTAGATGATAAGAGTGAGCGAGTTCGTCTCTCTGCTGCAGAAAATTTGCAATATAGCGATGATAAATCGGTAATACAAAAGGTATGCAATATAGTCGAGAATAAAGATTTTTTAAACAAAGAAACAGCAGAACAACTTGTATTGATAAATTTTTTAGGAAAATCAAAATCGAACTCCGCAGTGTCAACTCTTCGAAAGATTTTAAACATTGGGGGATTGTTTTCGGGTAGTAAGAATGATGCAATCCGAATTGCATCAGCACATGCATTGGGTGAGATTGGAAGTAAGACCGCGATGGAAGCATTGAAAAAAAGTTCCATGATTAGAAGGAAAAAAATAAGCAAGGTATGCAAAACCCTTTTGCAGAAAACAGGTGAGATAGAATAATGGGTGAGGGTATATCTGATTTAAGGCTCAAAAGAGAGATAGAATTGGGAAGATCACTCGTCTTAAAATTTGTTGCATCGGTTAAAACTGCCCAGATTTATGATTTGAACAATACAGCATTTCTCACCCAGTCAAATGCCTTGATGGAAATTCTGGACAAAATCTTTGAAACAGGAAATGAAGTGACATTAAGTTTAAAAGAGAATAATCTTTTTCTCAATGAAACAAGGTTGAAAGTTGATTTTGGTAGTTTTCCTAATTTCAGATTCGTAGTTTCTGAATTCAAGAACAGAGGGATAGGGTCTCTCTGTTTTAAACCACAAATCAGTCTCGAAGAAGTTAAAAAATTTGTTTTCCTATTCGCAAAAACATCTGTAAACCCCAAAGAGCCTTTTCAATCTTTCACAAAATCCTTTAAAGAAGCAGAAATCTCGAATGTAGACATTGAAGAGATAAAAGAGTTTGACACTCGGGAACTATCTCCAGAAGAAGTGCGAATAGTTGCCAAAAAGACCTTCTTCGAAGGTATTTCCTATCTAAAAGGAACCTTTGAAAAAGCAGCCGTATCACCCCAGTCGGTTAATGTTAAACATACCAGAAGGTTTGTCCGTTCTATTGTAGATTTACTTTCAAAGGATGAATCATATATGTTAGGTCTGACCGTCATTAAAAATCACGAAGAGTATACTTTGAACCATTCTATGAATGTTTGCATCTTATCGCTTGCCCTTGCAACAAGGCTTCGGCTCAACCGGCAATTATTAGATGAGATTGGAATAGCATCTATATTTCATGATGTTGGAAAAGTTGCAATCCCAACGAAAATCCTATGCAAGCCAGGGCCACTCACCAAAGAAGAGTTTGCAAAAGTGAAGGAGCACCCCCAGAGGGGCGTGGAGATGATGCTTCAAATGAAGGGGTTGGGCGAGGTTCCTGTTAGAGTGCTTCAATGTATCCTTGAACATCACATTAAATACGATGGCTCCGGATACCCATCTCTGCACCTTAATGAACTCGGGGTACTCTCAAGAATAGTCACTATCACCGATACCTTCGACGCCATGACTACAGAGAGGGTATACCATAAAAATCCTTTTTCTTTTGATTCTGCAATCCATTTTATGTGGGAAAAGCGGGGGGACTATTACGACCCTCTTTTTATGAAGGCATTCGTGAATACGATGGGTATATATCCAAGAGGCACGATGCTTCTGCTCGATACCAACGAGGTGGGCATAGTTATTGAAGGCACTCAGGACCCCGAATTTGGTTATCGGGCAAAAGTAAAACTAATCACCGACAGAGATGGGAACAGGATTGATGCCGTAGACTTTATTGATGAGAACGGATTCAAAAAAAGGGTTGCTAAAATCCTCAATCCGAATGATTTCAATATAGATATATCAAAATATTTTTAAACCCACTTTATGGATGATGAGACTTTGTTCAAAAAACGAATCAAGAGAAACTTCATTTTCTACCTTGTGTATAGTCTATACATTCTATTGAATCTGCTCCCCCACTCAGCTGCTTCTTTTCTCTTCTCATCCCTTGCTCTTTTCCTTTTTTTCATACTTAAAAAAGTAAGATCGACAATGATTGCCAATCTAAACTATGTTTATGGAATATCCCCGAGTCATAAAAAATTCGCCTTTCAAAACTTTTTAAATCTCAGCAGAAATGCAGTTGATTTTTTGAGACTCAAAAAACTGTGTTTGAATAAGAAAATAATTATTAGGAGAGAAGAAATTTTTCAGAATGCATTGAAAATAGGGAATGGAGTAATATTCATTTCAGGACATTTAGGGGCATGGGAACTCATCCCTGCTTATTTATCAGAGAAAGGTTATCCAATAAATGTTGTTACAAGGACTGTATATGAACCTAAACTTGGAAATTTGATAGATAATATTCGACAGAGCAAAGGGATGAACATTATTGACCGGAAGGTATCATTAAAGGAGTCTTTTAAGGCTTTAAAAAGGGGAGAATCTCTTGGTGTTTTAATAGACCAGGATACCGGGAGTAAAGGTGTTTTCATACAATTTTTAGGCAGACGTGCATTTACTCCAACAGGTATAGTTAAATTGGCAATGAAAACTAAATCCTCTGTTATCCCTATGGCAATTCACAGAGAAAGAGACTCCCACATAATCGATGTAGACCATCCACTTAAATTTGTATTGACAGGGAATAAAGAAATGGATATAATGAATAACACTGCACTATGTTCTAATGCGGTAGAAAAGTTTATAAGAACATATCCGGAAGAATGGGTATGGATGCATAGAAGATGGAAGAGAAAACCTGATAAACGAAAAGATGAGTAGAACAATTGTCTTTGTCTTGATGCTCTTCCTATTCGCTTGTAAGGAAGATGTGAAAGAGAGTGAACCTACCACGAATGAAGTTATACCAACTCAAACGGTTGAAGACTTTGCGCTGAAAGAGACACATGGAGACAAAAAAATCTGGCTTTTACGAGCAGAGAAGGCTCTTTCTTATGAAGAAAAACATACAATTTGGATATATGATGTAAATCTGGACTTTTTTGATGAGAATGGACTGATCTCTTCAACACTCACCTCAGATTCGGGAATAGTCTTTAGCCAGACCAATAATATGCGTGCACTTGGAAATGTCGTGGTCGTATCAAAAGATGGAGACAGACTTGAAACCGAAACATTGGACTGGCTAAATACAGAAAGGAAGATTTATACCAAAGATCTGGTAAAAGTTATACAGGAAAAATCCGTTATGACAGGCATAGGATTGGAATCCGATCCGAATTTAGAGCATATAAAGATAAAAAAAGACCTCCGTATAAAATACGAGGGAAGAGACTGATCTTAACTGCTAAAGTGTTATCTCTACCATACTAAAGGAATCTATCAATAATTGGTAATGAAGAAGTGAATGTTATTTTTATGGAAAAATTGGAACGAGGATTGAAAAAATTTGGGATTAAATTCAACCGAAAACAACAGGAGAAATTTGTGCTATATCAAAAAGAGATAATAGCATGGAACCGAAAGGTTAATCTCATATCAAAAAAAGACGAGAATAGAATCGTTACTCACCATTTCCTCGATTCCGCCTGTTGTCTGAGATATTTTCCGCAAAAAGCGCTGGTTATAGCCGATGTGGGTAGTGGAGCAGGCCTGCCAGGCATTCCCATAAAGATATTGAGACCTGACTTGAAAATCACCCTCATCGAATCGAAGAGGAAGAAAATATACTTCCTAAAATCTGTTGTAGAAAAACTATCACTTGTAAATATAAACATAATTTGTGAACGGGCAGAGAATATCAAAACTCAATACGATATTGTTGTAACAAGAAAACTCATGAGATTAAAAAAATCATTGAAAATCTGCCTTCCGCTTCTCAAAGAAGGTGGACTGTTCATTAATTTCAAAGGAGGAGACATAACATCTGAATTAAAAGAAGCAGAAAGAATACTGAAAAAATTAGGGGGCTGTATAAAATGCGTGGAAAAGGTGAAACTACCCTTTACCAATAAAGAAAGAAAACTCGTCTTAATTCATAAATGTTTCACGTGAAACATTTACACAGATTCAAATCAAAATAAGCAATTATCAATTGGTCCAGTTATTTACAGAATAAATTGATAACTTTAAATTGCTAATTGATAATTTTAAATTGTTATCTCAATCTCATGTATCTATCTGTGCTTTTTGCAGTTTTGCCGAATAGTCCACATAGACAGTTTTCCATTCTGTAAATATATCATATACTGTCCACCCACCTTCTCTGTGTCCATTGCCTGTATCCTTCACCCCACCGAATGGAAGATGGCATTCGGCACCTATGGTGGGACCGTTCACATAGGTTATGCCAGCTTCTATCTGTTCAGCAGCTTTGAAAGCAAGGTTCACATTTTGTGTATAGATAGAAGAGGAGAGTCCGTAAAAGGAGTTATTTATTACTTCGATTGCCTCATCAATATCTTTAACTTCAATCACGGAGACTACTGGGCCAAAGATTTCTTCCTGTGCTATTCGAAAATTGGGTCCTACATCCACGAATACGGTAGGTTCATAGAACCATCCCTTTTTACAACTACCTTTTTCATAAAATTTTCCACCATATAAAAGTCTTGCGCCTTCTTTTTTTCCTATCTCTACATACTTGTGGACGGTTTCTCTTTGACTCTCATTTATGAGTGGTCCCATCTCCACTGATTCATTGAGTCCGTTACCAATTTTGAGCGATTTTGCCCTTTCTACGAATTTATCTATGAATTTTGAATATATCCCTTTCTGAACTATCAACCTACTCATTGCAGTACATCTCTGTCCTGTCGTTCCAAAAGCACCCCATAGTGCCCCGTCTACTGCGAGGTATAAATTTGCATCATCTAAAACTATCTGTCCATTTTTACCACCTAACTCCAGTGAACATCTTTTTAATCCTTTGCCACATATTTCAGCGATTCTTCGACCCACGAGCGATGAACCTGTGAAAGAGACGAGGCGCACATCCTTATGTGATAGGATTGCTTCGCCGACTTCCCTTCCACTGCCGTAGACGATATTCACAACACCCTTTGGTATTCCTGCATCCTCCAATATTTCAACGAGTTTCCCTCCGCAAGCAGGTGTTGCGGTCGCTGGTTTGAACACGACCGTATTGCCGCATAAGAGGGCAGGGAATATTTTCCATGTTGGTATAGCAATCGGAAAGTTCCACGGTGAGATAATACCACAGACCCCTATTGGTTGTCTTGTAGTTATGCAGACCTTATTGGGGAGTTCAGATGGTGTTGTCTCTCCGAATAATCTTCTCCCTTCACCAAAGGCATAGAAGGCGGTATCGATACCTTCCTGCACATCGCCTCTTGTTTCTTTGATTATTTTCCCCATCTCTTTAGTCATCAATTTTGCGATTTCTTCCTTTCTTTCAACAAGAAGTTCAGCAACCTTGCGCAGAATTTCTCCTCTTTTTGGTGCGGGCACCTTTCTCCATTTTGGAAATGCCTCTTTGGCAGCCGAGACTGCATCTTCAACATCTTCTTTTTTAGATTTTGGGAAGATGCCGATAATTTCGTCCCAGTTTGCAGGGTTTCTATTTTTAAAAGTCTCATCTGATTTTGAATTTACCCATCGTCCATTTATATAATTTTTGTAAATTTTTGGTTTTTTAGCCATTTTTGAACCTCCTTTCAAGACTCTTGAATTACTTCTCTAATCTTAGGCGGTATAAAAATGTCATCTACCGGTAATTTTTTTAACTCTGCTGATAGCAATTTTATTTTTTCATTTACAGGCAACGATTTATTTATAATTAGCAGGTTTTCTCCGCGAAGCCGACATCTGCCGCCTTTCCCTTCAAAATTATCATAGATTACTCTAAAAGCAAACCTCTCTGCCACTTTCTCCAGTTCTTCTCTAATGAGTTCTTTCTTCATCTCTATCTGCCATATTTAAGTCTCTCTGCAAGAAAATGAGGAAGTCCAGCATCCAATATTTTTTTCTGTGCTTTTTCAATATCATATTCACTACGGATGAATTTTACACTCTTTCTTTCATTATCGAACACCACGCAAGATGCTCTCGGGTCTAAATCTCTTGGCTGACCTACACTTCCAACATTTACGATATACTTGGCATTGGTGTCTATGGTGAATTCTTCCCCCTCTATTACACTGTATCTTCCTTGTTTTTCTTTTATGGCGAATGCTATATGTGAATGTCCAATGAAACAAATCTTCTCTTCGAAATATCGAAACTCGAAAATAGCATCATCTAACGAGAAGATATATTGCCACTCAGCAGGTTCAGATGGGGAGGAGTGTACAAAGAAGGTATCTTTTATTTTAAGCGTCAGTCCCAAGTTTTTTACATATTCTCTGTATTCTTCTTTCAATACACTTTCTGTCCAGAATATGGCCTGTTTGGCAACAGGATTGAAATATTTAGTATCTGTCAAGCCACAGGATGCGTAATCGTGATTTCCGGCGATGACTAAATCAGTGAGTTCTTTCACCCGTTCGACACACTCATTGGGGTTTGCACCGTAACCAACAAGGTCTCCAAGACAGATGAATTTCTCAATATTTTCTATCTCGAGAGCTGAGAGAATCCTTTCGAACGCTTCTAGATTGCTATGAATGTCTGATATTATTGCGTATCTCATCTATATTATTTGCTATTTTATCCAGAACCCCATTTACAAATCTTCCTGAATCTTCCGTAGAATATTCTTTAGCAATTTCAATTGCCTCATCTAAAGTCACTTTAACAGGAATATCATCAAAATAGAGAAGTTCACATACTGCAAGTCTGAGTATATTTTTGTCAATTATAGCAATCCGTGACATTTCCCAATTTTCCACCGTATTAGAGACTACTTTATCTATTTCATCCATTCTTTCGACTGTTTTGTGGACTAATCTATTGGTATAAGTAAAGACCTCATCACCGTATTCTTTCTGTGAAAATATATCCTCCAAAATGAACTCACAGTTATTTTGAGTCATTTCAATATCATATAGTGCTGTAAGTGCCAGCACCCGTGCCTTTCTTCTACCACCCACAGTAAGGATAGGTTATATTATTTTCTTATAAAGGTCTGCAAGTTCAATTGCTGAAAGTGCCGCAGATTCGCCTCTGTTGCCCAATTTCCCACCTGCTCTGTCCAACGCCTGTTCGAGATTATCGGCAGTCACCACTCCAAAGATGGTCGGGATTTTTTCTTCCAGTCCAATCCTTGCAATCCCTTTAGCGACTTCACCAGCGACGAAATCGAAGTGGGGTGTATCGCCTCTTATCACTGTACCAAGACAGATGATAGCATCGAATCTCTTCGTCTGCGCCAATTTTTTCGCGCAGGGTGGAATCTCAAAAGCACCTGGAGTCCAGTATACTTCTATTTTATTCTCATCACAGTTATGCCTCACAAGACAGTCGATTGCTCCATCTAAGAGTCTTTTAGAAACGGCATCATTAAATCTTGATACGACTATGCCAAATCTTTTCCCTTTCCCGATCACTTTCCCTTCAAACACCTTTGCCATGTAACCTCCTTAATATATTTATAAAACCATAGAGGTCACAGAGACATCAGAGAATACACAGTCCATACGGATCCTGCCATTTTGCAGGATGCTGTGCAACAGCCCGTATGGGCGGAAGAGATTCAATCCGTATGAGTGGTTTCTTTTCTTCTCTGTGTTCTCTGTGGTTAACATTACTATAACTTTGGTATTATATGCCCTAATTTATCGCGTTTTGCCCTCAGGTATTTCACATTCTCCTTTCTCGGATGAATAACTATTGGAATCCTTTCAACTATCTTCAACCCATAGCCTTCCAGTCCAACAACTTTCTTGGGGTTATTGGTGAGGAGTCGTATAGTTGAAATGCCCAGATCCACCAATATTTGAGCACCGATTCCATAGTCACGCAGATCGGGTTCAAGCCCCAGAGCTTCATTTGCTTCTACTGTATCGAGTCCCCTATCCTGCAGTTCGTAGGCTCTCAGTTTATTCAAAAGTCCTACACCTCTCCCCTCCTGTCTCATATACAAAAAAACCCCCCTCCCTTCTTTCTGAATTAGGCTTAGCGTCTCACCTAACTGGTCACCGCAGTCACATCGCAGGGAACCAAATACATCTCCTGTGAGACATTGGGAGTGGACTCTAACCAATACATTTTTCTTTCCAGACACCTCACCTTTTACAATGGCAAGATGGTGGTATTTATCGAGAACACTTTCATAAACGAAGAGTTTGAAATCGCCGTATTTAGTCGGTAGAGTGGTTTGAACTATCATAGATACAAGTTTATCCCTTTTTCTTCTGTATTCAATCAGGTCTTTTATAGTTATCAATTTTAGATTGTGTTTCTTTGCGAACTTTATCAGTCTATGGAGACGGGCCATCGAGCCATCCGAGTCCATTATGGGACAGAGCACTCCTGCGGGATAGAGACCTGAGAGTCTGGCGAGGTCAACCGATGCCTCCGTATGTCCTGTCCTTCTTAAAACCCCTGCTTTTACTGCACGAAGCGGAAATACATGTCCTGGTTTTGCTATATCTTCTGGGTGGGTATTGGGCTCCACTGCAACTAAAATAGTCTTTGCACGGTCATAAGCTGACTCCCCTGTAGTCGTTCCCTTTACCGCATCTATAGATACGGTAAAGGGTGTCCCCATCTTCGAGGTATTCTCTGAAACCATTACAGGAATCTTGAGCTCTTTGAGTCTATCTGGTAAGAGGGCGAGACAGAGGAGTCCTCTCGCTTCTTTTAACATAAAGTTCATCGCTTCGGGTGTTGTCTTGCTTGCCGCCATAATGAGGTCACCTTCGTTCTCCCTGTCTTCATCATCTACGCAGACCACCATATTTCCCTTGCCTATTTCTTTGAGTGCATCCTCAATAGTGTTGAATCTATATCTTCTCCGTTTCATATCTGCTCAGGTATTTTATAATATATTTACCAATAATGTCAAGTTCAATATTGACCTCATCGCCGATTCTTTTGAATCCGAAAGTCGTATTATGTGCTGTATGCGGGATTATAGCCACGGAAAATCCATCCTCTCTTACGGAAGTCACTGTTAAACTAACTCCATCTACACTTATGGAACCTTTTTCTACGAGATAATTTCTGTACTTCCTATCCAATGCTATAAAGAAGTCGGTCGATAGCCCGTTCTTTTTTCTGTTTCTGACTTTCGCTGTACAATCTATGTGTCCTGTTAAGATATGTCCACCAAGTCTCGTCTCAGCCTTCACAGCCCGTTCAAGATTCACTTTCTCGTTGATTTTGAAATTTGATAAGGTCGTGCGTTCAAGTGTCTCTTTAGTTACATCAACTTTGAACAGGTTTTTTTTATTTTCTATGACTGTCAGGCATACCCCGTTTATGGAGACACTATCACCTACTTCTAAATCTCTACTTATTTCTGATGAATGGATAGTAAGAACGACTCCATCCCTTTTTCTGTGAATACTCTTCACATTCCCGAGTTCTTCTATCAATCCTGTAAACATAGATTATTTTCAAATAATATCAAACCTTATATAGAATGTCAACGAATTTTTTCCTGGGTGTTAGCAATTCTACAAATTGCGATTTGGATGTAAAAAATGCTCTCTTCCTCAGCCTTTTTCAGGTGTAATGCATTCAAATCCATTTCTTACAAGCATAGCTACTGCTTTATGATTTATTTCTGGGACTCCTATAGTTAATACCTTTTCCAAAATATCCGCATGCCCCCATTTTTCTTTGCACAAATAATTTAAGGTCATCTGGTTCCCAATTATTCTCTTACAGAATCTTCGATGCCTCAATGGCTGCACGGGCCTGTAATCGACAGGTTTCCTTATACCTTTCGCCCATGAAAGACATTTTCCATCCTTGCTCAAGGTCAATGTAAGGCTGCAAAAGGACTCCAATTGGAATGTCGCGTTCTTTAGCAAGACAATAGAGTGCAGATGTCTCACCATTTTCCATAGATAGACAACCTTGCTTGCGGAAATTGTCGATTAATTCTGGTGTAATACGATAGAAAGCCTCACAAGTTCCCACGCCTCCTTCTTTCCAGTCGGCTCCCATCGAATTCAAAGCAGTGGCGAGTGCTTTGAATGCCCTGGGCTCGGCTTCAACCCTAAAGTCCTTGTTCCCATAATGTGGCGTCGTTCCATCTATACCAATCGCAAAACTGGGTAAATGTATTTGTCCCGCTCGTAAGTACTCCTCACCCAATCCCCAGGATGCACAAAGAAGAAATATAGCCTTAGCACTATAGTGTATCAGGTCTTCGCAAAATGTCGCCAACGGAGATGCCCCCATAGGTGGGAAAAATAAACAAACTTCATTCGTATCAGTAGCGCCTTTCCAACTTTTTGATATGGAGTAATATGGGCTAAATTTTGCTCCAGGCCAATTCCATTCTTTCAATCCACAGACCCTTGTTAATTCATCTAATATGCCTTTGATACATGCTTTAATATTATACCAATAAAAATAGCATTTTGTCAAGAGGGGAGGTTTTGCTCTAACCCCTTGAATACCAAAAGGTTACAGTGGCTTTTCCTAATCCCATTGCATGACGGTTTGTGTGTTTGCGGGAAGTTTAAGCAATTTTTCTGGGGCGGGAGTTCACGCCCGCCCCAGATATCCTCGAAGCTACATCTCAGCCAGCTTTTTCTTGGCTTTATTCCGGATGAATGCGTAGGAATAGTTTCTTTCATTAAAGTTTGCAGCCTTTGTCCACATTTCTTTGGCGTTTTCTTTGTCGCCTTTTCCTTCATAAGCCTGCGCCATTCTGTAGAGGTTGCGTGGATTCCGCTGGTTAGCCTGCTGGAGTTCTTTTAGTGCGTCATCGAAGCGTTTTTCCTGGAGTGCGATCATTCCTGCCAGCTGGTGATAAGACTGTATCTCTAATGGATTATGACCGGCCTCTGCCTGTTTGCGATATTCCTCTGATTTGGACTTTGCAGTAGCTAAATCTTCCTTTTTCAAAGCAATTCGAGCCTCGTTAAAGAGAAGACCTTGTTTTGCATCGTCTTTTATCTCTTTTGAACGATCTGATTTCTCGAAGATTTCCACAGCTTTGAGGTATTTAGCCCTGGCTTCATCCAACTTTCCAGTCTCAAGAAGAATGTCTCCCATCGTGCCGAGGCCTCCAGCCATTCCTGGTATATCTTTATTCTTTTCAGCAATAGCATACCCCTTTTGTAGTTCTTTTAATGCCTTGTCGAATTTGCCTTCATCGATATAGGAGGTCATTATCCAGAAGAGTGCCTGCAGGCGCTGACCATCTGTGGGAGCAATGTCATAGAATTTCTGAAACTGTTTTCTACCTTCGTCCGATTTTCCTTTGAACACGAGGTTCATGCCGATTCCCACATATGCCGAAAAGAAGTCGGACTTGAGCGACAATGCCTTTTGATATATCTCAATAGACTCATCGAATTTGCCTTGCTTCATCAATATCTCAGCCCATGAGTCATACGGGTTTGGTTCATCAGGAATGAGTCCTGTATACTTTTTCAAAACTTTTTCAGCTTCGGGATAGTTGCCTAAATAAGAATAGGCATAACCCAACTCATTATAAGGCGGTGCGAAGTCCGGATCAATCTCGATTGCTTTTTTATTTTCTTCTATTGCCAAGGCATATTCACGTTGAATGAAGTAATATAACCCCAAGTTATAGTATGCTCGTTTATCTTTTGAATAGGTTTTAACCAGTTGAAGGTACAGCTCTTTCTGTTCTGTCGGATTGTCATTAACTCCTGCCTGAAGGCCAAGGATAAGTAAACGTTCGCCTTCAGAAACTTTATCCACTAATGCTACAGCTTTATTAAAATTCTCCCAAAATCCCTTCGAGTTCCCTGCACTGCTATGGGCAGAAGCCAATTCTAAATAAGCCCTGGCGAAGTTCGGGTCTTTGGCGATAGATTTTTCGTAGTATTGGATGGATTCATAAGTCCGCAGCTTATCAGAAAGATCACGTCCCTGCTTGTAGAGTGTTAGAGCCTCATCAGAAGAAGTAGTGATCGGAATTTCCGCTTCTTTGGGAGCCCTACAACCAATTGCTGTGAGCACGAACACAGCAGCAGTAACTAGCAGCACACATTTTACTAATCTGTTTGTTTTCATAGCTTCCTCCTTTTGTTAAATGTAACTTGGCGACTTTTCAGCCACGAAAAGCCGTCTTACGTTCTGTTTATATCTTGCAAGTCCCACCTCCTTTCAGAAATAGAGTCTAATTCCGCTCAGAAGCCGCAATTTTTAACAGAATATTAAGTCTTAGTAGGTTGTGGCAAGCTATTTACCGCATCGCAGACTTTAATCACAATTATTATCAAAATGACAAGGTTAATAATTGAAAACACCAATCCTGCAACTGCTACTCGGCTTAAGACCCCTGTCACCAAGGTTAAGATGCAATAAGTCAAGAATAGTCCCTCAGTGAGTTTAGGAGTGGAAATCTCATGTCGGGTTATATAAGAGTTATAATCCTTAGCAAATCCCCAAATTGCTTGAAAAATCCAATAGAGATTATAAAAAGGTATAAATAGAAAGCCGACAGCCTTGCCAGGTGTAGTTCGAGCATGACCATCCTGAATAGCCTTCCATGCTTTATACCACATCACTAAGGATACCACTGCAGCATAGAGCACCAAGATTGCCCCGAACGGAACTTCCGCTCCAATAAGTATTGTGCCCAAAATTCCAGCACCTGCAATTGAACCCAAGTAAAAACTTTTTGATAAATTCTCCACAATTCCCTCCTTTCTCTGCTCTTAATAGCAGATAACGTTTTACATACGACATGGTGTCGTATGTAACAATGTGGTGGTATATGTGACCTAGTATCACCTCCTTTGTTTAGGATTATCCAAAAGATGCTGTGCATAAGAAAGAACAACTACATTTTTTCCTTTCACTACTTCCCTAATGTTACATTATCTATTTTCAAAGATATCAAAAAAATTGTCAAGAAAAAAATGGCATTATTCCTAATTCATAGTGAAAGGTATCCTTAAATTTAATGGATATATAGTGTAAACTCTTTCGATATCTTTTTCCCAATATCTTTTAATGCGTTCACAATTGCCTGATTTTCACTTAAACCGAATCCCTTGCCTTCAATAGTTTTAGAATATATTACTTCTTTTCTTTCAATGTCTATTGCCTTGATGTCAATCATTGCACGGTAGCAGAGCATATTTTCTAATTCAGAAGAGAAAAAGGTGGTTGCCTTCCCTACAATGAATATAGAAACATCAAGCCTTTTAGCGATTTCCTCCGTTTCTTCCATATTCTCTTTCAATATAAATTCTACCTCATCGTCTGTCAAATCTTTTGGCCTTACAGAAATATCACCTTCGATTTTTGCAACAATCGCTGGTTCAATAATAGATTCTGGTTCTTTTATACAGACCAGAACCCCCTTTTTCTCTTTGTAAGATGGGAAAGAAAAATAGACTCTGGGTGCTTTGAAAGTTTCTGTGAGGGAAAGTTCTTTTAACGAGATACTTACTTCAATAATATTGGCATCGGTTTCCGAATCTACTCTTAGAATTTTTGTCAGAGCAATACCATCTTTATCAGAATAGACAGGTGTGTTAATAATTCCCGAAGACTTGATAAATATAAACTCAAGAGGTATGCCCGATATTTTTTCCCCCTTGTATAAAACCCGCACTTCTAAGGGGATTTCTACTTCTTTACCAACTATGCCTTTCAGTTCATGCTCATCGGTCAATTTCATTATATTCAAAAGAGAAAGAAGTCGTTTTATTCTCAATCTGCTTTTTTGGTCCACTTCAACGGCATCCGGTTCATCTTTTATTTCCTGAAGCAATCCGCACACAGAGGAAAGTCTACTCAAAGCGCTGCCAATATTGTAATCTCTTATCAAAATTTCCGATTCATAGTAGAGACTCCTTGCAAGGGAAATCCTTTTTTCGATTCTTTCTCTCGCTTTCATCACCGCATCTTCGAGTTCTTTCTTTCTCCCCCTCAAGAGCACCCATACATTGTAGGTATATCTCACGACTTCCCCTTCAGATTTTTCTTTTTCCCAATAAGAATCTATCTGTCGAATCCCCCATATTTCTCCAGAACTCTCCACTCTGAGCGTATCCGTATATTGAGTTTCCATAGTCTTTTTGACTCTTTGGTAGATATGTTTTCCTTTCATTCCAAAATATGTCTCGAGCAGTTTCCTAAAGCCATTTATTCTCGCATCGGTTTCTCCTCCCTCGAGCGTGGAAGCAAAAGTTCTGACGCCTACTTCAAAGATATATTCGGATGTCTCTTCTGGAAGATTTTTGAGCCAATCTGGTTTCTTTGAATGGGACCTGTCAACGACAATCGAGGGATGTGCACATGAAAGCAGAATTACAAATAAGAGGCAAATGCTTTTATTCATACACCACTTCCCCGTATGGTGTCCATCCTCTGATTTCAGAAACTTTCACATTTACTATATCTCCTATTTGAACATTGCCACTTAGAACCACTGCTTTATTTCCTTTCGTCTTTCCATAAAATTCGTCTGCTCTTCTGCTTTTTGCCTCAACTAAAACTTGTACACTTTTTCTAACGAGTTCAGAATTTTTATCTTTTGTAATCTTATTCTGAAGTGCTATAACTTCTTTCAATCTTTCTCCCTTTATCTTTTCTGGAATATCACCGAGTCCTGCCGCACGGGTTCCTTCTCTTTTAGAATATCGGAACATATATGCAAAATCAAATCTTATTCTTCTGATGATGTCGAGGGTGGCTTTGAAATCTTCTTCTTTCTCTGTAGGGAAACCTACCAGAATATCTGTGGTTATGGCTACACTTTGGAGTTTCTCCCTTATTTTCTCCACAAGTTTTATATAATATTCCCTCGTGTATTGTCTATTCATTAGAGAGAGTATTCGATTTGAACCTGACTGGAGTGGAAGATGCAGATGATTGCAGATTTTATCAGAAGAAGATATAATATCGAGCAGTTCATCGGTCACATCCTTCGGGTGGGAGGTTGTAAATCTCGCCCGTTCTATCTGCGGAACTGTCTGCACCATTTTTAAAAGTCCTGCAAAATTTACGACACCATAATTGTATGAGTTGACATTCTGTCCAAGAAGGATTATCTCTTTTACCCCTTCAAATGCTTTGAGAGTTATTTCTTTTATTATATCTTTATGGTTTCTCGAGCGCTCTCTGCCTCTGAGATATGGAACGATGCAGTAGGAACAGAAATTGTTGCATCCTCTCATAACTGCAATAAATGAAGAGACTTTTCTATCATTCGATGCGATGCACCCTGTATATTTCTCGGAATTGTTTTCTGTTGTGAATATACCCCTTGTAATGGAGTCATTCAAGAGATCTGGAATTTTTCTATAGTTATCAGGACCGACTATAAAATTAACGAAAGGAAATTTCGTCCAGATTTTCTCTTCCATTCTCTTTGCCATACATCCTACAACGAAGAGCTTCAAATTCGGGTTATCTATCTTCAATCTGTTCAAAGATGCGATTCTCCCAAATGCCCTCGTTTCGGCATGTTCTCTTACTGAGCAGGTATTGATGAAAATAATATCGGCATCTTCAGGGGTGTTAACAGAGGAGAATCCATTTTTGATTAGAAATTTTGCTATTAGTTGGGAATCGTAAACATTCATTTGACATCCGTAAGTAATTATATGGAATTTCCTCACTATTAAAGTAATATTAAAAATTCCTGCTATGTCAAGTCAAAAGGCAACCGCAGAGTTCGCAGAAAACACGGAGAAAAAGAATAAAATTGTCCCTATGGATTCCATATCCCTACCGTCTCAGATCCGTAGGGGCGATTATAGGGCAAGGTTTAAGAGGCTGTCCGAGTTTTGAGGGCAGGTATTCACAAAAATCTGAAAGGCTGACCCCAAAGTATAGGTTTAAAATCTCCTAGTATATTCCAATTTTAATACTTTCTCGTTGTAGTTTCTATCATCATATTCGTAATTGTATTCGGTATCATTAAAGTCCACAAACCCAAAACTGAAAAGAACTGAAGAGTTGTCACTCTCGTACCCCAATCCAAGATTGTAAAACTGCTTTTCTGAATCACTCTCCTCATTGTAGTCTTCAGTGATCTCAAGGTCGTCTTGAGACCCACTGCTGAATCCGCTTTCAAAGAAAATGCGCAGCTTATCCTCAAAGAGTCTGTAATCTCCCCCTATGTTGAATATATTGTATCTACTCTTTGCGCCCATGCCTTCATATTCGTTGGTCGTTGTGGTAAATCCAAATTTGCAGGTGAGTGGAAAGTTAAATTCGCCTCTTATAAACAAAGAGAAGACATTCGTATTCATCTCCTTCGTCTCATCAAACGTGTCCTCCCTCATAAGTTGAAGAAAGTTGAGAATAGGTTTCAGTTTCATCATACCCAGGTCAAAATCCCTTCCACCTCCAATAGAATAGGTCTTTGTATTATCGTCTGAGATTTCATTCTTCTTATTGTTGAGTCGAAGCATAAAGTTGAGAGTTGGAAAGTGAGCGAGATAGAGTCCTATATTTGTAGATAATTTTGAAAAAGTAGTAGTGTATTCTTTATTATCTGATAAATTATCATTCAACCTCTCGTATGTAAATTGAGCAGAGACCCTGCCCTTCTTTCCCCCTCCACTCACAACATCATGTAGTTTGAAACCTGCCCTGTCATTTTGCAGAGAAGGGCTTCCCAGTGAGTTATATGCCGGCCCGATAGACCTATACGAAAAATTAAAGGTATTGTATGGAAGAGATGTTTTTAAATTCGCTTCCCATGCAAATGATGATGGGTCTCCTGGTATGAGTGGAGATGTGCTTTCATTAAGCACTATTAAATCAGATATATTTTTCGGGTTTATACCTTCGATGTCCTCATCTGCTGCCCCTCCTGATATGTCATTGGTAAGGATACTCGCTGCAAACTCGCCTGATAATGTAACTTTTTTTGAAAAATTGAACCCGGTAACTATCCCTGCAACGAGATTATCTTTGGGTTTTAGACCGTTTTCGATCGAGTTGATATCATCCTTTATCTTCAATAGACTCCCACCAAAATTAAAAAATCCTCCGCTGGTTTTTGATATTCTCATAATTCCAAGGATCTTCCTTGCATAGGTCCCCGATTGTTTAAGGAGGGTATCTCCCTCAACAACACCCTCTATTGGTCTCCTTATTTCACCCCAGACAAAGTCCGTGAACATATCGGAGGTTTCATACCTGAAATCTATACCCCTCGTTCTTATGCCAGAGAGTACGAGATTGGAGTAAAAAAGGTTAACATCGCCCATCATCAATTTATATTTTGAGATACTCAAAACCCCTCTAAATTTGTTGCGAGGTTGAGCCGAACCACTCTCGTCAGAAGTGAGAAAGACCTCGCATCCACAATTGAAGTCCTTGTATCCAATATTTAGTTCAAGTTTCTGTTTATTCGTCCACTCGGGCTCATTCCTTCTCGACACCGCTGCACTGTCTCCTTCAATCTTATCGAACCTTGAATCGAAGGTTAAACTTCCTGTAAATCTAATCAGTGCGGGTGGTTTTTCAATCTTGCTCGGTGTAGGGGCTTCATAGACAGGTTCGCCTTTTAATTTGAATTTTCTAATAATGGGACCAACCTCATTCCCTGTTGTATCCTTCAAACTGAAAACAAATTCATGCTCCCCGACATCGAGCCTTTCTTCTGGTATATATATTAAAATATCAGGAGAAATTTTTGCGTTTTCCACTACAGAAACTCGATCAATTTCGAGTATGATAGATTTTAAATCTATATCACCATCTTCATCGTAGAAAGAAATGGCGATAACCATATCGCCCATTCTCAATTCTTCACCCTCTTCAGGTGATAGAATTGAAACCTCTGGCGGACTCGCAGT
>Ga0114921_10000135_pt1 | contig 29740 bp, 26 predicted proteins | sample BentaG_FD_87016 | JGI IMG/M metagenome (GOLD analysis project Ga0114921, IMG submission 87016) | Deep subsurface microbial communities from South Atlantic Ocean to uncover new lineages of life (NeLLi) - Benguela_00093 metaG | ecosystem: Environmental > Aquatic > Marine > Oceanic > Sediment ... | reverse complement strand
ACCTTCTGTGTCCTTAACTGTTCTTGATACCCAGACATCTCCAGAGGTGATGCTCGGGTCGACTGGATAGAAAGAGACCGTTGTCTGCAATCCATCTGGACCAATGATTTTTCCAAAAGAGAATATGCCGGGTTCTTGATTACCTCCACTTGTAAGTTTAACTGTAGCACCTGTTATGGTAGACTCGTTCATAAGTTTGTTGAAAACGAGGGTGAAATGGTCTGCATGAGGCTGCAAATCATCCACTTCTGGCAGGGTCTTTTCTATGTGAGTGAAGAAGTTTGCGGTGTAAGTAACTATGTTAGCGGGGTCGAGTTTGTTACCTGCAACATCTGCGATATCGCCATAAATCTCGAATTTATACCATACGCCTTCTTCAAGAGGACTATCAGGGTCGAAGATTACACGACCAAAGGTAAGGGTATCAGGGTTCGATTCATAACTGACGCTTCCTTGAACTTTGACACCACTATCCCGTTTTTTGAGAACAACTGTGTTCGTGTTGATGTCGCCATGACTGTTTGCACTTTTAGGCACGACATATCCAGAATCGTCGTATGCCCAATCTTTAATATCCACGGCGAAATTGACTGTAATATCTACATCCATCCAATTCTGTACCACTTCCGTATCCGCCTGGACAAAGTATAGACCGCGTGTAATTTGGGGCTTAATGTCATCTTCGCAAAAGAAATCGGTGCCTGGGTTTCCATCCGCCCTGACAGTTAAGAACTTGTCCGAATCATTATCATCAGGATCTTCACCCTGTATCCCATCGTTATCATTGTCCATCATATTTCCTGCAACATCTTCCACATCCGAAGCGACTACCTTGAAGATATACCATCTGTTGTTGTCAAAATCAGTCTGTGGTTTCACTATCAAAATGGTTTTCACTCCAGTCGTCCATTCGCAGGTAATAGGGACTTCTGAATGGCCGTCCACTTTTATAAGTTTAATCCCACTCTCACTTGCTGTAGTATTCATTCTTGTGTTGAATTCTACTCTGATCCATGTTTCAGAGTCTTGCCAGTCTATTTTTGCACTGGGCGAAAGAATGAAGGGACTCCCACTTATTGCACAGGTGAAAGGTGTCTTGTCAACATTCGGAGGTCCGAGAATATTTTCATTCGCTTTAGAAGAGGCGGGGTCCTCATCTTTCTTTGCACATCCAAGGAAACAGACAACACCACTCAGTATTAAAATCAAGAATAGATTTTTCTTCATCTTTTCCTCCTTCTAAATTAATAATATTTCAATGTTATTGAGAATCTCAATGAACGGAAGAAGCTCAGGTCGAAGATATCTTCTGCAAAAGCACCACTACCATCGAAGAAGTAGAGGAAGTCAATCTGCAAATTATCCGTCGGATACCAGCCGAGACCATAGATGTAATCTGTATCTGTCCAACGCTCAAATTCACTCACTTTCGTGGATTGATACTCCTCTTCCACTGTTACTGTTGTATCAGCAGTTCCATCACCGTAGGTGGTAACATTCGTTGTAACCTCCGGTTCAATTACATTGGAAGTGGTAACATCTGAACTCCAGTTGAAAGTTGGAACAGCGCCGATTCTGAATACCCAGTTTTTCTTCTTACCGAAAGTATATTCGAGTCCAACAGGGAATCCTATTGAGGTAGTTTTCTCTTCGTATATCTCTTCATCTTTACCCACAGTCGTTGCTCTATCTGTATAGTCATCAGGGTCAGAAGGTTCTGTATCGCCGTCATCGAAGGTGTAACTATCGATATTGTTGGTAGTCAATGTAACAGTCCTCTCGTAGTTGTAGGAACTGAAGTAGGCACCGAGTCCGAGAAAGACCGGTTTACTCAGAGGAACATTCGCCCTTCCACCAAAGCCGTATGTTCTTGTTGAAATGTCTCCGGAGCCATCCGTAAGAAAGTCGTTATCCCAGGTCTCTGTATCAATATTTCCGAGTGGGTTGAGCAATCTCTGGGTAATAGAGAGATTATCCTCCGTTTTGTCGGTAACACTGCCGCCCATACCAAACATCACGCCTGCAACACCCTCGATGAAGCCCTTCTCCTTTGGCCACAGATTCCATCTTGCTCGTCCCGCTAAAGATAGTTCTGTGACACTCTCCTCACCGGTATATTTAATCGTTTGGTTACCACTGAAATAGTTCTGGTTCGTGCTGGGATCGATTGCATACGCTGAGGAGAATTTATCTTCAGTTTCGGTCTTATCTTTATTGAAGGTTAACCCGACAATGCCTGCATATTCTTTATCACCCATCTCATAAGTTACACCACCATGGATAGAAAGTGTCGGCTCGCTAACGGTTGTAGAAAATTCACCCGTCTCATCTTGCTTTCTTATCGTTGTATTGTTCGGTATGTCCGTCTCCGTATAGTGATTGGTGAAGGTAGGGTCACCGAAGTTTACTGTTGAAAAGGGGAAATTGATACCTAAACCACTCCAGTCAAAGTCGTTGTTCGCATTATTGTCTTCGCCAACCAGATTTTGCTGTGCTATACGCAAACCAAAGGTCATTCCTCCGCCGAGGTCGTAGTTGTTGTTTAATATGTATGTGTGTTTTTTCTCAATGTACTCATCATCCTTGCTCGCCTGTCTTCTCTTCTTCACATCGTATTGGTCGTCGTTATTAAGGTCTTCCCATTCTGTCCAATCACCTGAGATGAGACCCCATCCCCACATATCGTTAAATCCGTCTCCGTTCAGGTCTATCCCGTTCCATCCAAGTGTGGTCTCTTTCCAATGCTGGACGAGAATGGCAGTTCTGAGGTCAGGAACTGGCTGAACCAAGTTTCCAGATAGGGCTACCAGAAATTCATTTTCACTCAAGTTATTAAGCATTTCCTCTTCATAGTTGACGAGGTTACTCAAAGATGTATAGAGCCGATACCCTTCTACCTTTGGAATATCAATAGGAGAGAGAACCAGATCGAGGTCGTCCTCAATTGTACCAGCAGTAGCCTGGTATCTGAAAGAAGCAGGAATCTGAACGCCAATCTGTGCAACCGAAACGGTGGCGATGCAGGATATTAAAACAACATTCAGTAAAACTTTTTTCATTTCTTACCTCCTTATACTGGATCCTGGATGCTCGATCCTGGATCCTTATTTGGTTTTTGCCAATTACTAAATACTATTGTTTTATTCCACCTCCTTTAATTTATATTTTTGAAAAAATTTCAAACAAGAAAAAACACCACGAATCACATTCACCCAGTTAGATAGCAAGCATCTAACGGGGCAGGTTAATCGAATGCACACGAATTGTCTACCCCCTCCACTTATACATAAGTGCGGGGTTCGTGTTTATACTTTCACTTTGATGTTAAAAAATTTCAAAAGAACAAAATCTGAAAAACTTTACAAAATTAAAATTACTTGTCAAGGGAAAAACACGTATTTTTCAGAAATTTTTGTAATTGGTTCTTCTCCATTTTCCCCATTAGTACCTCGCTTTGCTCGGTGCATTCCATACGGATCCAGAGACAGGTCGTTTTTTCTTGACAGGTTGGAAAGTTTCCATATTTTATTAGCTATGCCAACTATCAGAGTGCTTTCTGAAGATGTGATTGCAAAGATTGCAGCAGGCGAGGTGGTCGAACGCCCTTCCTCGGTTGTGAAAGAACTCGTGGAGAATTCAATCGATGCAGGGAGCGATAGGATTATAGTCGAGGTCTCATCGGGCGGCAAAAGAATGATTAAAGTTACTGATGATGGTTCTGGTATGAGTCCTGATGATGCAGTGTGCGCTTTGAAGAGGTATGCAACGAGCAAAATCGAAGCCATAGAAGACCTTTTCAGGATAGAAACATTAGGATTCAGAGGAGAGGCACTGCCGAGTATCGCAGCAGTCTCTCACTTCGAACTATCTACAAAAATGAAATCCGCTTTGAGTGGATTCAAACTCAGAGTGAGGGGGGGAGAGATAGTCGAGCGCTCAGAGATAGGGAGGGCTGAAGGTACTACCGTCGTCGTTAACGAACTCTTCTTTAACCTACCCGCAAGAAAGAAATTTCTCAAATCTATACCTACCGAGTTGAAACATATCGTGGATGAATTGTTGAACTTTGCTCTGAGTTTCCCCGATATATCCTTCAAGTTGGTTCATAACGGAAGGGTGTTGCTTGATATAAAAAAATTGAATGGGCTCGAAGATAGGGTTTCATCTCTCTTTGGCGAAGGTATGGTCAAAGACGGAATTACGGTGAGATATGAATCTCCACAACTTTCAATCTATGGAAAATTGGGACATCCGGATAAACTCATCCGTGACCAGTTCATATTTGTGAATGGAAGGAGGGTCCGAAACAGGACTATAAGCCATGCAATATACTCTGTCTATGAACAGACGACCAAAGAGAAACATCCACTCATTATTCTGTGGCTAAAAGTAGAACCCTCATCGGTGGATGTAAATGTGCATCCCCGGAAAAGAGAGGTGAAGTTTTATAATGAGACATTGATACACAGTATAGTTTTTGAATCTATGAAAAATTCTCTAACTAAACCTAAAATCTTCTATGAAAAGAGGGATGTATACGGGATAAGCGAGGAGGATTTCTTTCGCAAGATTGAGATAGGTAGAGGACTGTTTCAGATCCATAATAGTTATATAGTGTTTGAACTGCCTGATGGCTTTGCTGTTGTAGACCAGCATGCGGCACACGAGCGCATATTATTTGAAAAGTTTGAACGGGACGAGATTTTTTCCCAGAAACTTCTCTTTCCAATAACTATAGACTTGTCAACCCCATTGGCAATATTGATGAGAGAATACTCGAATTCAATTGAAAAAGCAGGATTTGGTATTACCGAGTTTAGTGGAAAAACCATAGTAGTAGATGCTGTGCCGACAGTTGTATCAGAGTGCAATCCGAAGAATTTTCTCATAGAACTTTTGTATGAATTAGAAAGGTCCGGTAAAGTCCCCAACCCCAGACTTGAATTTTTAAAGGTATTTGTGTGCAAGGCAGCAGTCAAGGCAGGTCAGCCGTTAAAGGAAGAGGAGAGATTATCCATTATACGGGATCTGTTCAGATGCAAAAATCCAAATTTCTGTCCGCACGGAAGGCCGACTTTTTTCAAACTGACCATTGAGGAGATAGAAAAGAGATTGAAGAGGAAATAATTTAAGGAGAAAGGGGAAAATCTCCCTTTCTCCTTGGCATTTGAGGTGAAGAAAGGAGTTGACAAGATAGTTTTTTTTCGTAATATAAGTCTATGAGAAGAAGAGTAGCGGTAGTAGCAGTTGGTGGGAATTCTATAATTAAAAGTGGCGAACAGGGAACGAGGAAGGAACAGTTTAGAAATATTAGTGATACGGCATTTCATATAGCATCCCTTTCATTTTTAGGATATGATTTGGTAATTACACATGGTAATGGTCCACAGGTTGGAAATGCTCTTTTAAGAGTTAAAGCGACAGATGGAATCCTTCCACCGCTTCTCCTCGATTCCTGTGGTGCCCAGACCCAGGGAGAGCTTGGATATATGCTACAGCAAGTTCTTGGGAATGGGTTGAGAAAGGGGGGTATAAACAAGTCTGTGGCTACCGTCATAACTCAGGTGGTGGTAGACAGAGATGACCCTGCTTTTGCCAATCCTACCAAGCCCATTGGTCCATTTTACACGGCTGAAGAGAAAGAGAAATACGAGAAACTGGGATGGGTTATGATTGAAGATGCGGGTCGAGGTTACAGAAGGGTCGTTCCTTCACCCTTTCCAAAAGAGATCGTAGAATCCGACATTATCAAGAGGCTGATATATTCAGGCTATATAGTCATTGGGGTCGGTGGCGGCGGTATACCTGTGGTCAAGAATAGTAAAGGAGAACTGGAGGGTGTGAAAGCGGTTATAGATAAAGACTTCGCTTCGTCACTCCTTGCAACGAGTATAGACGCAGACCTGTTCTTGATTTCTACCGATGTAGAAAAAGTATTTCTGAATTATAACACTCCAGAGCAAGAGCCGTTGAATTCGGTTAAACTTGCCGATATGAAAAATTATCTTGTCCTGGGTCACTTTGCAGAGGGGAGTATGAAACCAAAAATCGAAGCGGCTATCCACTTCCTTGAACATGGTGGCAGAGAGGTTATAATAACTTCCCCTCAATCTATTGAAAAAGCGCTCAGGGGAGAGACAGGAACGAAGATAGTTGGAGATTAAAAATTTAGAAAGGAGGTAATATGATAATCGTAAATCTAATTCTTATCTGCCTTTTTATAGTCCTGGGCATAATCTTCGGCATACAGAATGGTGCTCAGAGAGTGGATATGAATTTCCTTTACTGGGGCGTAAAAGACATTCCTTTTGTCCTCGCATTGATAGAGGCGCTTGCTGTCGGTATGATAGTTGCAATAGTCATTGCGACCATAAACGAGATAAAGAACAAAAACTTCATAAGGAGGCTGAAGAGGGAGATAAAGGATATGAGTGAAGAACTTGCTGCTTTGAGGAATTTACCTCTTGAAGAGGATGAGAAGGGGGAAGAGTGACTCACTACATAGAAGCATTAAATCTACTCATCAATAAAGAGACGGAGAGAGCAGAGCAGAAACTTAGATTGGCACTGAAGGAGGAACCGAATAACATCGAAATATATCTTAAACTGGGGGATATACTGAGGGAGAAGGGACAATTTGAAAAGTCTACTCAATTGCATCACAGTTTGCTCGTTAAAAAAGGTATAGATGCACATTTGAAAAAAAGAATATTACAGAGTCTGAGCGAAGACTACCTATCGAGTAAACAATATAGAAAGGCAGGCGAGATAATAAGAGAACTGATTGGGATTGATAAAGAAGATGCATCAAATTATCATAAACTGCTGACCGTATATGAAGAAGAGAAGAACTGGAATGAAGCATGGAAGACATATAAAGACATATTAAAATTGAGGAAACGCGAGACAAAGTTCTATCTGGCACTCTACAAATCTTACATAGGAATACAAAAGTTTGCACAAGGGTCAGAGGACGAAGCCGCTTCTTTCTTCAAGGATGCTTTGAAACTCGATAAGAACTGCATTCCTGCATTGCTCTATTCAGGAGATATAGCCTACTCACATAAAGATTCGAATATGGCGATAGAATACTGGCAGAGAATAGTCACACAGACCCCAAATTACGCTTACTTCGTCTTCGAGAGGCTCGAGAAGGCATATTTCGAAACAGGCAAATTTTCTGAAATTGCTACCCTTTATGAGTCATTGAGAGAAAAAAATCCAAAAGATAAACAGGTCTTATATGCACTGGCGAGGATTTATAGTAAAAAAGCGAGTTTCGATGATACAGCAAGGATATTCCAGGAGATATTGGATATAGATAAGACTGACTTGAAAGCGAGAATAGATTTGATAGAGCTGCAAATCAACGCCGGAGACACTGATACCGGGATTCAACAACTGAAAGAACTATCAAAACTATACGAGCTCGGTCGTTTTTATCGGTGTGACAGATGTGGATATAAAGGAAAAGAGTTTTTCTTCCGATGTCCTGAGTGTAAAGAATGGGTAATAAAAGAGTAAGTAAGCACCGTCTGATTGAACTCTTAAACTCCTTTCGACATAAGAGGATTGCGGTGGTAGGTGATGTGATGCTCGATGAATACCTTGTTGGAGATGTTAACAGAATCTCTCCTGAAGCACCCGTTCCAATCGTAAATATACATTCCGAGTCTATACGACCCGGTGGCGCTGCAAATGTTGCAAATAATATCCTCTCATTGAACGGAGAGCCAGTTCTGCTTGGAGTTATAGGCAAAGACATTGCAGGGAGTAGACTCAGAAAAGAGATAAAACGGTATGGGATGGAAACATTTCTTGTAGAAGATAAAACACGGTTTACCACTGTAAAAACAAGAATCATCGCCCATCATCAACAGATTGCGAGAGTAGATAAGGAGATACAGGAGACTGTCAAAGATTCTACAAACGACAGAATTATCTCTTATTTAAAGAAAATCATCGGTGAATTAGATGGAATTATTATGGAAGATTACAATAAAGGACTATTGAATGCGAGACTGATAAGAGAGATTGTGGATATAGGAAACCGCTATGGAAAAGTCGTTACTGCTGACCCAAAGTTCGATAACTTTTTCGAATATAGGGATGTCTCTCTGTTTAAACCTAATGAGAGGGAGGTGGAGTCTATACTCGGGATGAAAATAGACGATGGGAATTTAGACGGAGTAGAGAGTGTTCTTTTAGAAAGGCTGAATGATTCACCTGTGATTATGACGAGAGGCGAACTTGGTATGGTCGTATTTGAGAGTGCTCGTAAGGCTTTTATCATTCCAACGAACGCTAAAGAGATAAGCGATGTAACAGGCGCGGGTGATACTGTGATTGCAGTCGCTACATTGGCACTCGTATCAGGTGCGAATGTTAAAGAATCGGCTGTGTTAGCTAACAATGCGGCAGGGGTGAAAGTGAGTAAATTCGGAGCAGTACCCGTAACATTTGAAGAACTCAAAGAGGCGCTTTAAGAGAATGAAACCACCCATACGGGCCGTATGGCAGATTAAGACAGATTTTTAGGATTTTATTCACCACAAAGACTTTCACCCCATTAGAGGCCTCGTCTCTAACGGGGTAGGGACACAAAGAAGAAAATACTTCTTTAACCTTGGCGTCTTTGTGCCTTGGTGCTGAAAATTATCTACGGTTATCTGCGTCCTATTAAAATACTATGGGTGAAGTCGTTACATTGACTCGAATAAAAAAGATTAGAGCCAAAGCAAAAAAGGAGAAAAAAAAAGTTGTCATCACCAATGGATGTTTTGATATTATCCATAGTGGGCATTTAAAATATTTGAAAGCCGCAAAGAGGCTTGGGGATATTTTAATAGTGGGTCTGAACAGTAACCCATCTGTCCGTAAAGTCAAGGGTGCAAAAAGGCCCATTATGGACGAGAAAGACAGGGCGTATATACTTTCAAACCTGATGTCGGTTGACTATGTTGTGCTCTTTGATGAACCGACACCTGAACGTTTAATTCGAGATATTCTGCCTGATATTTTAGTTAAAGGAGGTGACTACAAAATAGGAGATATATTAGGTAGAGAAACAGTATGGGAGTGTGGGGGAGAGGTGAAGGTTATACCTGCAACAAAAGGCTATTCAACGAATAAGATTATAGAACGAATAGTAAAGAGGTATTGTACAAAATGGAACCGCAGAGGACGCAGAGAGCGCTGAGAAAAAAGAGAAGGAAATCTCTGAGGACTCAGCGGTTAAAGGACGGAATCTCTGATTCTTGACTCAGCGGTTGCAAAGGAGGATTGATGGATAGAATAGAGGAACTATTAAAAGAGTTAACCGAGGCGTTTGGTATCTCTGGTTACGAATCGGATGTAGCAGAGATAATGGCAAAAAGACTGAAACAATATGGGGAGGTAAGCTACGATAAACTTGGAAGTGTTATATGTAAAAAACTCGGAGAAAGTGAATCTCCAAAGGTGATGATTGCCGCTCATATGGATGAAGTGGGCTTTATGGTTGAGCGAATAACGAAGAATGGTTACATTAAATTCTTGCCACTGGGTGGGTGGTGGAGTCATACGATATTGGGGCAGAGGGTGATAGTTCGCACATCAAAATCCGATGTAGTCGGTGTTGTGGGGGCCAAACCTGTCCATCTCTTGAAAGAGGAAGAAAAAAAGAAGATTCTTCCAATAGAAGATATGTACATAGATGTTGGTGCGACCTCTGATTTTGATATTAAGGAAAAATTAGGTATAAAACCCGGCGACCCAGTAATACCATATAGCCCATTCACAGTGATGAAAAATTCAAAGTTATATTTGAGCAAGGCATGGGATGACCGCGTCGGTTGTGGACTTTTGGTTGAGATACTCAAAAATTTGAGTAAGGTAAAACATCCCAATACGGTTTATGGGGTCGGAACTGTTCAGGAGGAAGTAGGACTGCGGGGTGCACAGACTTCGGGGATGGCAGTCGAGCCTGATATTGCATTTGCACTCGATGTGAGTATTTGCAAGGATACCCCTGGAAACGAAGAAGAGGCAGAAGAAAAATTGGGGGCAGGTGCTTCAATATTAGTTTATGATAGGACGATGATACCGAATTTGAGATTAAGGGATCTAGTTGTAGAGATAGCAGAGAAGGGAGGGATGAAATATCATTTTGGCACTGTTAAAGGAGGATATGACACAGGACGGATTCACTTGATAAGAAGCGGTGTGCCATCTTTAGTGATCGGTGTTCCTACGAGATACATCCACTCACACTCCGGGATTATATCGAGAGACGACTTCAACTCAATTGTCAATCTTATAGTAGAGGTGATAAAGAGACTGAATAAGAAGACGGTAGCGAAGTTGACAATGTAAGTCATTTTAAAAATAGGGACGCAGATAAACACAGATTTACAGGATTTTATTAACCACAAAGACTCGAAGCATGTCCTGAGCGAAGCCGAAGGGCATGTCCTGAGCGAAGCCGAAGGGCATGTCCTGAGCACATTCATTCCGTTCAGTGTAAACTCCGCGAAGGGACACAAAGAAAAAAAACACTTCTTTAACCTTGATGGCTTTGTGCCTTGGTGGTGAAAATTATCTGCGGTTATCAGCGAAAATCTGCGTCCTATTAAATAATCTTCAAGGGGGCGTTATGGAACTGAAGACAGTCAAGATTGAAAAGCCAGAAGATACCAATGTGATTATTGGCCAGACCCATTTTATTAAAACTGTAGAAGATGTCTATGAGGCATTGGCGAGTTCTGTTCCTGGTATAAAATTCGGGCTCGGATTCTGTGAATCCTCGGGTGAATGTCTGGTGAGAGTAGAAGGGAATGATAAGAAGTTAAAAAAACTCGCATCAAAAAATGCTTTAAACATCGGTGCCGGTCACAGTTTTATCATAATCATCAAAGATGCATTTCCTATCAATGTCTTAGGAACGATTAAAAAGGTGGATGAGGTATGCACAGTCTTCTGTGCCACCGCAAATCCTGTTGAGGTCATCGTTGCCGAAACAGAGCAGGGAAGAGGGGTTCTGGGCGTGATAGACGGTTCTAAACCGAAAGGGGTGGAAGGTGAAAATGGAATACGCTGGCGTAAAGAATTTCTCCGCAAGATTGGCTATAAACTGTAGAGAATAGATACTGAATTGTGTAAAAAATTACACAATTGTTACAAAAAGGTAATAATTTTAGATGTGGGATATTTGATGCTAAATTCTAAGAATTTGGAAACAAGAACCAAATGGCTTGACTGTCAAGGACTTACTGGTATCCAGGGTCCAGCATCCTGGAACCAGTGATTCTGGCACGATTTATGCAACATAAGAGAGTGAGATGAAGGAGGTAAAAATGAAGAGAGTAATTCTTTTATTTTGTCTTTTCATATTAGCCGGTCCAAGTTTTGGGCAGCTGCTGGATGTGGAACCTCAGAGCATAGATTTTACAATTAGCGGGGCAGATGTTCTAACCAGGAAGGTAACAATTCGGAATCTTTCTCAAAGCACGGTTGCCTTTAGTGTCTTATACAAGCCGTTAATGCTCGAAATCGAAGGTCTGGAATCGAGTCTTTTCCCGGATGAATCTATGGATATCACAATTATACTCAAGATTCCTTACGAAGCGTGGTCCGAAGCAAAAGAGATATACAAAAAAGTTAAGGAAAAGATGAAGAAAATAGAGGAAGAAGAGTTCGATAGATTATCAAAAGAGGAGAAGGTGGGTATGGAAAGGAGGTTGAAGAAGATGAGGAGAAGACCGAGTTGGTCTTTACACTCAAAAATATCGATAGTGATGAGAGACCTTTTTTCGGGAGGCGAAGAGGTGATTGAAATTCCTTTAAAAGCAAACTTTGTTTTCGAAGAAAAGAAAGTTGGCGAGATGTTGCCTCCGGATGTAGAAGCTGAAATGAGGGGGTACTGATTATGGGACGAGGATTTACATTGATAGAACTGTTGGTAGTGATTCTCATACTTGGAATACTCATCGGGGTCTCCATCCCGAGTTTTAAAGCGGCGTTCAGTGGTTCCAGAATGGAGAGGGCGGTGGCAGATGTTAAATCTATGGTTCAAGTGGCGAAGAGTAAAGCCGCTTTGAAGGGGCATCAATACAGAATTGAATTCAAAGGGGTCCCGAGAGGATATATTCTTGAAGAAGGTCCCACCTGGACACATAGGGATACGGTCTATCTTCCAGCCGGGGTCGAATTTGACTTCGCTGGCAAGGTTCATTTCGTCATAAATCCGGATGGTTCGGGTTCATCGGATGGCACGGTCAAGATAAAGTCAAAGGGGATGGAGAAAAAGATATCACTTATAAGTGCTATCAGTGAGGTGGTGGTAAAATGAAGAAGGGTTTCACACTCATAGAGGCAATGGTGACGATCGTCATCTTTGCTATCGGAATATTGTCAATAGGACTTTTGTATTCGGTCGTCACGGAGTTAAATGTCAAATCGGAACAGAGGATTCGAGGCGCCATAATATTGGAAGATATGTTTGATAATTTACAAAGTTTTTCTCAGAGTACCTATATTGATACAATAACCGGAAATGTAATTGCACTTGGTTTTGATAGTCTGTGGGCGTGGGCAAAAGCAGGGGAGGATACACTTATGACTCGATCCGATACTGTCGGCAGTATGATTTACGCAGGATATGTGATTGAACATAATACGGTTGGTCTCACCCCCTGGGATGCAGGGTCACGTCTGGAAGTGGATATCATCTGTAAATGGAGGGATGGAAAGGATAGTCTGAAGACCAGGACATACCTTTCGAGGCACAACTAATATGAGAGAGGTAAATATGAATGAAAAGGGATTAACACTTGCTGAATTGCTCGTTACCATGGTGGTCATGGGAATAATTATGACTATGATTATGACCATATTTATCACACAGAGAAAGTCGTTTGAAACCCGCGGTAAACTTCTCGGATTGAGAGATAGAACTCGTGCCTCTTTAGACTATGTGACCAAGAACTTGAGGATGGCAGGCTACGACCGGACTGGTGTTGGTGCTGGTCTTACAGGAGGAGGTAGATATCGGGTATCTTTTACCGCTGATATAAACGATGATACTACATTGGGTGCAGGAGAAACATTCAATTTCTTCATCAATGGCGACACCCTTATGAATGGAGCGGAGGTCGTATCGTTCGACATTGATAGTCTTCAATTCATATATTTTGACGCATCGAGGGATTCGATTATTCCTGGTGCAGGTGATTCACTCGACGCGGCTCAAAGAGCAGAGGTGCAGAGTATAAAAATTTTTATAAAGGGAAAGAGGAATATCTATGGTGAAGAGTATAGTTACAGACTTTCATCTTTCGTAAACATAAGAAACAAATAAGGGGAGATTATGAAGAGAGTCAAAAAGATTCTGAAATCAGAGAAGGGGATAGGTTTAATAACGGTGCTTCTAATCTTAGTGGTTTTATCGATACTCGCAGCAACTCTAGTGGTTCTCACACAGACGGGTGTTATTCAGAGTTTCTTTTTAGCCAAGTATAGAAAAACTTTTGCCCTGGCCGAGAGAGGCAGGGAGTATGTGATTTCTTATCTTCCAGAAACAGGAGGGTTGAGTCTGGATACTCTGGGTAGGGCGTATGTCAGTGTGGAAGAGGGTGGATTTAATATCTTTATGAAAGGAACAGAAAAAGATGTAATAGGATTAACAGGTTACTTGATTACCTTCGATTTTGACTGTCAAGGAGTTTTGCCTTTGAAGGGAGATACATTGAAGCGCACAGTCAATTTTGGTACGGGAACTTTTAAAGGTCCTGGACATACAATCTATTGAAGGAGGTGAAGTAAGATGAATAGAAAGATTTGTATGTTTTTTATTCTGTTAACACTACCTCTTTTGCCAGAGAGAACCTCTTCGTGGGAGGATGAAGCGATGTTTATGGCAACTGTTAATCCTGATGTTATGATAATTCTGGATACATCAGGGTCGATGACATGGGATGCGGATGGTAGGAGCACCAGAGGGGATGGGAGTGTGAACTACCCTGGTCGTGATACGAATGGCGATGGGCTTGCCAACGATTCGAGGATGTATCAACTGAAAGAGGGGCTACGTACGGTCGTTCTAAATATAGACTTTGCAAATATAGGGTTGATGAGATTCCATCAGAAAGAGGATGGAGAGGCATATCCTACAGAGACGGATTGGTACTATAGTGATGATATGATATGTGGAGGAACTGATAGTATTATGGTGATTGACACAATTATGTGGGGACACATAGGGGCGGGATGGAGAAGATGCTGGAATATAAGTGAGAATTCCTGGTGGTGGGAGTGGTATTATCCAGATGGGTTCGACTCTATATGGACGGTGCTCGATACCTCGTGGGAATATTTAGGACTGGTCTCGTCGAAGATCCATTACGATGCAACGGGTGTCTGCGGCAATGATGGGGATATCCTTGTCCATCTGGGTACCCCACTTGATATAACAAAAGATTCCATCTTTATGTGGATAGACGGTGTGGAGGACTGTCCCTGGGATCTCTCGGGTGAGATAAACAAAGAGTTGAGAGGAACTGGATCTACCCCTATAGCAAGATGTCTCAAAACCGCACGGATCTATTATAAGAATGAACGCATCAAGGAGGATATTGCGATAGATACTATCTGCGGTGATGTGAGGAAGCGATTTGTGCTCATCGCTACAGATGGAGAGGAGACCTGTTTAGGACACCCTGTGGCTGAGGCTGAAGCTCTGCGAGATATAGTGATAGCGGGTAAGCATTACGAGGTCAAGACCTATGTTTTAGGTATCTACATGGAGAGTGGAACACAGCAATTGGAGGATATAGCGGCAGCAGGAGGAACAGAGCATGCATATTATGCAGATTCCCCTAAAGAGGTAGTCGATGTCCTTGCAGAGATATTCTACAATATTCGCGAGGAATCGTTCGGTTTTTCCGGGGTGAGTGTTACACCTGTCGGTGCAGTGAGTATTGGAGCTCAGGCTCACGAGCGCAAAGTTTTTTCCGCCCGTTTCCTACCCGGTGTTGCACCTATATGGAAGGGGCATCTATATGCCTATCCCTATGAAATGGAAGGCGATGTTGTTGTTGTAGATACTTCCAATGCAATCTGGGACGCAGGCGATTCGCTCAGACTACATTCTTCTTCGACGAGGAAGCTTTATACGGCAAAGAACGGTAATATCGTTGCTTTCGATTCTACGAACATCGACTCTTCAGATCTCTATGTCTCTTCGAGTTCAAAGGCAAATGAGATAATTTCGGCTATGTATGGTGAAGGCTCCGGACATCTTGGCGACATCTTCCATTCCAGGGTGTGTCTCATTAGAACCCCTAATCGATTCTATACGGACGAAGGGTATGGAGAGTTCAGAATGGAGATGGATACCATAAGAGCATGGACAGTCCTTGCAGGTGCGAATGATGGTGTCCTACACTGTTTCTCCGACTCAACGGGTAGAGAAGTGTGGGGGTTCATACCGCCTGACCTGCTCCCAAGGATTCAGAACATATTAGAGACACACACCTATTATATTGATGGTCCTCTCCAGGCAGCGGATGTATGGTTTCCTGACTCAAAATTGGATTCGTATAAGGAGAAGGATGAGTGGAAGACTGTTATGATGATTGGTAGGGGTGAAGAGGCTGGTCCATTCTATACTGTGATTGATCTTACGGATACAGCACTAACTTCCAGCGACTTTTTGCTCAACTTTACTGATACATCATACAATATGGGGAACACTACCTCTGAACCGCTAATACATAAAGTGGCAATTGAGATAGAGACTGATGAACTTAGAGATAGATTCTTCGCATTCTTCGGTGGTGGATTTTTGGAAGATTCACTTTATTCCTCTGGTGTTGATATTCCTCCAGGAAGTTACATCTATGCCCTCGATATATACAATGCCGCTAAGGGTTACTCACCTCATTACTATGAGATAACTGACGGTGGCAGTTATATGAAATATCCGGTAGCAGCCACGCCGTTCGTATTCGATGTGGATTTGAATTCCTATTACGACTATCTATACATAGGTGATGTAGCAGGGCAGTTGTGGAAACTTAATATAAAAGATAAGAATCCCGACAGTTGGAATACTACATTGAAAAGGGTCTTTGTCGCCGACAGTTATGGAGGTTCATCACCCGATACATCCCAGCCAATATTCTCTGCCCCCTTTGTCACTGAAGATAAATGGTATCGGAGGTGGATTTTCACAGGCACAGGAGACAGGGCACATCTTATGGAGAAAATAAACAGCCAGAACAGATTCTATGCATTCGTGGATAATGATACACTGGTTACCGAAGGGGATTTGAAGAAGATATCTCCATCTGGGTCTTTCGATTTAAGCGATCTGAGTACCTATAAGGGATGGTATATAGTCTTTACCGATTACACCGATACACCGAGAGAAGGTGAGAGACTGGTCACACAACCTGTAGTTGGAATTGATACCGTTTATTTTGCAACCTTTCAGCCTGAGTCTGTTGGGCCGTGTGCCTCTGGGAGCGGCACAGGAAGAATCTATAAGATGCACTGGCTATCAGGTACATTTGCTGGAGAGATTCCATCCGAGGTGGTTGGAAAGGGTATTCCTACGGTCGACCTCTCTGTTGATATGAATGGTGACATTATATTGACTCTTTCTTCATCCGAGGGGGGTATAGAACGTCGAAAAGTTGGAAAAGCTTCCCCGCCGCTTAGGAAGGAGATCTTGTGGTGGAAGGAAAAAAGATGAGGTCTCTTGTTTTTGTATTTATACTCACCCTCCTTTGTTGTGAGAAGGGGGGTGAGGTATCTAATAAGCCACCAAAGGTTGAGAGAGCTTCGTTCAGTCCTGAGAGGCTTACCCTGACGACCAATGTAGAAATTGAGTATGAAGTGAGTGATCCAGAAGGCGATCCTGTGGATATTACTATCGTATGGAAAAGGAACGGAGAACCACTTGATATGGAGAGTTCAAAGACCTTGAATCCAGATTATTTCAGAAAGGGGGATCTGATAAGTTGTGAGATAATTCCGAGGGATTCATCAGGCACAGGTAAGACCTTTACTGTAGGTCCTGTTAAGGTATTGAATACTCCACCCATCATATTGAGTGCAAGCATTATTCCTCAGGATTCAATCTATAACGGTGTAGACTTGAATGTAGAGATCGATGTGGAAGATGTGGATGGGGATTCAATCACTTTTAAATACAGATGGTTCAAGAACGATGAGGAAGTGCACACCGGTGCTACCCTGCCAGGTAGAATGATAAAGAGGGATAATGAGATTTATGCTGAAATAACGCCATCAGATGATGAGATGAGTGGAAAACCCGTCATTACCAACAGAGTGCAGGCATATAATAGTCTTCCTACTTTTGTCTCCACTCCACCAGGGGGTGTGAAGGGATGGGAGTATACCTATCAGTTGAAGGCAGAGGATCCCGATGGAGACACTTTGACATATTCCCTTGCAAGTGGACCCCAGGGAGCAACCGTTAATGATGAAACAGGTCTTTTAAAATGGAAAGTATCCGAAGATGTAGATAGCGTCAATATCTTTAAAGTTGAAGCATCCGATGGATTCGGTGGTAAAGCAGAACAGGAATTTCAGGTAAGGGCGAGTATTAGACGATGAGTTTATCTCAAATAATGCGTAAAAAACACCCATACGGGTCCATACGGATCCGTAGGGATCGTATGACCGAATGGCATCGAAACTGCCGAAATACCGGGTCCGTACCGATCCATATGGACTTGTTATTTCAGTGATTTTTGGTGTTTAATGTATAATCTGGGTTTATGAAAGGGTTCAGTTTAACAGAATTTCTGATCACCTCGTTAATAGTGACTGGGACATTTCTTTCCGCCGCTGGAATATTCATTGCAACCGATAGAAGTGACAGAGAAGCATCACTGATGGACAGAGCCACTCAGATCATAGAAAAGAAGATGAACGAGTTCAAGTCCATTGGCTATGACAAGATTGTGAATGTTTGCCCGGGTGAAGCATACACCGGGATATATCATATCAGGTGGGAGTGTGAAGTTGATAGTCCCATTCCTGGCATAATAAAAGTGCGATCTACTATAGAATTTCCTGTTGATGATAGGAGATTGAAAAAATTTGTACTCGAGATGTATCTAACAGAAGAGATAGACTGATGAAAGATAAGGGCATTGTCCTAATTATTGGGTTGCTGGTTATATTCATCGTTTCAATTCTGGTTATCTCTACCCTGGCATTGAGTATGAATAGAGTAAAAATATCAAGACGACGTTTTGAAGAAACCCAAACTTCCTATTTAGCAGAGGCGGGAGTGAAGGAATCTTTGACAAGGCTATCGATGAGTTCTTCTGATGAGAATTATATAGGAGATTACTCTCGGGACCCTAACTGGACTTTTAAATTCGATCGTTTCTGGGATAAGGATAAAAGATATTATGTGACAGTTATTTATAAAAAGGACCTCAGTGATTTAGATGGAGATGGTGATTCAACCGAGATATTAAGTTATGACCCAAGGAGAGAAGAACCTGTTTATCCTAGCGATGAATCTCCAATATATGTAGTCGAATCCCTGGGTCAGTTTAAAACCGTCAAAAAAAAGGTCACCGCTGAAATTTCGAGTCATCCCTTTCAGTTTCGATTAGGGAATTTTACTTTTTTGGGCATAGGTGATGCCGAATTTTGTGATTTTATCCACTCTTATGAAACCATGGATTGGGTCAATCCAAAAGGATGTGAAGACTATCACCTTTCTCCACCCCCTAAATTCATTGCATCCACCAAATCCATCCCGGAAGATGTAAAGAGTACAGGTATGCTGACTTTGCAGAACACACTGAAATTGTCAGAGAGAGAGATCGAAAGGCTGCTTAATAACCCAACTGTCTGTAACAACACGAGTATAGAACCATACGGGTTTACACATTTGATAGGGAATTACGCATATAAACCGAATGTGGATGGAAGGGGCATACTTTTATGTTCTGGCAATCTCGAAATTGGTGATGCAGCAGAGTTTAGATTCAGAGGTTTTCTCTTTATAGAAGGCGATCTGATAGTGGGTAAAGATTCCAAATTTTGGGTTTTGGGTTCAGCGGTCATAAAGGGAGATGCAAATTATGGAGCAAATTCTTCTGTCGTTTATCTGTATTCACCAGAGACAATCGAAAAAACAATAGACGAGACCTTCGGTGAAATGGGTTATCAAATTATTGCATGGAAAGAATGGTAATATATTTCTAATTTCCCTCCTTTCAATTCTCATCTATATCAATGCCTTACCCAATGATTTTGTTTATGATGATACAAGTCCGATAGTTAACAATTTAGAGATAAGAGATAAGGGAGAAATTCTCCTGTGCTTTAGTCTGTGAAATCTGTGCAATCTCTGTTGTTAATTTTTCCTTGACATAGATAGATTTCATAGTTATTATTCTATGGAACTAAGGAGGTACTATGAAAAAAGTTATCTTTTCTATCTTGCTTTCTTGTTCAGTTTCCTGTTTTGAACCAGGTTCTTTCAAACTCGATGAAATCCAGAATTTAGCATCTTTTCAGCATATCGTAGGTAACAGGCATGCCTGTTCCCTGCTCGAACAGAACGGTTTCGTCATTCTCCCATCAGATAGATATAAGAGTATCTACGACCTTTATATAGATGCAAAAAAGAGAGACAAGTCCATTTTCGTAACATCCGATCTAATTCTCCATACCACACACATACTCTTCGATTACATGTTGAGGATATTGGAACTATCAAAACTCGAACAGGAAGTAGAGGAACTGACCAAGATTATGCTTGAAAAGTCAAAACTCCAGTTCGAATCGTTCCACAAAGGCAGAATTAAAGAAGCGGTAAGAAGGAATGTAGCCTTCTTCTCCGTTGCAGCAAAGATTTTAGAAATCGAGACACCAATACCCAAAGAAATAACCACTGATGTTGAAGAGGAATTGAAACTGATTGAAGAACACAAAAGGCTTTCACCCTCACCAATTTTTAAATATGTAGAAGACTATTCGCAGTATCTTCCAAGAGGACATTACACCAGGAACGAACTATTTAAAAAGTATTTCAAGGTTATGATGTGGTATGGGAGGGTCTCTTTCTACTTAAGACCGAGTCCTGAGATGTACAGAGAACGCATAGACCCTATTGAAGAAGGAAAAACCCTGACACAACAGGCACTCCTAATGGTCAACATACTCAATAAAGTGAAGGCTCGATGGGCTCGTGTATATGAACCTACTATTTTCTTCGTTGGAAAGACCGATGATTTGAATTATTATGATTATGTAAAATTGGCAGAGGAGATTTATGGCAAAGAATATACTGTAGAAAACCTATCAGATGAGAATAAATTGGGGAAATTCATAGAGAGGGCTTTGAAGTTGAGAAAGCCCAAAATCATCTCCACATATATAACCGATGCAGAGAAGAAGATAGAAGAGTCAACATTCTCTTTTAGATTCTTTGGGCAACGCTTCATACCCGATTCTTACATCCTGCAGAATATGGTCTATCCAAAGGTTAAAAATTTTACAGGAAGTGGTGAACCTTTCACGATGTATCCTACACCGATGGGACCGCAGAGATGTCTCCCACGAGGTCTCGATGTTATGGCAGTACTCGGAAGCAGGGTAGCAGAAGCTATAATAAGAGAAGAAGGGGACGGAGATTATGAGAACTACGATGAGGTCTTAAATAAATTACGCAGAGAATTTGCTGAACTACCAGATAGTGTTTGGAATCAAAACCTCTACTGGCTCTGGCTCAGCTGTTTAAAACTTCTAATTAAAGAAGAGGGGCAGTTAATAAAAAATAAGGCGTGGTTTGTAAAACAGTTGAATACAGCATTGGGGTCATGGGCAGAACTCCGACACGACACTATACTCTATGCAAAACAAAGTTATACCCGAGCCATTTTAAGCCGTCCCCCAACCCCTAAATTGACCAGAGGGTATGTGGAACCATTCCCATCAGTATATAAACAGATTAAAAAACTCATAACTACTTTGAGAGAGACTCTCGACTCTGAAGGGTTGTTACTCGATGAGTGTAAAAACAAGTTGTTAAGATTTGAAGATATTTTAGGGTCTTTGGGGACCATATCAGAGAAGGAACTGAAAGGGCAAACTTTGACAGAAGACGAATACAAAATGATCTGGAATATAGGGGAAATATTGAAAAGTATAACAAAATTTTCACGCGGACTTATGGAGAAAATAACTACTGGCACTGATGAGGAGATGGCGTGTGTGGCGGATGTCCATACCGATGTCAACTCAAAACAAGTATTAGAAGAGGCTGTAGGTTATCCTTATTACATCTATGTGATCTGCAAAATAGATGGCAAGGGTTTTCTAACGGTGGGTGGAATCTTCTCCTATTATGAATTTAAACAGAGTATGTCTGAAAGGTTAACAGATGAGAAATGGCAGGAGATATTGAAAGAGAGTCCACCCCAAAATCCAGAATGGTATAAATACTTTTAAAAATGTAGGACTCGGTGTTTTTTCTTGACTTATTTTTAATTATAAGTAGAATTTGAATAATATGAAGATAGTTTTTCTATCAGACTTTCATGGAAAGATTGATATACTTCACAGTCTGTCCGATGCTATACAATCTGAATCGCCCGACCTGATAGTTTTTACAGGCGATATTGTTAAAGGCTATGCGAGGGGAGATGAGTATCTGAATGCAAAGGCGGAAAACCGTTCGCCAATGAAAGGGTTGAAAAGCATTGAAGATGAAGAGGAAGAAGATTTAAAATTATATAAAGAATTCTACAATTTTTTAACAGAACTGAATATCCCTGTCTTCACTATACCAGGCAATATGGATGCCCCTGAGGGAAGATACTTTGATACCTTTAAAAATTTGAATCCCCAAAATGTGAATCTTGTTCATAATAAAGTGGCTAAATTTGAAGATTTTACCTTATTCGGTTTTGGCGGCGAAGTAAGTGAATTCGAATCTGAGGACTTTTTCGTTTCAATTTATCCAAAAAACAAAGTTGAAGATGCATTCAAAAAAATGGACGACGTAGAAGGGGGGAAAATTTTTCTGTTCCATACTCCACCTGTAAGTAAAGTTGGTTTAGAAGGCGGGGTGCAGAGGGGTTCAAAGGTAATTAACGGCATAATAGAAAAGTACAAACCAGATTTCGTCTTCTGCGGACACGCTCATAAGGCACAGGGAGAAGACAGAATAGGCGAGAGCATAGTTATCAATCCCGGACCATTGAAGGGTGGGAATTACGCTGTCGTAGAGACAGAAAGGAGAGAAGTAAGTTTTCAAAAATTTTAAAAGGGGGAAGATGAAGAAGATAATCTTAATAGTAACTATTGTTTTTACAAATTTGTTGGCTCAAGAAATTGAGAAGCTCCCTTTAAATGCAGGACTTTATGATATAAAAGAGGTCGAAATTAAACCAAAATCAGTCAGAAACTCATTGATGCTCTCTATGCTCCTTCCCGGAACAGGCCACTGGTATGTTGAGAGTAAGTTCAAAGCCAAGTTATTCTGGGTTGCTGAAGGGGTGATATGGGGTGGGTATATTGGATTCACCTATCATGGTAGGAGGGTCAGAGATGATTATAACCTCTATGCCGCAACAAGAGCGGGTGCAAATTCTGATAATCATTCGGAAGAATACTACAGTGCGATGGAACAGTATCTCAGTTCAGAAGATTACAATACAGATATGTTGAGGGAGGCGAGGATTCTATATCCAGACGATCCCCAAAAACAACAGGAATACTTGGAACAGAATGGTTATTTTGGGAATGATGAATGGGACTGGGGTGAGGAATCAAATTGGCGCCGATACAAAGATTTGAGGACAAAGAGCAGAGAGGCATTTCAGCGAGCAATCTATATGACCGCATTCGCTTTATTAAATAGAGGTCTTGCATCTATAGATGCGGTGAGAGAGACTGTCATACACAACAAAAAATTACAAACTTCGTTTGAAATTTTACCTCAACTAAACGAGAATTCTCAGATTACAGGGGTTGGGGTGTGGGTATGTATAAGATTCAACTAAGTGAAGACACCAGTATTGCTAAGGTGCCTCTACCTGATCAATACCATTTTCTTTACAGATTCGTATCCATTTGCTTCCCCTACAGGTCGTATGACCGACAACGAATAACGGTGAACGAATTAAATGGATTCTGGTAATTTTGCATTAACTTGTAGTTTTTGACTTTCACCTTTTATTTTTGGCCAATTTTTCTTTGGATTAGCGGGTTTTTTCCCTTGACAAGTTTTTTGACTTTCCTAAGATTACTAAAGTTACGGAAGGAATAGTAGAAGCCTATATGAAAGGGGGTGAATAAGGATGAATAAAGCTGATGTTATCAATAAGATTGCCGAAGACGCGGGGGTTACGAAGAAAAAGGCTACAATAGCGGTTGACAGCTTTATCGAAGGTATTAAAAATTCTTTAGCAAGTGGCAGTAAAGCAGGAATTGCTGGGTTTGGTACTTTTTCCGTCAAAACTCGCAAGGCGAGGGTAGGTAGGAACCCGCGCACCGGTGAAACATTGAACATTCCAGAGAGAAAGGTTGCCACTTTTAAACCAAGTCCGGATCTCAAAAAGGCTATTATGTAGTAAAAAAGATAAGAGTCCCGATTTTATCGGGACTCTTATCTTTCAGATCTATGATGAATGGCTTTAAATGTGGCTATGTGTCCATTATTGGAAAACCTAATGTTGGCAAGTCGACCCTTCTTAATAAACTTCTTAAGAAAAAAATTGCTATAGTTAGTCATAAACCCCAGACTACTCGCCACAAAATTTTGGGGATACTGGATGGGGAATCTTACCAAATTCTGTTTCTGGACACCCCGGGAATCGTCAATCCGAAATATAAACTACAGGAGTCTATGCTCAATAAGGTGCATGCCGCTATCGCCGATGCGGATATTATCTTATTTATGGTTGACCCCTTCAACATTCAGACAGAAAAGAGCATAATCTCAAAGGTTGAAAATAGACCGTTTTTCCTTGTAATAAACAAGATAGATCTAATTGAAAAAGAAAAACTTCTTCCACTGATTGACTCCTATAAAGATATTTTTCGCTTTGATGAAGCTATTCCTATTTCTGCACTCAAAGAAGATGGGCTGGATTTACTCACTGAAAGCATACTGAATTACCTGCCGGAAGGAAAGCCTTTCTATCCAGAAAATCAACTATCTGAACGGGATGAGAGATTTTTTGTTGGTGAGATTGTAAGGGAGAAGATTTTCAAACGGTATGGAGAGGAGATACCATATTCAACGGCAGTCGTGGTGGATGAATTTACGGAAAGGAAAGATAAAAAGGACTACATAAGTGTCAAGATTTTTGTCGAAAGGGATTCACAGAAGAAAATCATAATAGGTAAAAATGGAGATAGTTTGAAAGAGATGGGGAAAATATCAAGAGAGGAGATAGAGGATTTTCTGGGTAGAAAGGTATATTTAGACCTCTGGGTGAAGGTGAGAAAGAATTGGAGAAAGAAACCACAAGAGATAGAGAGATTTGGTTATTAATATGAATATGGGAAATTGAACACTGAAAAACACCGAAAAAAGAGTTCAAACTTGGAATTTAAATGGAGGAGTTCTGGAATGGTTTGCGTAGCTATATTTCTATTTTCGACTCTTCCTTTGCGGCAAAGCATTTAAGAGAAGATTTCTGTTTTTTTATTATCCTCTTACATTTCATAAGAATGGCATCTATATCTTTGTCTGTATGCTCAGGTTCATGGTGGAAAAGGGCAAAACTCTTAACACGTGCATCTATGGCGAGTTGTGTTGCCTGGTCGTAAGATGAATGTCCCCAACCCTTTTTATTGGACATCTCCTCTGGGGTATATTGAGCATCGTGTACAAACAGATCGGCTTTAAATGAGAAATTTACAAAATCTTTATAAGGGTTCTTTGGAAGTGTAGGGGGATGGATTTCGTTGTCGGTAAGGAAGACAAAATTGGCGCCGTCTTCTTCGATTCTAAGAGCGTGTGTGGTGCCGGGGTGGTTGGTCTCAATGATATGCATTGTTGCGTTGTTGATAGTGAATTTATTTTTGTATACCTCGATGAAGTTTATTTTTGATTTTAAATCATCAAAATTGACAGGGAAATATCTATACTCCATCTGGTCGGCAAGGAGTTCCTTCAATTTTGAATAAGCAGGGGGTCTGCCAAAAATGTCTATCTCCACCGATGGGAAATGTGCAGGGGCGAAGAAAGGAAATCCCTGTATATGGTCCCAATGGGAGTGTGTAAGAAAAAGATTTATCTGTGTTATATTCTCTTTTATCAGTGAAAGCCCGAGTTTTCTGATGCCTGTTCCTGCATCTATGATGAGGAGAGTGTTATCTTTCAAACGAACCTCTACACAGGTCGTATTACCACCATACTTTACAGTATCCGGACCTGGTGCAGGTATCGAACCTCTGGTCCCCCAAAATTTTATCTTCAAAATTCCTCCTTAATTTCATCATTAAAATGTAAATTTTTTAAAAAAATGTCAAGAAAAAAAACCGCAGAGGCGCAGAATTCGCAGAGAAAAGGCAGAATAAAAAACAATTGAAAAATATCTGTGTTCCCTCTGTAATCTTCCATACGGGTCTGTCATACGACCCGTCCACACGGATCCGTATGTATATGGGTAGCTTCCAGGTGGTATAGGAAAGTATACATTAAACCACCCATACAGGTCCTATGACAGATCAAGCATAAATTCGGGTGAGCGACCGCAGGGAGTGAACCGAATACCTGCTGTTATATGATGAAATCGGGTGGTTTTTATTATACTCTTGTTGTTCATATATATCCTATAACGGTTGAGGTTAACCTGCAAAAGGGATTATTTGCCCTTGCAGGAGAAATGCGTTTCACGGTGATCACCTCGGGGTTGCATCTGGAAGGCCGCCGTCCACTGGGATGGTTGCACCCGTTGTCGGCGTCTGACGAGTTGCAAAATATAATACTGCCTTCGCAACGTGTGTTGCGGTTATCTTTGCCTTTAGCAGATTCCGCTTTCGATAATATTCCTCAAGGCCCTTCTCATCCAGGCCTCTTGCGCGCATACGGTCCGGTCCGACTTCGGCCCATAGTCCGGATTTGCGTTTGCCATGGGCAAACACTGCATCAGGAGACACCATGTTGACACGTACATCCATCTCTGCAAGTTCCAAGCTGGCGATCCGAGCCAGTTGGTGTGCTGCTACCTTTGTAGCACTGTATGCCCCGAATTTTGCACCTGGTGCAAAAACATTCTTAGTCGATATCAGGATAATGTCCCCTCCTGTTCCCTGGACCTTGAAATGTCGTGAAACCTCGGAAAGGATGTGAAGTGTCCCTTCAACGTTTACATGTTCCAGTTTCCGAAAAGCATTCGGATCCATATCTGCAAGTGATGAGACGTCCGCAATGCCAGCATTCACTACCACCAGGTCAATGCCACCCCAAGTATGAATAACCAGATCAAATCCTTTGGCAACTGACTTCGGATCAGTTACATCAAGGGGAACACCAATGACTCGTTCTCCATACCTTGGTTTCAACTCATTTACAAATGAGTTCAGGTTATCACCCGACAAATCTGTCGCAGCCACATGACATCCTTTTTCAAGGAGTTCTTGACAAATCCCAGTCCCGATCGCCCCTGCTGCACCGGTAATCAGTGCAACTTCGCGTTGTAGAGGAAGTTCATCTTCACGGTCAAGCTTTGCATGTTGTAGGCTGAAATATTCCATATCGAAGAGATGTTCTTCACTTAATCCTTCATACCTTCCCATTGCAGCAATCTTTGTCTTAGCAGCCAAAGTCTGGGCAGTGATATCTCTGAAGATTCCGGCTTCCACAACATCCTTACCAGCGCATATTGCTCCTAATCCCGGCATGAGAATTGCTCGTGGCATGGAGTCAAAACGATTGAGTCCAGTTTTCATTTTTTGGGAATGACGCTCGAAATACGCGTCATATTTCTTCGCATATTCAGTTATTGCAGTGGAGATTTGTTCCCTTACCTTATTGTTATCATCATATTGTGGGGCGTCGATCCACAGTGGAAGAGCCTTGGTTCTGATCAAGTGGTCAGCAGTTAGGGGTGGTGTCAATGCGATTTCCTTTCCCCGGTCTGAATCAACAAGGTTGAGCACTTCTTTTGTTATTAGAGATCGAATGATAAAACGCTGGTATGGCCAGTCAGCATTTCTCGTGGGGATGGCCAATAGTCCCCTAAGGATTGGCGCAACCTTTAGATACCTTTTCTTTGCTGCTGCAGGAGATGTGGCACTCCTAACTTTTAGCACCCTTGTCCCTTTCTTGGCCAGATACTGCTCTGCCCTTGTCACGAGTTCAATGGTCTTCTCATAGGATTCACGAGCCGTCTCGCCCCAGGTAAGCAATCCATGTTTCATCAAGACCATGCCCTTACTCATGGGGGAGGATTCAAATGCCTCCGCGACGGCTTTGGCCAGCGCAAATCCGGGCTTGACGTATTCCAAGACGATTACATCGCTCCCCAATGCATCCCGGACGGTTTTTTCTCCGTCAATCTGATTGGTTAGGGCCAATATGACGTCTGCATGAGTGTGATCAATGTATTTTGGGGGAATAAAGGCGTGCATCAGTGTTTCGATTGACGGTGTCGCCACTTGAGCGTTGAAACGGTGTGTTAGCAATTCATTAACCATGGCATCACTGGAAAGCTCCGACAGAGTTCGTAACTGCTGCAAGTAATAAAAGTCCAGTCCGGAATGTCCTTCTGGCTCAATATTTGCAAGGTCATGTCCCGATGCCTTGACGAAGATCGCGGGAATGCGTTCACCAAGGATGTTGGTAAATGTTCCCTTGACCGATGTATTTCCCCCACCGTGAAGCACGAGTTCCTTTTCCGCTCCGATCAGCCTGCTCGCGTAGGTCCGGAGAGCCAGATCCTCTCCCCATTTTTCCCCGTATTTTGCGACGAATTCAGATGCCTTATCTTGCGACCATCTGTTTTCCATAGGATTTCCTAATCGGTTTTGGATTTTATTGTGTTTAACATGAATCGCGCGTTTTCGACCGGAGCCTTTCCGTCGAATATGGCGCTCCCGCTCACCAGGATATCAGCGCCCATTTTGGCGATCTCAGCGATATTGTTACGTTTGACACCACCGTCAATACAGAGCAGGATTTCTTTTCTTGCAGTGGATACCATGTCCTTCACTTCTGCAAATTTATCCCCGATGGAATCAAAGAATGGAAATCCTTTCACTTTAGGATTTACAGCAAGAACAACAATCATCTCAATATCATCGAGCAAAGGTTTGAGGTGGTCAACTGGTATATCGGGATTGATGGCGACGCCTCTGATTAATCCCCTTTCCGGATCGTTTTTGTTTTCCATAGTCCTGAGTTCCCGGAGAACCCGGTGAGCGTCCTTGCAGGATTCTACATGAATTGTTATCATATCGGCGCCAGCATTTACATATTCCTCAACCTTACCCTCTGGGTCCTGAATCATTAGATGAACATCCTTTAGTAACTGAGTTTTTACAGCCTTTATAAATGGTGGTCCTACCGTCATCCTTGGTACAAAACATCCGTCCATAACATCAAAATGGACCATTTTTATATTCGTTCCTTCGAGCAAAGCCAGCTCGGAGCCGAGATGCAAAAGGTCAGCCGATGTTATCCCGACACTGAGAGTAGGTGAACATTCTTTAAGCAGATTAAAGGCTTTGTTGGCCGGCATAGACTGTCTTTCTATTTTTTTTCTTTCTTTAAGTTCTGATATACTTCATACGCATCTTTAGGTGACATATTTTCATGAACGACTTTTCGTACTGCTTGTATCATTGCACTGGGGGCTTCGCATTGGAATATATTTCGCCCCATATCTACCCCACAAGCGCCCTGTTGTAAAGCGTTATGAGCCATCTTCAGGGCATCGAGTTCTGGAATTTTCTTTCCGCCAGCGATAACGATGGGGACAGGGCAGGATGCCGTTACGGTTTCGAATCCCTCAGGGACATAATAGGTCTTAACGTACGACGCTCCCAGTTCGGCACAGATTCTGGTTGCTAAACGCATATATTTGGCGTCCCGGACCATCTCCTTGCCTACTGCCGTAACACCGAGGACAGGGATGCCATACCGGTTACCCATGTCCACCAACCGTGTCAGATTGTGTATCGATTTGGTTTCGTGCTCGCCTCCGACAAACACCTGAACTGCAAGTGCGGCGACGTTCAAACGGACGGCATCTTCGATATCGACGGCAATCTCCTCATTTGAGAGTTCTTTGAGTATGCTTGGACCACCGCTTGATCTGAGGACGATCCCTTTTGTGAAGGTTGGGGGGATGGTTGAGCGCAATATGCCACGCGTGCACATGAGGGTGTCGGCATAAGGGAGCAGTGGCACAATGGTCACATCAACCCGCTCCAATCCCGCAGTCGGGCCGAGAAAATACCCGTGGTCGATGGCAAGCATCACCGTACGACCGGTCTCTGGATTGAATATATTCGACAACCGGTTTTTCATCCCCCAGTCCAGTGAGTTTGAGCCTTGCAACATGAACAGCTCGTTCTTCATGGGGATATCCAGGTGATAATTGTGGGTTTCTTGAATACTATCCTTGTCTGCCATTGTTGGTCTCCTTTCTTGGTTTATGGCAACGTAGCCCAATCTACTCTCATACCGTAAAGCCGCTCCCTCTGGGCGGGGAGTATCACCCATGAGTTCAGTGATTGCTGATAAGTT
>Ga0114921_10000134_pt1 | contig 29777 bp, 21 predicted proteins | sample BentaG_FD_87016 | JGI IMG/M metagenome (GOLD analysis project Ga0114921, IMG submission 87016) | Deep subsurface microbial communities from South Atlantic Ocean to uncover new lineages of life (NeLLi) - Benguela_00093 metaG | ecosystem: Environmental > Aquatic > Marine > Oceanic > Sediment ... | reverse complement strand
ATAATGAAGGAACTACATGGAATATTTTCGGGGAGGCAGTAGAAGGACCTCGTCAAGGAGCAAGACTGAATCCCACCCTTTCGTTTAACTCTTATTGGTTCGCATGGGGAACCTTTTATCCAGGAGCAGAGATATATTCGCATTAAAAAATTAATTAATTCACGAAAGCAATTAAAGCAAATTTACTAATGGGCATTTGAGAAACCCGCCCTTTTTGAAAAAGGCCGGGTCACGCAATCTCAAAATCTATAAACGACTGATAAACCAATTCGTTTCTTTCCCACGTCAATAAGTGGTTGAAATTGTAGACTGCCTCGTTTTTCAATTCTTTCATTATATTTACGTACCGAAGCAGGTGCTGTTGCTATATCATAAACGATAGAATAAAACAACAGAGCTCCTCCTGAAATTGCCGTAATGGTTATTACACCCCAATTCACAAAGGCAGGTTCCATAGATACATTAGCCAGAAGTATAATGGGTACCATACAAGCCGCAGGAATGGCAACCCGCACTCCAGCACTGATTAAACCTCGTTTCCATTCGTGGGCATAGAAATGACCTACACTCGGACCAAAGACAATACCAGCCAAACCGAGCGAAACACCTACATGGGGCTGAATATAGCGCCCAACAAGAAACCCACCAGCAACCGGAAGTAACGTGGCTTCAATTGACCAGGTTCGTGCAGTCGATCCAGATTTCAATTTTTTTAAACCCTGTGTCTCTCCAGTGGCCTCAAACCCAACTGCATTTAACATCACAATGGTCGTTACAAATACAATCAAAATTTTATTCATGTTTCTTCCTTGTAAGCAATCTTAATTAAATTTATTTCTTTGTCAATAATACAGAATTAATAATACAAACAAGTTAGCCATTTTGCCAATTGGCAAATTAATTAATTGCTTAATTGCTAATTTAAGTAAGTGTCAATGATGAATATTGAAAATGTCACTTAATTTTGTTCTAATACCTATTTCGGTATTACGCTAATTAATATATTAATATAATTATTTATTATTGAATTTTTGTAGTAGAGATAAAAAATATAAGTTTTCAATCGTTAAGGCTAAGCCTCTCTTTGTTGAGGCTTAGCCTATTGAATTGTTAGGACGTTCGCTTATTTATTATGTTCTGAATCGCCTCCCCACATATACCATCCATCATCCTTTGCATCGCCCGTATTTATTCCGTATAATAGACCGTTATCGCAGGAGACAAAAATCATCCCCTTTGCAACTGCAGGCTGGAAACTTATTGAACCATTAACTTTTTCCTTCCATAAAACTTTTCCAGCTTTTTCAGCAATGCAGAAGACCTCACCATTACCCGAGCCGAAAAACAGTTTATTATTGGCATATGATGGGGGCGCAAAGACCCTACCGCCAATGCCTTCCTCATCTAATTCAAACTTTTTAGACCATAGGGATTTTCCTGTATTAATATCCAGACATTGAATCTCACTGCCCATGGCATTATATGAGCGATTAGCTTTTACTACCGGTCTTGAACCTTGATATGCCCAACAACCGGCCACAGAGTACTGACCAACATTCTCCTTTGCCTGATAGAGTTTTGCTGTTCCGGGTGCAGAACCAAAGCCAACACTGGCATCGAGTTCAGCCTGCGCACCAGTTTTTGCTGTAGGCCGACCGTAAACAAGATAGGGCGCTTTTCGCTTTGCCCACAAGTCTTTCTGTTCCTGAACACCATCAGAATTATTAAGCGTTGCTAATCCTTCATACTGTTCTACTGAATCCTCACCAACCTTTTGTTCCTGACGCAGACTTACAAAAATTCTGTCGTTGTATATTGTGGGTGCACAGGTTGCCTTTTTCTCCTGAGACCAGACTAATTTACCATTTTTTGAATTATACCTATACACGGTGCCGTCAAAACAGGTGATGTAAACTGAATTGTTATAAATAATCGGCGCCGAGATTAAATCACCTGCTATTTTAGCATCCCAAACTTCTTCACCACTTTCTAATTTCATACAGGCAAGGTAATGAGAACCATCCCCACCAGGGTATGCCATATAAACACTCTCATCATCCAGTGCGGGTTGACTCATCAAGGGATCGCCCAGCCATTTTTCCCACACCTTTTCACCGGTCTTCGCCCGTAGTACATAAATAATACAGGATTCTGTATTAAAAACCACATAACCCCTTTTCACTGCAGCCGCAGTTGGACCATCATCTCCGGTCTTGAACATCCATGCAATTTTACCAGTCCTTGCCTCAATTGCATAGAATTCATAACTACCATAACCACCACCAACAAAGATTAACCCATCTTCATAGGCAACAGTAGCCAAGGGACGGTTTCCTGGAATTTGTAATTTCCAACCAGTACGTCCTGAATTGAATGTAACTTTATCAGGTTGAGGCCCGTTATTTTCAGTGATGGTTCGAGCTATGCTCTCTTTGACGCCCACCTGTTGCTGTACCTGGGAGAGCCCAAAACAGAGTAAAATAATACTTAATGCAATAATTCGGCCCTTCATCATTGCCTCCTTTCATATTATAATACAATAATCTTTATATTATATTCCAAATTTCCCGAAAAGAAATTTAGATTTATACAGATTTTAGCAGATGAAGACAGATGTTCAATATTGCGGTTCAGGGAAGCCTTGCCCTACAGATAGCCCAATGAATTGGGCGACTAAAATATAATCTTCGCGGGTGGAAACCCGCTCCCACAGCATACTTGCCTGTCCGTTCCGTTTAAATAACGGAACTATTTATAGCCTCTGCCCCGCTCATTCCGCAACTACAAGTAAAAATGCTTCTCGATTATGCTCGAAGAATAATTTAAATAATTAGGTTGCCTAAAAATTGCAAGGCTGAAGCCTTGTCTCGCAAGCAACTACAATTAAAAGTAGTCCTCGGCTAGATTATAAGATTGTCCCGTTCCGAATAAGTCGGAACGAGGATCCTCGTTTTAAGAAACGGAACTTCCCATGCCCCTTTCACAGAATGGGGCATGGTCGCAATGACACGAAGAAAGACAACTACAAATTGTCTTTTATTATCTCTACCAGTGAATCGGCATCTAGTCTATACTTTTTATAAAGAACATCAGGTTTGTCTGAACCGCCATGTTGAGTGATGCCGATTTTGACAAATTTTGTGCTTATATTATGCTCAGCAAAAATTTGACCAATAACGCTCCCAATTCCCGAGGTGACAATGTGGTCTTCGTAGGTTATAATCAAATTGGTTTTTGCTGCTTCAACTATTCTTTCAATATCAATTTTAAAAGGGGATGAGATATTATAAATACGGGCACTAATACCATCATGATTTAATCTATTCCACACTGATAATGCCTGATGTAACATTGGTCCAAAGGTGAATATTGCACAGTCTTTGCCATCTCTGATTATGTCAATCTTACCATATTCAAATTCATAGTCTTCGCTAAAAAATATCTTGTCATCCTCGGCTTTAACTACGGGCAATTTTGTCCTCGTAAGACCCATAACCCAATTACCTGGCTGATTTAAAATATATCTTGTAACACGATCAGTTTGATTGGGGTCACTGGGGACTACTAATTTAAATCCAAAAAGATTTCTTAATACACCGATATAGTCAATACAGTGATGGGTCTTCCCATCAGGACCAACATTATAACCGAGATGCGTGGCGACGATTTTTAAATTTGTGTTATTGATATCATTGAGTCTTAGTTGATTAAAAACCTCATCAATTGCGAAGACTCCAAAATCTGCCCAGATTGCGAGAATTCCATTTATCGATAATGCCCCGGTAATTGTTGCTGTTGTATGTTCGCTCACCCCGGCTTCAAAAAAATTTTCTGGATTATTTTTTGCGAAGTTAAGGGTTTTTACTGATTCGGTAAGATCGCAGTCAAATACCGCAATGAGGCTTTTGGAATTAATTTTGGCAATCTCTTCTAAAACATTACCCCAAACTACCCTTGGATGTGTAGTATCATCATAGATTTTTGATTTTCCGATCTTTAGCTTGGGTGGAGGGATTTCCTTGCGATTGTAGGTCTTCACTTCTTTTATCTCATTTTTCTTTAATAGTTCTATGTCGTCTTCGATCCCTAATTCTGCGAGCGCCTTTTGACATTCCTCCTTGGTTAGTGCGCGTCCATGATAATCACACTTTTCCTCCATAAATGAAACACCCTTACCTATAATCGTCTGGCAAATAATAGCATAGGGATTTTCAGAATCAGCCAACGCCTTTCTAATCGCCTCGTAAATTTTAGAAAAATTATGGCCGGGGACCTCCAACACCTTCCAGCCATCAGCAAGGTAATTTTCTTTAATATTAACCGGCATAACGTCTTCGGTTCGTCCCGATATTTGAATATGGTTATAATCAATGAGAACGGTTAAATTGTTTAAGTTATATTTATGGGCAAATCTTCTTGCCTCAGCAACCTGCCCTTTTGCCTGTTCAGCATCACTCATTACTACAAAAGTATTATACTTAAAATTGCCCAGTTTCGAAGCTAATGCAAAACCGCATCCTGCTGAAAGACCCTGCCCAAGATTGCCGGTCGACCACTCAACTCCAGGAACCTGTCTTTCAATATGCCCTTCATATGGGCTATCAATTTTTCTAAAGCCAATAAGTACCTCTTCTATATCAAAATATCCAAGTCGAGCTAAGCAGGAATACAAACCTGGAGAGGTATGACCATGACTTGCTATAATTCTATCTCTCTTTGGGTCATCAAAGTTTTTTGGTGTAATATTGGCAAAGGAGAACAGTGTCAGATAAATATCAATCGAAGACATCGAGCCACCCGGATGGCCCGAACCAGCGATCGTAGTCATCTTGATAATATCCCCACGACAAAGGCGGGAGAGATTTTCTAAGCTTTTAATTTCTTGATCTGTTATTTTTTGCTGAAAACCACGCTTTTTTGTACTTCCTGCCATTTTCTTTCCTTTTAAACTTGTTTCTTTCATATCACCACTACTTTAAAGTCACCATTGGCGATAGAATAATCGCCCGTTATTCTCAATACTAAACTGTATTTTTTGGCAAGATTTGCCAATGTTTCTGCATGATACAAACTAAGGAAATCCGCAAGTCGTGGTGATGTTTTTAATTCAACCATCTTACCTTTAATTGTATTACCATTATTTTTAAACCATCGTTCGATGTAGCCAACCGCACTCTGCCTCGAGATAATCCTCCCCCTTCCTTTACAGACCACACACGTCTCACTCAAGGCGTGGGTAACACTGGTTCTCGAACGTTCTCTGGTAAATTCAAGCAAACCAAATGTACTAATACCACCAATTCGATAACGGGCCTTGTCATCACGAATCAGTGATTTGAATTCTCTCAACATTCGATCAACATTCTCTTTTTTCTGCAAATCAATTAAGTCAACAACTACTAACCCACCAATGTCTCGAAGCCGCAGCTGCCGGGCAATTTCTCTCAATGCCTCAAGATTGGTTGACAACGCCAATTTTTCAGCCTGCTTCTCTTTTGATGATTTTCCTGTGTTTACATCAATGGCGACGAGTGCCTCAGTCTGGTCAATCACTATATAGCCACCACTCGGAAGCCAAATTTTTCGTTCCAGAATATTTCTTAACTGATCTTCAATCACATATTTTTTAAAAATTGGTGCTGGGTTATTATATAGCTTCACCCGTGATTTCATTCTGGGTGAAACTTTATTGAGATAATCGAGAATCTCCCTGAATTCTGATTCAGAATCGACTACTAAATTACGAATTTCATTATTGAATATATCTCGAACAGTTTTAATGAGTGCATCAGGTTCTTGGTAGATTAACCTTGGTGCGGCCTCTTTCGCGCGCTCGAGACTTCTTTCCCATTCTTGCTTGAGGAGCGTTACCTCTCTTTTGAGTTCATCAGACCGTGCTCTGGCTGCAGCAGTCCGAATGATTAATCCCATACCCTCAGGTCTAATCTGTTTGCCTATTCTAAAAAGTGCCTCACGCATGCGACGCTGACGAATTTTTCGTGAGACTCCAATATTTTTTGCATTTACTAAAAGAACCACATATCGTCCTGGGATTGAAATGTATGAGGTCACCCGGGGTCCTTTGATGCCATATGAATCTTTTGTAACCTGGACAATAATTTCTTGATTTTCTTTTAATTTTATCTCTTCGGGGCGATACTCCTGTTCCAATTCAATTTCGCTCTCAAATAGTTCAGCGAATTCCTCAAAGGGAATTTCATTTAAAGGGAGAAATCCATTCTTGTCAATACCAATATTTACAAATGCCGCTTTTAATCCAGCTATTAAGTTTAAGACTTTTGCTTTGTAAATATGCCCCACAAGACTGGTCTGTTCTGCCCGTTCAAGATAATACTCAATGAGTGTACCATTTTTAAGTAACGCAATTCTTGTTTCAGTGTTTGAAACATTTACAATGATATCCTTTCCCTTCACTTTACCTCCATTGGAGAATATTCTATTCCTTCTCTTTTAATAAACATCGTTGTTCTTGTTACCTTATATGTTTTAACAAAGTCTACAGGCAAATCTGTTAAATACGAAAGGAGATCGTAGATATTTATTTTTCCATTTCCGAAATGCAGAACACAGCTGAGTATATTATCTTCTATGGAAATTGATGCTACACCGTCCTGAATTTTTTTCATCCCAGATTTTGTCTGTACATAGAAGGGTTTCTTAGAAAAATCTATAGATTTTTTAACCACTCCTGGTGGGAGGGTAACCTCGTAACGTATTAAATTTATTGAACTCGAAAGTGAGGGTACTCTTAAAGGCAGAGATCGAACTTCCAAGATTCTAATGTCGGGAGGAAATCGTGCATTTAATTCCTGTGAAATATTTCCAGAGTATACGGAATCGAGGTATAAATCAAAATAATCCCCCTTCGCTATCTGCCCAACACTCTTTGGTGGAGAAAAAGATATTTTGGGGATAGGTGAAAATCCTTGGGTAAACTGAATTGGTAAATCTGATCTCCTCAACGCTCGATATATTGTTCTGGCAATATCTAAATGTGAAGCATATCGAAACGTCTCACCAATAGCATACTTGACTCGATATCGCATCGCTTGTGCTTCTCTCTTTGGATGTCTGCCATAACTAATGTAGTGCTCTAACTCCTGCTCATGTTTCACCATGGTTCCATCGCAGGCCCCACATTTGGAACAACTTTTGTAGTAGCAGTTTTCTGTAGTAATTGCCTGTTGGGCACGGTCGAGTTCTGCTTTCAGAAAATCTTTTTTAATGCCGATGTCGATAAAATCCCAAGGATAGTTATCTTTTGGTTTTATGTATTCATTCGGGTCTATACCCGTCGTATCAAATGCCTCGCGCCACCGCGAAAAATCAAACCACTCACGCCACTCCTCAAATTTACCTCCCTGTTTGTATACGGACTCGATCACGTGGAAAATCTTTTCGTCCCCCCTGGAGAGAAATGCCTCGATGAATGAAACTTCCGGTGATTGATATTTTACGTCCACTCTCCGTCTTTTTATCTTTTTGATTCTTGTAATCTTATCGTTGAGGCCATCAATTGGTGCAAACTCGATTGATTCAAAGGGAGTATGAGGTTTGGGAACGAATGGACTAATAGACAATTTAATGCTTCCCTTCGGATGAGTCTTCAAGATATTGTCAGTTAATGTATTAATTTCGGCAATGTCCTCATCTTTTTCAAATGGAAGGCCAATCATAAAATATAATTTAACCTGTCTCCAGCCTAATTTATAGGCATCATTAATTGAAGCAATAAGTCTCTCATTCGAAAATGGTTTATTTAGCTTACAGCGTAATTGTTCACTCGCTGCTTCCGGTGCAAATGTTAGTCCTGTCTTTTTGATCTCTTTCAAAAGTATGCCCAAATCTTCACTAAACGATTCACCACGCATTGCTGGAAGTGCAATGCTGATCATTTTCTTTTTCAATACTTCATTAAGTTTTCTGATTAAATTCAACAAGTTGGGATAGTCGAGTATTGAAAATGAGAGCAGCGAAATTTCTTCCCAACCTGTCTGCCGTATCCCCTTTTCAACAGCCTTCAATATATCTGCCTCTGGTCGTATCCTCAATGGACGATTCGTGTATCCGGCTTGACAGAAACGGCATCCCCAGGTGCACCCTCTCATAACTTCAATAGAGAGTCGGCTATGCGTAATATCACAGATTGGCAGAATCGGTGGATAGGGTAATGTTTCTTCATGTAATTGTGATACTACACGCCGATGTATAGTTCTATTATACTGATGAACCTCAGGAACCCAGACCCCAGCCAATTTGGAGAGCGCATCAATCCTTTTAAGCTTATGATCCCTTGGAATATCTTTTAGAATTTTGGCAATTTCCTGAACAATCTCCTCACCATCGCCGATGACAAATCCATCAAAGACCGGGGCAAGGGGGGTAGGGTTAAGTGTTGCAGGTCCACCCGCCAAAAGAATGGGATGAGTAACATCCCGATCAGAACTTTTAAACGGGATCTTCGCTAAATCTAACATATATAATACATTTGTATAACCCAACTCGTTCTGTAGTGAAAAACCGAGGAGGTCGAAATCACCCATTGGTCTCTTTTTCTCGAGGCTATAGAGTGGAATGCCACTACTTTTTAATCTCTCACCAAAATCTGGCCACGGCGCAAATATTCTTTCACACTGAATACCCTCTTCTTGATTGAATAGGTGATAGATGATCTTTATTCCTAAATTTGACATTCCTATCTCATAAATTTCAGGGAATACTATACCGACATTTACAGTAGGGTTTGTTTTGATTGTAATATTGTATTCACCCCCGGTGTAGCGAATAGGTTTCTTCACTAAAGGAAGTATATTGTCAAGCAATTTATTTAAATCCTAAATTATAATTTCTAAATCCTAAACAATATCAAAATTCCAATACTCAAAACACCATCTTCTTGTTCGCCTTTAGAATTTTGTATTTCGGTAATTTGAATTTGTTTAGAGCTTAGTATTTTGTATTTAGAAATTTTCTTACAATAACCCATATCCTCTTTCTAATGCCTTGTCATTTAATGCCAATTGTTCTTTATCTGCCTTTGTAAATCTTTTACGCTGGGCTTTTTTGAGCGTTTCTAAATTGAGTAAGCCTGTTTTTTTTGCCATAATCCCAAGCATCACCATATTTGCTATTCGTCCCTGGCCCAACTCCTCAGCAATGGCATTGGCCTCTACCGGAATGATTGTAATATCATTCCTCGTTGGTTTAGATTTAATAAGAGTTTGGTTAAAGAAAAGGAGGCCATTTGGTTTCACCGTACGTCCGAATCTCGTGAGCGATGGTTCGTTCATGATAATGACGATGTCAGGATTGGCAACGATGGGTGATGCAACCGGGTCTGAAGAGATGACAACCGAGCAGTTTGCAGTACCTCCGCGCATCTCAGCGCCATAGGAAGGAAAGAATGTAACATGCTTATCTTCAATCATCCCTGCATGGGCCAGTATAATACCAGAGGAGACAACGCCTTGTCCGCCAAAACCAGAAATAATTATTTCTTTGGTCATTTCTCCTCCTTTGCTCTATCGCGAAATACTCCTAGGGGATAGTATTGTTCCAGTTTCTCGGCAATCCATTTCGTTGACTGGACAGGAGTAACACCCCAACCAGTTGGACACATCGATAGTATCTCGACTAAAGAAAATCCCTTATTATCTATCTGATTTCTGAATGCGGTCTTGAGCGCCTTCTTTGTCTTTATGATATTTTTGGGAGTGTGAACCGCGCATCGCTCCAGATAATAGGTTCCATCAACACCTGATAATAATTCACACACCCTTATTGGATAACCCTGTTTTACCACATCGCGGCCTTTAACCGAGGTTGTCGATCTCATACCAGGAAGAGTCGTAGGGGCAAGCTGACCTCCGGTCATACCATAAATGGCATTATTAATAAATATCACTGTAATATTTTCATTACGAGCTGCTGCGTGAATGGTTTCTGCAGTCCCTATTGCTGCAAGATCACCATCGCCCTGATAGCTGAATACAATACAGTCGGGTCGTGAACGCTTTATCCCCGTCGCAATTGCAGGACCCCTTCCATGGGGAGGCTGAATCATATCACAATTGAAATACTCATCAGCAAAGACTGAGCATCCGACCGGTGCAATGCCAACTGTCCTTTCCCTAATGTTCAATTCTACAAGCAGCTCGGCGATGAGACGGTGCACAGTTCCATGACCACAACCAGGACAATACCTTTGCAAAATTTCTGTTAATCCAGCAGGTCTTCCAAATATCTTCTTCATCGTGCACCTCCCAGTATCTCTTCAATCTTTTGATAAACCTCTGGTGGTATGGGAACACCGCCTCCTGGGCGACCCTGAAAAGAGATTTTTGACCGACATTCAGTAGCCAGCTTTACATCGTCAATCATCTGTCCGCAGCTCATTTCGACTACCAAAAAATTCTCAATTCTTTTTGACATATCACCGAGTGCATCCCAAGGAAATGGCCAGAGGGTTATTGGCCTGAAAAGTCCGACCTTAAACCCTTTATCGCGCGCCATTCTTACCGCAGCACCCGATACCCGTGCACAGGTACCATAGGCAACTACTACCAGATCGGCATCATCACAATCTTTCGCCTCATGTCGCTGTTCACTCTTCTTAATCTTCTCATACTTTTCATAGCGGCGCCAGTTCCATTCCTCAAGCTTCCCTGGTCTGAGGTCGTATGAGCGAACAACTCTCCTCTCTCTCCCTTTACAACCAGAAAGTGCCCATTCTTTTTCTGGTAGAGTCTTCGGGTCGATTGGCTCATAAGAAAATTCAACGGGTTCCATCATCTGGCCTAAAAGTCCATCAGCAAGAATGAGTACTGGATTTCGATATTTTTCTGCTAGTTCAAAACCAAGGCGGGGGAATTCAAAGAGTTCTTGAGCCGAATTAGGAGCAAGGGTAATTGTAAAATAGTCACCATGCCCGCCACCCCTTGTTGCTTGATAATAATCGGATTGCGCTGGGGCAATATTGCCGAGACCTGGTCCACCTCTGACGACATTGACAACCAATACTGGCATATCAGCCCCTGCAATATAGGAAATCCCTTCCTGCATCAAACTTATACCCGGTGAAGAGGAAGATGTCATCGCACGCTTTCCTGCAGCCGATGCACCAAACAGCATATTGATCGCGGCAATCTCACTTTCGGTCTGCAAAAAGACTCCTCCTTCCTCATTCATTCTAATAGACATGTATTCAGGAATCTCATTCTGCGGAGTAATTGGATAACCAGCAAAGAATCGGCAACCTGCATAGATAACGCCCTCAGCCACTGCATGATTTCCATACATCAATCTCTTTTCTGCCATTTTTATCTCCTTATTTTGTATATTTCACCCTGATATTCTGATCCGCTGATATCCTGATACTCTGGTAACCTGATGTCCTGGTAACTTTCACTTATATACCTCAATTGCTGGTTCTGGACAAATCATATAACAGTAACCGCAGCCGATGCATTTCTTCATGTCAGTGACCGTAGCTGGATGATAACCACTTGAATTGATTATATCCGGTGCTAGAACTAAAATATCTACTGGACACACCTCATTACAGCATAGCCCGCACCCCTTGCAAACCTCTTCTAAAATCTTGACCTCGGGCATACACTTCCTCCTTTCTAAATTGGAAATAAAACCTCACTATATTGTTGATTTATAGCAAAATATATCATTAATTCTTTATTCAAAAATTAAAACTCTGGTTTTTCTGTAGCCAAATCACTAATTCGTATTATATTCAATAATCTTCGAAAGTCAAGGAATCGAGCAGAGATTTCTGTACTTTCAGAAATCTCAAGAAATTTTTTATTGACATATTTAAATTTTACTTTATAATCTCATATGTTCATTTTTATATTGTATCTTGCCTCTCAATTTAGCACACAATATAAAGACTTTTTAAACTCACCCAGGAGTGAATCACTATTTATCGATTTAACAAGGGGTAATTATAGCATCTCTGATTTTGCGAATGACCCGATTGTCTTATGGTTCTGGCGTAGTAATACTGGAAATCCTGAAGTTGATTCACTCCTTAAAAAAATACACATGGAGAAAAACTTCTATCTTTCCGCAGTCCTCAGGTGGGAGGCAAAAGAGACAAATGATTATGAAACCAAATTGAACAAACTCAATCTTGCAGCCTATCTTGATCCCTCAGCGATAGAGAACTTTTTATCCTATATTGTGCTGGCAGCCGAGTATCGTAAATTCGACCATCTTCAAACGGCGTTTTCACTACCTGTATTTTCCGACCTGAGAAGTCAACTTTTTATCATCACCAATGCTGTACTCCTTCTTCTTATAACAATATTTATGTGCGGCGTTGTTTATATCTTGGCGAAAATGGTCTACTATTTGCGAGTCCTAAGCCATCGAATAGATCCTCTGAATCATAATCGGATCAAAGGTTTATTAGCATTTCTCATCTTATTAATTCCAGTTTTGGTGTTGCGTCATCTTTATCTAATCTTTGTTTGTTATTCAATCGTGTTGATTTTTGTATTTAATTCAAAGGAAAAAAATTGGCTCAGGTTTAATATCATCGTCTTACTCCTGGTTTCTGTCTTTGCATCTCCTCTCGTTCCATTTATCTCATTTCTCAAAAAATATGACAGGAATTATCAACTCTATGAAATAGTTCGTTATGATAGCGATATTACATTCCGGGCAGATAACCATGATGAAAAGAAGCTTTTGGCTTATGGTCTAAAGCGACGAGGGGAATTCGAAAAGGCATTGTCGCTCTATGAAGATTTGTATTATGGGAATATGCAAGATTTCGATGTAACGAACAACCTTGCGAATTTATATTTTCTCTATGATGAAAATGCCCTTGCTGAGACATTGTATCTTAATGCACTACGATTGCAGGATCGTGGTGAACCCTATTTTAATTTGGGTCTTCTTAAATTGAAGAACATCGAATATTTAGAGTCTTCAAAATACATGGAAGAAGCTCGAAAAAGAAATTTTTCGAGTCCACTCAAGGAACCAGTAGATATTACACCCAGAAATGCTGATCTTTATAAAATTATTCGTTCTAAAGACTTTAAACTCTTTGGAATTGTTGAGCCGATATATCTCATACCTCTTTTAATAATTTTGTTTCTTACATTTTTACCATTCGCATTTTCACGACCCTTCTATTGCAAGGCCTGTGACCGACCAATTTGTGAAAAGTGTCTTAAGGAAATCGAAGGAGACATGCTGTGCGAAGATTGTTTTAAAACATTTAAATCGGCCAAAAGTGTGGAAGTCGAGCGGAGCCTAAGAGATTTAGCAGACCGACGCAGAAAAAAATTACACAAGTATATCTCATACACTGTCAATGCTATTATCCCTGGCGCTGGACTGGTATTCTTAGGCAAACATTTGCTCGGATTGATTATAGTCTTTTTTGTGATGCTTGGGTATGTTCCGTTACTATTCCCAAAACTTTTTATAATACCAGCAGGCTGGGTATCACTACAAATTCACTCGGTATTGCTTTTAATTGCTGGCCTAATTGCCATTGTATTGTACCTATTTTCTTTTTCTCTTATTAGGAGTATCCATGCCGATTGAAGGACAGTTAAAAAGCATTAATCTTACAAGCGTCCTGCAACTTATCTCTCAAGAACATCTTACGGGTGTTTTTAAAGTTAAAACAAAGAACGAAATTGTTGATATAGGTTTTTTAGAAGGCGAGGTCACGGGCGCATTCTTTGAACGTGGAGAGAAGGCTGAAAGTTTAGAAACCTACCTCGTTGGGTCTGGAGTCATAAAGAAAAATCTTTTTGAAATGGTTGAAGAGATACACCGTGAGACAAAACGGCCCATAATGAATATTCTTTTGGAAGATAAGTATATTTCGCTTGAGGAAGTTGAAAGAATTGTTAAGTTTAAAATACAGGAAGTTTTGGACGAAATCTTTTCTTGGAAGGAAGGAGAATTTAAGTTTGAAGAAGGTAATGTAATGTATCCAAAGAGTATGATAAAAATTAGGTTGAGTACACAAAGTTTGATCTTGGAGGCGGCACGACGATTTGATGAATGGCCAAGAATAATTAATGTAATCACATCTGGAAATCTTGTTTATAAAAAGGTTCAAAGGCCAGAGCTCAAATTAGAGCCACGGGAAGATGAGGCGCGTGTATTATCTCTGATAGATAACCATCGTAGTGTTGATGATTTAGTCGCTATCTGTGGACTGGGTAAATTTCATACCTACTCCTGTATATATCATCTTCTCTCTACCGGGCAGATTGAACTTGCGTATGCAAAACCAGTACCAGTCACAGCGCGACCTAAAAAAAAGATATCCTTCAAGTTTTTGATCAAACCCTTAACTATTGCCACTGTAGTCGCTCTTTTAATTGTCGAGTTTTTCTTTGGAAATTATCTCGCTCGTCAACATATCTTATCCTTTAATATAATAAAGGAAGAACTCAACAAATCGGATTATACAAGTTGTCAAAAAATTTTCTTTTATCAACATAACCGCATACCATCGGTTCAGGAAGTAAAGGATATTTTTGAGTAATGAGGTTTTCTATAAAGTTGGCTTGAAACCTCGTTTTTTTATCTCATCGCTATATTGAGTAAAGCTATACAGTTGCATAAGTTCCTCATAGGAGAATGAGGCATTACAACTGGGACATATATAGAAGCCATCATCAGAGAGGATGAGGTCAATAAATTTCGAAGTAAAAATACAGAAAGGACAGAGAACTTTATCAATTTTTGCCATAGATAATTATATATACCAATCTAAAAATGTCAATATTGATAATTTCTAATATACAAGGCTAAGCTTCTCAAAATAGAGGCTTAGCCTTATTAATTTTGCTATTCGCCCAAATCTTAACTATCAAAGTCGAACATTTTCATATTACCATTTTTAATATAACACCACGACATCGCCTTGGTATTATTAACACACAAAATTCTTCCCTTTTTATCAACACCGATAAGACCACATTGGCACCCACATTTCGTTGCATAATCAATTATCACTTTTCCTGCGGTGCGCGCTGGATAGTGTGACATTAAAGAAACCGTACGAAATGCCAACATGTATCGCATTATCTCCTCGCCGTGACCAGTTGCACTTACGCCACCATTCTTGTCCGCATACGTGCCGGTACCAATAAGGGGTGTATCACCCACACGTCCGGGTAACCTCAGTGTAATTCCTCCAGTTGATGTCCCTACGGTAATAAGCCCATTTTTATCAATTGCCACAACGCCGATGGTGCCATAGCGGTCTGCAAGTTCTTTAAGTTTTGTGAAGTATTTACTTTGAAATTTCTTCCGCTTTCTCCTCCACAATCGTCTTTTTTCTTTTGTCTTTGGGTTGTAATATTTGATACCCTTGAGTCGAGCAAACTTCATCGACCCCTCACCGCAGAGCAAAAGATGGTCCGTGTGCTCCATGACGAGCCGGGCTACCTGTATTGGATTTTTTACATTCTTTATTGCGGCTACTGCGCCAAAACGAAGCTCGCTTGTCGTAATTGCCGCATCCATTTCCGCCTCACCTACTAAATTAAGTGACGAACCCCTACCAGCATTAAAGACTGTAGTATCTTCGAGCATTATAACTGCCTGCTCAACCACATCAATGCTCGAAGCACCCTGAGCGAGCATTCCGTAGCCAATACTCACGGCCTTAATCAAACCATTCTTTCTACGCTGTGGATAATTTATCCCCCCAGCCCCACCATTGGCAATAATTGCATACTTCATCGCTGCCTCGCTATTTTCCCTATTCTTTTAAATGAACCATCTTTTATTAAAATAAAATAGAGTCCAGAGCCAACTTCTCGACCCTGTTCATCTTTGCCATTCCAGTGTATGGTTTTATTTTGTATTGCACCAGCATCAAATTTTTTGATTCTCCGTGCAGCAATCGAGAATATTTCAACTGTGGGATGGAGCGAGTCTGGATAGTCAAGAACGATATCGCATGAGGTTTGAAACGGATTAGGATTTGAATAGGGCACAGCATAATTTTCTACAGAAACGGGAACTATATTACTCAAATTACCTTTATTGCCGTACCTGTCTTCGGCAAAGGCTGCATAATAGAATTCTCCACGCAACTTGTTAAATATGTATACACTCGTATCTGGATAATACTGTTTCACATAACTACCATTCTTTAAATCGTACACCTTAATGTCATCAATGTAGCATCCTCCTAAATTTATAGCGTTGTTAGTATGGTATGAAATTTTCAATGGATAGTTACCAGGTGGCAAAATTGTCCTCCGCTGTACCCACCCATGTGACTGACCATAGTGAATATCCTTAAATGGTCCGTATTCAATGATCAAAGAATCTGTCATGTCCTCAGTAGAATGATGAAGCCATATACTCAATAGCCCCAAGTTTTCGATGGATAGTATATCCTTTGTCTCCATCGAGTTTTGAAGATTACTTGCGTTACCTGAGAAAAACGCGTGGTTGCCAGAATGAACATTATTGGCATTTAAGCTAAAGCCATTAAGATTCCAGAGGTTTGAATCTTCGCATGCATCTGCAAAGAGGACCGATGTGTCCTCCGCCTCTATTAAATGGTATGTAATCGGCGCCAAGTCATACGATTTGTGCCAGTGGATACGAAAATTATTATCTCCCCCTACATCACCAACGGTAATACCTACACTGGTTGGTCTGATGTCATCTTGCGCATAGAACCAATTTAAAAATTTCAACCACCGTGATTGTGTCCAGGTAAGATTAGTATAGTAAGTAAGTAATTGCTTAAATGGTAAGTACTGAGCCGGAAACCAGATTGTTAATCCTGTTGTCCTTGAAAAATCTTCTCCCCAGTAATCTGACGCTATAATGGTATTATTATATGTATTCAAAAGCTTTTCTGTTACAGAATCCGAAAAGATAGTATAAAGACCATTAATAAAATCGCCCAGGTCTATATATTCATCATCGGGGTCTGGAATATTTCCTAACACTGGTATTGTTTGGACATTCTCTCTTAGGTCAATGATGTTTTGACTTGGTGAATATATCATTAAAATTTTTAGAACATTGTCCATGCGTTCTTTTAGTGTATACAAATTCACCAGATTAACGGCTGAATACGCTACAGGCTGAATATCAATGTAATTATCAACATTGATTTCAACTACTCTCCTCGCCAATCGAGTTGCACTAGTTTTCGGGTTTGCCGTTAATACTTCTAATATTTTATCATATCGAAAACCGTTTAGTGGACAAATATTTTGGGGAGCCAATAATATACTGGCATAATCCTTTATCTCATATGCCACCTCAATCTGTTGCATCAAACAGGCATCAAAGGCAAAGAGATTTATTCTTTCACCTGTAAAGTTATTTGCAGTCTTTATCGCCTTTCTGAGATCCCCATTAGAAATGCCGAGCTCATTACCACTGGACCAATCACTGCCAAAACTTGGCTTAGGAGAAAGAACCCAACCAGTACCATGGTCCCAGAGGATAACAAAATACCGGTTTGCAGGATAATTACTGATACCCCATTCTAGAAAATGAGCTAAGGTCTGCCAGTCACACATATCAATTACACCCATATCTTGTAGTACATCGGCACTACCTTGGCGGACGAGCAGCCGCTGTGCACCAATCGTGGGTTTGTCAACCTGGACCACAACCGTGACATCGTTGGTTGAGCCAATTTCTTCCATTTCCGCAAGGTCTAAATCAGCATGCTGGGCAAGGCTATTATCCGCTGCCATGTAAACGAGCACTGTCCAGTCTCGGGCAGATAAAATGAGAGGTAACAAAAGCACAAGAAAAAATTTCACCATTAATTTATTGTAATGGAATTAGCAGATAAGTCAACATAACTATACGCTACACTGCTTTAAGTACACCATAATTCCTTTTTGTATCACCTCGGCGATGAGAATAGAAGTATTCTGGATGACACTTTGTGCAGAGATCGAGTGAGCCGACGAGATTCCCAGCCCCCAAATCTTCAATGACAGCAGCCTTGAGATCGAGAAAATATTTTTTATCTCTAGAGATTGTTGCGTTGGTGTATTTTTTATTAAATAATTTAGCCACATCGTCTTTAACTTCATAGCAACATGGGCCGATTGAAGCACCGAGTGAATATTTGTAATCACCCATAAATTTTGCAGCACTCTTTACTATCCCCTTCATAATACCCCGCCAGCCACAGTGGAGGATACAAATCTTTTTTCCTGAAAAGAAATAAACGGGTAGACAGTCTGCAACCTTAATGCCGAGGGCACAATTTATGCTTTTACTCATCAAACCATCACCGAAGCCGACACCCTGGCGGTCGACGTCAACGATTATATCTGAGTGGATTTGTTTGAGGAAAATGGGTTTGAACTCTTTAAGAAATTTGCCGTCGCTCGGTTTTATAGAATAGAGAGCACTATGATTCTGCCACCTAAATCGAAAATATTTAATGTCATTTTCTTCAATTAGCGTCCAGCGCATTACAGACAATCTATTCGAGTTATTCGCAGTCATTTGCGCATTTCGTTTTTCTCATCTCTTTGACTTTCAAAACAATCTTCCTCTTTCCCAAAAATGAATCCTCGGCAACAGAATAGAGGCAGTCAACCCTCGTCTTTCCAACTTCAATATTTAAAATATTTTCTGCCTGATTGTATGCAATTGCACCCAATGCCTTTTCCCTATTCCGTAATGCAAACTTTAGATGTTTATCACCAACTACTCTTGGAACGCCGACAACTTCGAAATTTTCACCTAAAAAAATTGGCTGCGGATTCGCTGCACCTGTTGGTTCAAAAAATTTCAAAAAATAGACCACCTCATCAGTTATTTCGTCTAAATTGAGTTCGATGTCATAAAGGCTACGCTTTTTGAAAATTTCATCGTCAAACTTTTCGGCATATCGATTTATGCAATCGCGAAGTTCGGCAACGCCTTCCCGCTTCATTTCTAATCCTGCGGCTTGACTATGCCCCCCAAATTTAATGAGCAGGGGAGCGCAAGAGTGTAAGACCTCAGTGATGTCAATATCTTTTATGGACCTTGCTGAGCCCTTTGCGACGTCTTTTTTTAGTGCAAGGAGAATCGTTGGTCGGTAATAATCTTCACTGATTCTTGATGCTACAATACCAATTACCCCTTCATGCCACCCCTGTTTACCTACGAGAATAACTCTATCTCTATCTCTTCCCTCCTGCTCGATTAACCCCTTCGCCTCACTATAGATAGTAGTCTCTACCTCTTGTCGTCTGGTGTTATCCTGAGAAAGATCTCTGGCAAGTTTCGCTGCATGGGATGTATCCTTGGTGAGGAAGAGTTCTAATGCCTCTTTTGCATCACGCAATCTGCCGCAGGCGTTTATTCTTGGACCAATGATAAATCCAAGGTGATAGGCGGTTAAACCACGCTTCAAACCGGTTTCTTCCAATAGTGCCTGAAATCCCACTTTTTTACTTTTAATTATTTTTTTTAAACCATACTTTACAATAGTGCGATTTTCGTCCACGAGAGGCACAACATCAACGACGCTACCCAAGGCCACGAGGTCTAAATCCAAATACAGTTCCTCTTTTGGGAGACGCAACTTCTCATAGATGGCTTGGAGCATTTTAAATGCGACACCCACACCTGCTAATTCTTTAAATGGATAATTATCCCCGGGTAATTTCGGATCCAAAAGCGCATAGGCTGGAGGCAATGCTTCTTTTGGTTTATGGTGGTCACAGATAATGACATCAATATTATTTTTATGTGCATACACAATTTCATTGGTTGCGGTAATGCCACAATCGACTGTAATAATTAAGGAGCATCCATTCTTGAGTGCCTGGTTTATACCACCCATAGAAAATCCATAACCTTCAACGAGCCGCTGAGGAATATAATAGTCAACGTCAACTCCTAACTTCTTGAGATTATGACATAGTAGGGCAACACCAGTAATACCATCAGTATCAAAGTCTCCGTGAACGAGGATATATTCTTTGTTGCGCACCGCCTTGATAATTCTGTCCACTGCCTTTTCCATACCACTCATTAAGAATGGATCATAGAGATTGGTAAGTGATGGGGCAAAGAATTCTTCAATTTTCCCAACTGTATTATAGCCTCGATTCTGCAAGATTTGGACGATTACCTTTGGAATCTTTTTGCCTCTGATTTCAATATCACTTACTGGACCTACACTCTTTTTTGGCAACCATACAGTCACTAAATCTCCTCATAACAACGCCTATTACATTCTAGAGGAAAGATTTCCCCTCGAAAGCCTATTGTTTTAAATGCACAGCCGAAGGGCGTCTCGCCCTGACTGAAGAATTTACCGATAGTGTTTATAATCATCGTAATCTATATTTCATCGGTGTAATCTAAAATGTGGGGTGACCCGTAAGCCGGGTTCTGTTTTAGATAGCCATTTCTCTTGTCCCGATATTACTATCGGGCTCTGTGCAACCTACCCACCCCGTACCCGCCTTCGGCGGGTGAAGCGGGACCACTTCAAACGGGGCTACTTGGTTTTGCTTCGGATGGGGTTTGCCATATTCCGTCCCAAAGGGACGAGAATCCCGTTAGGGACCTCTGATGTCGCCATCAGAGCGGTGAGCTCTTACCTCGCCTTTTCACCCTTACCCCGCACTTTGAGACAAAGTGCGGGGCGGTACATTTTCTGTGGCACTTTCCGTTTGACCAAGCCCCTTTCTCTGAAAGAACGCGGGTCAAACCTCCCTGTTAGGGAGCATCCTGCCCTGTGAAGCCCGGACTTTCCTCTCACATAGAGCGACTATCCAGCCACCCCACAAATGATTATAATCAAATTTTTTAAAAATGTCAAGCGCCGTTTACCCCTTGGTCATACATTTGTTCATGTAGTTATGTTCTTGCAAATGTTTATGAATTTATAACTACATCTTTATAGACGCTATTTTTGTCGCCACATTAACTGTGCAAAGAACGTCCTTCCTGGCATCGGATAATCCCGGTCATCAATTGAATTACCAAATTGTGTAGCATATTCAGCATCAAAGAGATTTTTAATACCGATTGACAGTGTTAGATACTTTAGGAAAGTTTTATAGGCGCACGTGCTTACAGTGAAGTAAGAATCAAGAGTCTTCTCATCCATCGTTACATTAGGGTAATCATCATAGTTTGGATAGTAGTTAACGCGTTCGGCAGCATAGAAAGCAGTGAGATTGATTGCAAATTCGTGAGGGAAATTTAAATTAATCTTTGATGAAACAGCATATTTTGCTGTAAATGCGGCATCCCGTTCTATTTCTTCAATTATTGTGAGACTGGTATCTGCTATCCAGTCATAATAGTCATAAATTATTTCGCGATTTTTCTGTCTCGCATTGAGATATGTGCCTTCAAGATAAACACTCATGAATTCATTAACCTGGCTATGTATTTCAATATCTAATCCTTTTACTGAAATATAGTTTACATTTTGCGGTTGCCACATCCCGTTTTCTGCTGGTAACCAGAAGATCCTGTCCTTAACATTACGCATGAATAGAGATAAGGCGGCAAATAGATTGTATGAGGGAGAACCCTCAAATCTTAATTCATATGCCCAACCATGCTCTGGTTTAAGATTAGCGTTGCCATAGAGTGGCCAGTACAAATCGTTCAGGGTTGGTGCCCTGAATGCCTTACCGATCGAAAGCTTCACAAAAAGATTTGGCATTAATGAACTGACGATACCGAGCTGGGGTGATAGAAAATTGCCAAATTCAGAATTCCTGTCAAATCGAATGCTCGAAGTCATACTTATATTATTAAAACTCTTTTTGCATTCAAGCCAGCCTCCAATATTATATGAAGAAGCATTCCATAATGTATCACGGCTCTCTATAGAAATTTTGGTTGTTTCAAGAGTATCATAATGTGTATCAATACCTAAAACGATTTCGGTACCCTTGATATTTATCGCTGTCAGGGTATTCAGACCAAATGTATGCACAAGGTAGTCATAGTCTTCTGTAATCGTATCCGCTGTCCAATAATCTAAATAAGTAGTATGAAATTGAAGTAGTTTACGGTCGGCAAATAAAGTGTTATCCCACCTTACATTTTCAGATACATGCCATTTAATAGTTACATCACCAATGATGTGTTTATCCGTTTGTCGGTCAAACAACGATGTTGCGGTGCTGTCTCCAAGAGGAGGAATAGCGTGAATACTGTCGATCAATGGCACAGGCCCAGGAACCCCATATTCTTTATTGTCATAGATTACTGTTGAGCTTATTTGGATCCTGTCTAGATTATAAGAAAAGTTCCCCTTAAGATGATAATTAGTGAAATCACTGTTGCTTCTATAACCATCAGAGGATTTATATGCCCCCGCAACTCCTGCGTTTGCTTCTCCAAATGGTAAACCAGCGTTTATAAAAAATCCCTTGTTCTGTAAGGGTTCATCAAAATCGGTTGTTGAGGGTGAGATTTTAATCTGGGATTCTGGTTTTTTATAATTTTTCGTAGTTATAATATTCACCACACCACCAAGGGCATTGGCACCGTATAAACTTGAAACCGGGCCCTTAACAATCTCTATTCGTTCAACAGTATTAATATTTACTGAACTGAGATCGGCTGTACCAGTTGTAATCCAATTTAATGGATGACCATTTATAAGAACTAAAATTCCGTTCGATTGTATGCCTCGAATTGATATACTCGATACCGAACCGGGGATGCCATAATCTTTAATATCTATTCCAGCATAGGCTTGTAGTACCTCACCAAGATTTATCGGATGCAGTTTCTCAATTTCTTTTTTATCAATAACTACGGTCGCAAGGGCAACATCCTTCAGTGCAGCTGGATAACGTGTGGCTGTTACTACAATTTCTTCTACTTCATAGATTGGTTGGGCTAAAAAGACAATAAGAAAAACCATGGATATCATTTTTACCTCCTTTCGTCCGAAGGGTTTCCTATTGCGACTGGTGATAGGTCTCCTGGCTTATCCACCTTTAATCAACCTTCCCATCCCGCTGTGCGGGACAGTGGTTTATACCGATTAAAGTTTTTATTGGAATTACAGTGGCGGCGACCGCGGCCGATTTTCACGGCACTTCCCTTGAATCAACCAGCCGAGAATATTATACTGAAAATTTACACAATGTCAATAAATAAAAGGAATGAAAGTAAGGTTGAATAGAATATTGCAATAATTAATATATAACCAAAACAAATAAGGGAATTAGCCAATTGGTTAATTCCCTAATCAACAACAAGGGATGTATAAAACCACAAGTTCATGTAATTAATTTTGTTTTAAGAAGCCGAGCTTTGATTGTTGTATTATAATACCTACTACAATAAGAATGAGTCCAATAATGGTTGAAAGGAGTATTTTTTCGCCAACTATGATATTAATTATGAAAAGAGAGAGGAAGGGAGCTATATAAATTAAATTACTCACCTGTGCGGTTGTTTTGGATAACTTTAATGCCTTTAACCAAAGTACAAAGGTAATCCCCATCTCAAATATCCCAACATAAATTGCACCAATAAGCCCACGCATATCAGGAATAAAAATTTTTGAGCTAGCCAATCCTGCAATAAATATAAAAATAAATCCAAATGCAAAATTTAAAAATAACTTAATAACCGCATCGCGTTTATCCCTCATATTGTAAATCCAGAACAATGCCCAAATGACTGCACTCCCTAACGCCAATAGTACACCCAGCAGGTTCGCAAACCCGAGTTGCCAAACATTACCTTGAGTTGAGATGATGAGTGCCCCAGTATAACTAATAAGAATTGCAACAATTCCTTTGAGCCGAATTTTTTGTTTGAGTAAAGGAATTGATAATAAAACGATCATTATTGGCCAGGTATAGTTCAATGCAACTGCCCTCTGGGCAGAGAGCAGAGAATATGCCTTAAACAAGACAATATAATAAAGGAAGGGATTTAAAAATCCGAGCAGGGCAGAGCGTAAATAGTCTTTTTTAGAAAATTTTCCCAGCATTCTTAATTTATGCTGAAGTACTACAATAATGAATAGAATTACGGTTGAGACTATCGATGCGAAAAAGAGTAGTTGGAAAAAGTCTAAATACCTCAATGAAATTTTGAAGGCAGAGGCAACCGTTGACCAGATTAATACTACTGTACCCGCATAAATATATGCCTTCTTCTGGTTTACCATAATGATAACATATTTAAATATAAGGTATTGTCAACAGTCTACCCAATTCTAAGCACTAAATGCTAAATATTCACCCCGTTAGATATGAACTTAATCTTACTTTCTAATCATTTACAATGTAGCGAAGATAATTTAGTACGTATCACCTATAAGAATTGTTTTATCTAACGGGGCAGGCAAATTCTAATGACCAAAATCAAAATTTTCTAAACGCTACCTTTCAATTCTCCACCTCTCTGAGGCAAAGAAGTTGGGGGGACGACAGTTTTGAATTTAAATATTTGTGTTTCAATATTGTTTCGGATTTAGATATTAGGATTTAGAGTTTTCCTAAAATGCATCTTCTATATAGTCGTATTTAATCTTTCCTGTATCTTCACTGATGGCTAAAACATCGAAATGGAGTTCGCCATAAATCGGTAGGTGTCGGCGCTGTAACCAACAAATTGCTACATTGCGGATTTTTTTCTGTTTATTCTTTATTACAGATTCCTGAGGCAAACCATAATCTGAGGTTTTTCTAAACTTTACTTCAACAAATCTAAATGCTTTATCTTTTCTTAAAATAAGGTCGATTTCACCAAAATGGCAGCGAAAATTGTGGTCGACAATAGTATATCCTCTCTTTTGAAAATACTTTCGTGCTAATTCTTCTCCTCTTTTGCCGATCGATATTTTATCCATTTTTACCCATCACCCTTGCTGTTCCGTGATGATTTGAAGTCTCGAAGCTATGAAGTTCAGAATTTCAAAACTTCTTAATTTCATTTTCTCTGATGTTATCAATTTTTATCTGTGTCATCATATTCACAATAAACGGAATGTTTTGCGATGAATTGGACAGGGCCCGTAGTTTTTGATGCACTGGCGATGGAGTTTGGTTGGATACCCTTTGTGTTTGAAAAATTGATAGTGTGGATATTTTTTATGATATTCACACATTATTGTATCCCTTTTTACCTTTGCCAATATTGATGCTGCAGCTATGGAGAGGCTCAACGTATCACCTTTCACCAAAGAAATTTGCCTAAAGGGAATTCCCTTAATTCTTAGTGCATCAATTAAAATGATTTCTGGTCTGGGATTCAATCTAGTAATTGCTTCATGCATTGCCAGTTTTGTTGCGTTCAAAATGTTAATTTTGTCTATTATGTCAGAGGCAACAATACCAAAGGAAAAAGACAACGCAACCTGAGTGATAATTTTAAAGAGTCTTTCCCTCTTGGCTGCCGAAAGTTTTTTTGAGTCGTCAATTTCAGGGTGGTAAAAATCTTTGGGTAATATTACGGCTGAGGCAACAACCGGCCCGGCGAGAGGACCTCTTCCTGCCTCATCAACTCCAGCGAGGAGATTAAATTTTTTCCACAGTCTTTTTTCCGGGAGCGCCCTCACTCGTCTGCTCCTCGGGTTCACTTACTGCCTGTTCCTCGGGACTCGGCGGAACCTCTTCCGTTGGTTTTTTTGGTGCGGCCTCTCTAATCTTCATTCTCTTACCCTTTTTGTGCCTCAGGTAGGTCAATTTTGCCCTCCTCACTCTTCCCTTTTTCTTGACCTCAATTTTTGCTATCATGGGAGAGTGGAGTGGAAATATTCGTTCAATACCGACGCCAGCAGACATTTTTCTTACCGTAAATGTCTTGCCTAAATTCTTTCCTTTAATTTGAATGACAACACCTTGAAATGGTGTAATACGTTCTTTATCCCCTTCGATAATCTTTGTGTAAACCTTGACTAAATCGCCCGGTTTAATTTCAGGAATTTTCGCCATTAAGCACCTCCAGAAGAATTTCTAAATCCTTCTTTAAAAATGTTTCTGCCGGTAGTAAATCTGGCCTATGCGATAACGTCTTTCCTAAGGACTTTTTACTGCGCCAATCAGCAATCCGGCGGTGATCGCCACTCCTTAAAATTTGTGGGACTTTATGTTTTTTGTAAACATTCGGCCTCGTGTAGATTGGTGATTCTAACAGATTCTTTTGAAATGAATCAGTATCAGCAGAATCCTTATTCCCCAAAACACCGGGCAGCAATCTTGTTATCGACTCAACCAATACTAATGCCCCAATTTCACCCCCAGCAAGAACATAATCGCCGATGGAAATTTCTAAGGGTGCAAAAATAAGATTTATCCTTTCATCAATACCCTTATACCTGCCACATATCATAATAATATGTTCTTTTCTCGCGAGTAGATTAATCATTTCTTGAGTAAGTCTCTTCCCCTTGGGGGTGAGATGTATCAACAATGAGTTTTGTGTTTTCACATGATTAATTGCCTTCGCCAACGGTTCCGGTTTCATGACCATGCCTGCTCCGCCACCAAATTGATAGTCATCAATCACACCATCTTCAGTAAAATCTCTGGGGTTGGTAATGTCGATTGTAATAATTCCTTTTTCTCGTGCAATTCTTACTACTCCGAACGCCAATGGACTCTCAAAAAATTCAGGGAAGATAGAGATTACATCAAACTTCATTACACAGATTTACCCTGTTAAATAATACACCATTTTAGTGCGCCCGTTCCATTTTTCTATCGTCACACTTGTTTTCCTCACCATTATTTATTATGCTCCTATTTAACGGGGTGAACACAGATTTCTCATGATACAGATTTATTATCACACAGATTACACGGATGCTTCCCTGATGAGATTGTTATATGAATTAAGATTAATAGAATGAAAAAGGCAAGAGATGTCTATTGTCATTATTCGATTATCTCTAATACCGTGCGTTTTCCTTGTTTCATTGCCGCAGCGGTAATGATTGTCCTGATCGCCTTTGCAGTTCGACCTTCTTTACCAATCACTTTACCCAAATCACCTTCGCCTACTCTAAGCTCAAATATAATGCTCTTTTCGCCAGAGATTTCTTGTACTTCGACCTTATCTGGATTATCTACTAATGCTTTGACAATGTACTCAATAAGCTCCTTCATGATGAACCTCCTCTTTCTTTTGCAATTAATTTAGCCACGGTATTGGTAGGTTGAGCTCCTTTAGAAATCCAATACTCAATGCGATCCCGGTTTAACTTCAATTCTTTACTTCTAGGATCGTAATGGCCCACTTTTTCTATGTACTCGCCATCCCTTGCCTTTTTCGAGTCTGTTACGATAATTCGATAAAATGGCACTTTTTTCTTGCCCAATCGTGTCAATCTAATTTTAACCATAGTTTATCATTATATATATTTTAAGATATATGTCAAGAAAAAGAAACACTGAGGGACTCGGATAACCACACTGAATTACGCGGATAAAGATTACCAGGTTATCAAGATACCAGGGTACCAGATAAAATTCCTCTGACATTCTGATTGCCTGATACTCTGATATCCTGATTTCCTAATTTCCTTAGTTTCCTTCATTATTATATAGGAATTTGTGAAAAGCCCCGCACTTTTTATAAAAAAGTGCGGGGCTACAATTAAAAAATCCAGGGTATCAGGTCTATATTCTCTTTGAAAGGAGGTGATCCAGCCGCACGTTCCCGTACGGCTACCTTGTTACGACTTAGCCCCAGTCATCCACCCTACCTTGGGCCCTCTTAAGAGAGACTTCAGGTATTGTGGACTTCCATGGCTTGACGGGCGGTGTGTACAAGACCCGAGAACGTATTCACCGCAGCATGCTGATCTGCGATTACTAGCGATTCCTTCTTCATGAGGGCAAATTGCAGCCCTCAATCCGAACCATGCCTATCTTTTAAGGATCTGCTCCACCTTACGGTTTGGCTTCCCGTTGTAATAGGCACTGTAGGACGTGTGTAGCCCTGGACATAAAGACCATGATGACTTGACATCATCCCCACCTTCCTCCACATTATCTGTGGCAGTCCCCTTAGAGTGCCTTCATCCGAAGACAAAATGGCAACTAAGAGCAGGGGTTGCGCTCGTTGCAGGACTTAACCTAACACCTCACGGCACGAGCTGACGACAGCCATGCAGCACCTGTGCTGACTTTCCACCAGAGGTGGAATCCCTCACCTTTCGGTTCAGTACTATCAGCATGTCAAGCCCAGGTAAGGTTCTTCGCGTTGCCTCGAATTAAACCACATCCTCCACCGCTTGTGCGGGTCCCCGTCAATTCCTTTGAGTTTCACCCTTGCGAGCGTACTCCCCAGGCGGTGCACTTAACAGGTTACCTACGGCACGCACCTTATAGCGCATGCCAAGTGCACATCGTTTAGGGCTGGGACTACCGGGGTATCTAATCCCGTTCGCTCCCCCAGCTTTCGTGTTTCAGTGTCAGGACCGATTAACACTAATCCGAAGATCAAAATCAATCAGCTCCTCATACGAGGAACACACTAGAGAGCCGCCTTCGCCATCGGCATTCCTCGCGATATCCACGCATTTTACCGCTACACCGCGAGTTCCACTCTCCCCTCATGTCCTCAATCCCAATAGTTTCAGATGCAGTTCAACTGTTAAGCAGTTGGATTTCACACCTGACCCATCAAGACACCTACACACCCTTTACGCCCAGTGATTCCGGACAACGCTTGCCTCCTCCGTATTACCGCGGCTGCTGGCACGGAGTTAGCCGAGGCTTCCTCGAGGGGTACCGTCATTATCGTCCCCCTCAACAGAGGTTTACATCCCGAAGGACTTCATCCCTCACGCGGCGTCGCTGGGTCAGGCTTGCGCCCATTGCCCAAATTTCTAGACTGCTGCCTCCCGTAGGAGTTGGGACCGTGTCTCAGTTCCCATGTGGGGGGTCATGCTCTCACACCCCCTACCCGTCGTAATCTTGGTGAGCTGTTATCTCACCAACTAACTGATAGACCAAAAGCCTATCTCAGAGCGACCGAAACCTTTCCTCGCCACACTATAGTCTGGAGAGAATATGGAGAATTAGCCCCGATTTCTCGGGGTTGTGCTCCACTCTGAGGAAAGTTACTTTTGTATTACTCACCCGTTCGCCACTAGCGCTACCCCGTATTGCTACAGAGTAACAACCCGTTCGACTTGCATGTCTAAGACACGCCGCCAGCGTTAGTCCTGAGCCAGGATCAAACCCTCCATAGAAATAACTATTTCTATTGAAAGTTATGCTTTGGACCCAATACCCTGGACAAGTTCATTAGGAATTCATTAGGGATAAGTTGTCAAAGATCAATGCCAAAATAGATTCTACCAATCATAGTTATTATAACTAAAATTTGTTAATTGTCAAGAGGGAAAATAAGCCTCGCTTTCGCTCGGTTAAATCCTAACCTCAAAACTCTAAATCCTTTACCCCGTGGAATAAACCCCGTGGAATAAACCCCGTGGAATAAACCCGTGGAATAAATAACGAGTATTCCACAAGGGGTGAATAACGAGTATTCCACAAGGGGTAAATAACACGTATTCCACAAGGGGTAAATAATAAGCATTCCACAAGGGGTGAATTCCGAAAATATTCAAATCTCCGATTTGATAATATTTTCGAGAATCCTCGAAAAATCAATAAAATTTAATTTTACATTTTTCGGGACAATATCAAAATTCAAATATTTAAATTCAAAACATTTACTCTCCCACCTTCCTTCGCTTAAAAAAGTAGCATTAAGGAGGAGGTGTTTAGAAAATTTGGATTTTGGTCATTAGGATTTGT
>Ga0114921_10000133_pt1 | contig 29809 bp, 24 predicted proteins | sample BentaG_FD_87016 | JGI IMG/M metagenome (GOLD analysis project Ga0114921, IMG submission 87016) | Deep subsurface microbial communities from South Atlantic Ocean to uncover new lineages of life (NeLLi) - Benguela_00093 metaG | ecosystem: Environmental > Aquatic > Marine > Oceanic > Sediment ... | reverse complement strand
CGGAAGTGCGCGCGGTGCAGGTGGCCAGGATGCCGCGGGCCGTGGGGATCAAGACCGGGGTGAACGACACGGTGACCTGGCCTTCGGTGACCGCACGTAGGCCCTGCGCGATCTCCGGGGTGTGCCGGTGCTTGCCGCCGATGTTGTACGCGCGCGCTGAACCGATCACCTCAGAACCCAACAGATCCACTTTGGCAGCGCGGCCGGCGCCTGAGGTGCCGCTGACCGCGACGACGGTAACCGCGGGTTCGATGAGTCCCTCGGCAAGCGCGGGCCACAGCGCCAGCAGCGCAGCGGTCGGATAACAGCCCGGCACGGCAACACGCTTGGCACCCCGCAGTCGCTCACGGGCACCGGGCAACTCGGGCAGTCCGTAAGGCCAGCTGCCGGCATGCTCGGTGCCGTAGAACCGCTCCCAGTCGGCCGATTCAGTGAGCCGGAAGTCTGCCCCGCAGTCGATGATGAGTGTGTCCGGTCCGAGCTCTTCGGCCAGCGCCGCCGAGTGCCCGTGGGGCAACCCCAGGAACACCACGTCGTGACCGGACAGCAGCCCGACGTCGGTAGGCGCCAGTGTCCGGTCTGCCAGGGGCAGTAGGTGCGGGTGATGCTCGGCCACGGTGGTGCCCGCGCTGGCTGCTGCCGTCAGCGCCCCGATGGTCAGCCTGCCCGCCGCATACGCCGGGTGACCGAGAAGCAAGCGCAGGATCTCGCCCCCGGCATAGCCACTCGCACCGGCCACCGCAACGGATGTCATACCGCCGATTGTGCATCGTTATGCATCTGGCTGCAAATCAATTTTGGCGCGTCAAGAAGTTCCGGTCACTCCGGGACTCAGCTCACGAGCGCAGCACCGCTCCCAGGACGGCACCGGCGTTCGCGACGGCCGCGTCCCGCGCCGCGCTGGCCTCCTCCTCGGTGAGGGTGCGGTCGGGCGCGCGAAACCGCAGGGCCAGCGCCAGAGACTTGCGCCCGGCACCGACCTGCGGGCCGGTGTAGACATCGAACAGCCGAACGTCTTCCAGCAGTTCTCCGGCACCGGCGCGGACAGCCTCGACAACGCTCTGGGCAGCGACATCGTCGCCGACGACGACGGCGACATCTTGAAACACCGCGGGAAATGGAGACACCGACGGCACCGGCAGGCGCTCGGTGATCGCAATGGCGTCGAGATCCAGCTCGAGCGCGCAGCTGCCCTTGGGCAGACCGCAGCGCTCGACCACCGCGGGGTGCAGCTGTCCGGCATACCCGACTACCACCGAGTCCTCTGGATTGTCACCCCCGGAAGTACCGGCCAGAACCTTCGCGCACCGACCGGGATGCCACGGCAGCCGCTGGGCCGGCCGCAAAGTCAACTCGACACCGCAGGCTCGCCCGATTATCCGCACCGCCTCGAACGCATCGGATGGATGGGCCGGGCGGCCAGGACCCCACGGGCCGGCCGGTTCGCGCAAGCCGGCAAGTACCGCCCCGACGTGCTGCGGCTGCCGGGGCAGCGACGCATCGAGCACGGCGATCTCATCGTCGGTGGGACGACGGTCATTCGGGATACGTTCGACGGCGCGGGTTTCTGCTGTGGGTTCGACGACCTGGGCGACGGCGAACAGTGCGACGTCGGCCGCACCCCGAGACACGTTGCGCACCAGGGCTTCCAGCAATGCGGGCAACAGCGTGGTAGCCAACTCGGGCCGATCGGACTCCAGCGGATTGACCACCCGCGCGGTCTGCCTTCGAAAATCATCGATCGGCAGGCCCCACCGATCGAAGATGTCTTCGGCAAGGAACGGGGTCGGCAGGATCTCGACGTAGCCGTTGAGCGCCAACGATTTTCCGATCGACCTACGACGCTTCTGGGCCGCAGTGAGCCCACGTCCGGCGGGTGCGGGCGGCAGCACCGACGGAATGACCTCGAGGCCCTCGAGCCGCATCACCTCTTCGACCAGGTCCGCGGGCCGGCGGATATCGGGACGCCAACTCGGCGGTATGGCCGTTACCTGATCGCCGTGCTCGGTCACCTCGGCGCCGATCTGCCGCAATCGCTTCTGCGCGGTGCCCGGCGGATAGGTGAAGCCGGCAGTGCGATCGGGCAGTTCGATTGGCATGCTCACCGGTGGGTGCGACCAATCGTCGGTGGACGGGTCGCCTCGCCAGTCGGTCAGCGTGGGTTCGGCCGTGCCGCCGGCGATGTCGGCGAGCAGAGCCGCGCAGCGGTCCAGAGCGGCAACCGATACCGCTGGATCGACCGTGCGTTCGTAGCGGCGACCGGCCTCGCTGTACATGTGCAGACGCCGCTGGGTGCGCGACACCGCGGCGGGATCCCAGACTGCGGCCTCGAGCAACACATCGGTGGTGCTCCCACGGACCTCGGTGGTACCCGCCCCCATCACGCCGCCGAGCGCAGCGGTGGCGACATCGTCGACGATCAGCACGTCGGCGGGGTCCAGGCGCCTTTCGACGTCATCGAGGGTCACGACCGTCTCTCCGGCGCCTGCGAAGCGCACCCGGAACCCGCCGGTGATCAGGCTGCGGTCGTGGGCATGCATCGGGTGGCCCAACTCCAGCATCACGTAGTTCGTGACATCCACCGCCGGCGATATGGCCCGGATACCGCTGAGCAACAGTCGGCGCTGAATCCACCACGGCGACAGGGCGTCAGGATCTATTCCGGTGACCGGTCGCAACCCGAACCGCAACACCCCGGTGCCCGGTTCGACCGTCACCGGTACCGACTCACCGCCAATCGGCAACGGCGCGACGTCGGCCGGATCGACGTAGTCGAGGTCATAGGCGTTGGCGATTTCGCGGGCCATGCCACGCACCGACAGGCAGTAGCCGCGGTCGGGGGTGATCGCGAGGTGGAACACCACATCATCGAGGCCGAGCACCTCGGCCGCAAGTGCGCCCGGGTCTGCGGTACCCGGGGACAGGACCAGGATGCCGGAATGGTCGGTGCCAAGATTGAGTTCGGCCGTCGAGCAGATCATTCCGTCGGAAGTACGGCCGTAGGTCTGGCGCGCGGCGATGGTGAAGTCGTTGGGTAGCACGGTTCCCGGCAGGGCCACAACCACGAGATCGTCGACAGCGAAATTAGTTGCTCCGCAGACGATCTCACGCGGCTGACCGCCGATCTCCTGCGGCTGACCGCCGATGTTCTGGGAGCCCACGTCCACTCTGACGGCGCGGATCGGCTTCTTGAACTCGGTCAGCTCTTCGATCTCGGCCACCCGGCCGATGGTCAGCGGACCGGTGACGGGACCGACCGGGATGATCTCCTCCACCTCGTGGCCGATGCGGATCAGCGTGCGTTCCAGCTCCTCGGGTGACACGTCCCAGCCCGGCGTGCCGGCCTGGACGACTTCGCGGAGCCAGCTGTAGGGAAGGCGCATCAGGCCCCCACCCCGAACGGCAGCGAGAAGCGCACGTCGCCCTCGACCATGTCCCGCATGTCGGGGATGCCGTTGCGGAACTGCAGGGTGCGCTCCAGGCCCATGCCGAAGGCGAAGCCCGAGTAGACCTCGGGATCGATCCCGCAGGCGCGCAATACGTTCGGATCGACCATTCCGCAGCCGCCCCATTCCACCCAGCCGGGCCCGCCCTTCTTGTTCGAGAACCAGATGTCGACTTCGGCCGATGGCTCGGTGAAGGGGAAGAAGTGCGGCCGGAATCTGGTCCGCCCCTGCGGCCCGAACTGGGCCCGCGCGAACGCATCCAGGGTGCCGCGCAGGTTGGCCATCGTCAGGTTCTTGTCCACCGCGAGCCCCTCGACCTGATGAAACACCGGGGTGTGGGTGGCGTCGAGCTCGTCGGTGCGGAACGTACGTCCGATCGAGATGATGTAGACCGGCAACTCACGCTGGAGCAGGGCGCGGATCTGCACCGGCGAGGTGTGGGTGCGCAACACCTGCCGGGAGCCCTCGGGTGCCACGTGGAACGTGTCCTGTTCGCTGCGGGCCGGGTGGTCGGGCGGGAAGTTCAGGGCGTCGAAATTGAACTGCTCCGTCTCGACCTCGGGGCCCTCGGCCAGTTCCCAGCCCATCGCGACGAACGTGTCCGCGATGTTCTCGGCCAGAATCGTGATGGGGTGCCGGGCGCCGATCGGCTGCCGGGTCGAGGGCAGCGTGACGTCGATTCGCTCGGCGACCAGGACCGCGGCGTCCCGCTCGGCACGCAGGACCGCCAATCGCTCGTCGTAGCCGCGCTGCACATCGGCCCGCACCATGTTGACCCGTTTTCCGGCGTCGGCGCGATCGGCCTTGGGCAGCGAACCGAGCGCCTGGCGCCCCAGCGCGATCGGCGACCGGTCACCGAGGTGTTCGGTCTTGGCGTGGGCAAGCTCCTCCAGGGTGGTTGCCTGGGCGAAGGCATGTCGGGCCGCGCTGACCGCTTCGGCCAGCGCTCCGTCTGATAGGTCTACTGGCTGATCAGCCACCCGGCGATCATAGGCGATGCTCTTAGGCGTACTTCGCCTGCATTTGGCGCGCGGCGCGATACCCTCGCGCGGTGTTGAATCGGCTCCTCACCGTCGGCGCAGTATGGGTCCTGGGCGTCGCCGCCATGGCTTTGGCGGCGTTCCACAGCGGATGGTGGGCAGTGCTCGCGGTTCCGCTGCTGGCATTGGCCGCGTTGGGCACGTGGGATTTGGCGCAAAAGCAGCACACGATTCTGCGGCTGTATCCGATTTTCGGGCATATCCGCTGGTTGATGGAGCTCATCCGACCCGAGATCCGGCAGTACTTCATCGAGTCCAACACCGAGGCCTCGCCGTTCGACCGTGAGACCCGCGACATGGTCTACGAACGCGCCAAGGGCACCAAGAGCACCGAACCCTTCGGCACCGAGCGCGACGTGAACGCAGTCGGTTATGAGTTCCTCAGGCACTCGCTGCGCGCTCGTTTCGCCGACGAACTCGATCCTCGGGTGCGATTGGGCGGTCCCGAGTGCAGCCAGCCCTACGACATCGCACTGCTGAATGTGTCGGCGATGAGCTTCGGGTCGTTGTCTGCCAACGCTGTCGAGGCGCTCAACGCGGGCGCGGCCCGCGGCGGCTTCGCTCATGACACCGGAGAGGGTGGCATCAGCCCGTATCACCTGCGCGGCGGTGGGGACCTGATCTGGGAGATCGGATCGGGGTACTTCGGGTGCCGCGACACCGAAGGACGCTTCGACCCCGCCCCGTTCACCGAGAAGGCGACGATGCCCTCGGTGAAAGCTGTGTCCGTGAAACTGTCACAGGGAGCCAAGCCAGGTCTTGGCGGGGTGCTTCCTGGCGCCAAGGTCAGCCCGGAGATCGCTGCCACACGCGGGGTCCCGGTGGGACACACGGTGATCTCGCCACCGGCGCACGGCGCGTTCCAGACCCCGATTGAACTCATGGAGTTCATCGGGTCCCTGCGCAGCATGTCCGGCGGCAAGCCGGTGGGTTTCAAACTCTGCGTCGGCTCCCGCTCCGAGTTCCTGTCGATCTGCAAGGGCATCCTGGCCACCGGGATCGCACCGGACTTCGTGATCGTCGACGGATCCGAGGGCGGAACCGGGGCCGCGCCACAGGAATTGGAGGATCACGTGGGGATGCCGCTCACCGACGGGCTGATGCTGGTGCACAACAGCCTGGTGGGCACCGGACTGCGGGACCAGATCAAAATCGGTGCGTCGGGCAAGGTGGCCACCGGTGTCGACATCGTCAGCCGGATCTGCCAGGGGGCGGACTTCACGTTGTCCGCGCGGGCCATGATGTTCGCGGTCGGCTGCATACAGGCGCTCAAGTGCAATACCAACCGTTGTCCGACCGGGGTTGCCACCCAGGACCCTGCCCGCGCCAGGGCACTCGATGTCGCCGACAAGACGGCAAGGGTATTCAACTTCCAGCGTGCCACCGTGGCCAGCGCCGCCCAGATCGTGGCATCGATGGGACTGACGGGAATGCACGAGCTGTCCCCCGCCATGCTCAACCGCCGCACCGAGGGCCAGGGGGCGCGGACCTACGCCGAGATATATGACTGGCTGATGCCGGGCGAACTGCTCGATGGCCCTCCGCAGGCGTGGCTGTCGGACTGGATCGAGGCGTCCGCCGAGAGGTTCCAGTGAGCCCGCAAACGGCTCACTGGAAGTGACCCACAACCCGCCCACTACGAACTGGTTACCGCGTCGTCCTCCGCCTCCTCATCATCGCCATCAACCGGCAGTTGCCGGCGAATTCTCAACTGGTACATGGTGAAGTCAGGGGGCACGCCCTCCTGCTTTGCCGCGAACACCTGCTTGCGGAGCTTTCGGGCCGTCACTCCCAGCGCCTCGAGATCTTCCGGGTCTATCCGCTCCAGGGTTGCCTCGGAGACGATCAGCTCACCCCGGGGCGCACGTTCCATCACGCGAGCGGCCAGGTTCACGTCGATGCCCAGCCAGTCCGAACCGATGCGTTGCGGGCGACCGGTGTGAATACCGACGCGCATTCGTGGCCGGTAGCCCTCCACTTCAACGGCATCGAGGGCTTCCCGGGCGGCCAGAGCCGCGCGAACCGCAATGGTCGGATCGGCGAACACCGCCATGATCCCGTCGCCCATCCTCTTGACGATCTGGCCGCCCGATTCGAACATGGGCGGCTCGACCACTTGGGATACCCGGCGCAGCAACTTCAGGGTGGCCTCGTCCCCCGCGCCCAGTGACCACGACGAGAACTTGACCAGGTCGGTGAACATCAACGTCACCTCGGTATTGGCGGGCCGGCCCGAAACTCGCTCGGTCAGTGCCTGCCAGAGCTGCAGGGCTCCGAGGCTGACCTCGCGCGATGCCGCATCACGCTCCAAGATGCGGTCGGCGGCCCGGGCAGCCGCGCGCGGTCCACCTACCCCGGCGGCCGAGAGCGGATCACCGAATTCCGGGTCGCCGGGCAACACGCGGCGGGCACGCCGAAGGAACGAAACGACCGTGGGACTGTGGTTGGCCTCTTTCAACCAGCTGACCGGCCCTGACGAATCCGCGCCCACACGATCACTCGGCGGGGCCTCGTCCACGCACGCAAGCCTAATCTGCGCACTATCGCGGCGATAAACCAGCAGTTCACGACAGTGTGGAGTGGTGGCAGCAGCTGAATAACACCCGCCTGCCGAGGCCTCGAAGCCGTAGACAACGACCGTTGTCAACAACTAGATTGGGTTGGTGCGATCAATGGGGATGGCAACGACGACGGCCGACAATCCACTCGGCCCGGATTCACTGACCTGGAAGTACTTCGGTGACGTGCGGACGGGCATGTTGGGTGTGTGGATCGGCGCGATCCAGAACATGTATCCCGAACTCGGGGCCGGCGTCGAGGACCACTCGATCCTGCTGCGTGAACCCCTGCAGAGAGTCGCTCGATCGGTGTACCCGATCATGGGTGTCGTATACGACGGAGATCGGGCCAGGCAAACTGGCGACCAGATCAAGAGCTACCACAAGGCGATCAAGGGCGTTGACGCCACTGGACGGCGCTACCACGCGCTCAATCCCGAGACCTTCTACTGGGCCCATGCCACCTTTTTCATGCTGATCATCAAGACTGCCGAGTATTTCTGCGGCGGGCTGACCGAAGCCGAGAAGCGTCAACTGTTCGATGAGCATGTCCAGTGGTACCGGATGTACGGGATGAGCATGAACCCCGTGCCGGAGTCGTGGGAAGACTTCCAAGAGTACTGGGACCGCAAGTGCCGCGACGAGCTGGAAATCAACCATGCGACGCTGGATATCTTCTCGATACGCATCCCCAAACCGTGGTTCGTACTGATGCCCACACCGCTGTGGGATCAGATGTTCAAACCGATGGTGGGCGCTCAACGTTGGATTGCCGCAGGGCTTTTCGACCCAGCCGTGCGCGAGCGGGCGGGAATGCGATGGACAGCGGGCGACGAAGTCGTGCTACGCCTGTTCGGCAAGATCGTCGAGCTCGCGTTTGTCGCCGTGCCCGACGAAGTCAGGCTGCATCCGCGAGCGGTGGCTGCCTACCGCCGCGCTGAGGGCAGGCTTCCCGCCGATGCTCCGCTGGTCGAGGCTCCAGCCTTCATGGCTCCCCCGCGCGACCGCAGGAACATGCCCATGCACTACGTGCCACCGCACAAGTCGCTGCTCGACCGGGTCGGGTCCCTGGTGCACACGACGTTCTCATTGGCGGGCGGCCGTCCGGCACGCGGACGCGGTAAGGCAGCCTGAGTACATGCTCGAATGGTCTGACGTCGACATCGCCGTGCGCGATGCCGTGCGCGAGTTCGTCGACAAGGAAATTCGTCCACACATCGACGCGCTCGAGAGCGGCGAGATGGAACCCTACGGGATCATCCGAAAGCTCTTCGCGATCTTCGGCATCGCCGACATGGCCCGCGACTCGCTGAACAAACGGCTGGCCAGACTGCGCGCCGGTGACGCCCCAACCGGGGCAAAGCCCTCGTCAGGCGGCATGTTCGGCGGCGACGGCGGTTCCGCGGGGATGGGCTTCGTCGTGCTCAGCGAATTATGCCGGGTGTCGATGGGTGTGGTCACCGGGATGGGTGTCAGCCTCGGGCTCACCGTGCCCACGATCATGGGTCGCGGCACCCTTGCCCAGCAGGAACGTTGGCTGCCCGATCTGGTGACCTACGACAAGGTGGGAGCATGGGCGATCACCGAACCGGATTCGGGCTCCGACGCGTTCGGGGGCATGAAGTCCTACGTTGTGCGCGACGGCGAGCAATACATCCTCAACGGCCAGAAGACATTCATCACCAACGGCCCGGACGCCGACGTCGTCGTCGTGTACGCCAAGCTCCAGGAGGGTGAGGCAGGTGATTCCTCCTCGAACCCGCGGAACCGCAAGGTCCTGACCTTCGTCCTGGACCGCGGCATGGATGGATTCACGCAGTCAAAGCCGTTCCACAAGATGGGTATTCACTCATCCCGGACCGGGGAGTTGTTCTTCGACGACGTCCGCCTCGGGCGAGATCGGTTACTGGGCGAGTCCGAGAACATCGCTGCGGGCGACGGGCGGGACAGCGCACGGTCGAACTTCTCGGCCGAACGCATCGGCGTGGCGGCAATGGCCCTCGGCGTGATCGAGGAATGCCTGCGACTGTGCGTCGACTACGCCAAGACCCGCACGCTCTGGGGCAAGGAGATCGGCCAGTTCCAGCTGATTCAACTCAAGCTGGCCACCATGGAGGTGGCACGAATGAATGTGCGCAACATGCTGTTCCGGGTGATCGAGGCGGCGCAGACGGGCACGTCGATATCACTGGCGGAGGCCTCGGCGATCAAATGGTACTGCTCCCAGGCCGCGACCGATGTCGCGATGGAGGCCATCCAGGTTTTCGGCGGAAACGGTTACATGACCGAGTACCGGGTCGAGCAACTCGCCCGGGACGCGAAATCGTTGATGATCTACGCCGGCAGCAATGAGGTGCAGATCACACACGTAGCCAAGGGTCTGTTGAGCGACTAGCGTTGGTGACTACCGCAGGAGCACTAGGTGGATTTCACCAACGACACCGCATTGATCACCGGTTCGAGCGGAGGGATAGGCGAGGAATTCGCCGTCCAGCTTGCCCAGCGCGGAGCAAATCTCGTGCTGGTCGCGCGGCGGGCCGACAAACTCGAAGAGTTGCGGGACAGGCTCGTGGCCAAGCATCCCGGGATTGTGGTCGACGTCATCACCGCCGACCTCGCCGTGCCCGGGTCCGCGGCCGAACTCCAAACCAAAGTTCGTGAGCTTGGGCGAACGGTCGATGTCCTGATCAACAACGCCGGGGTCGGGCTGCACGGCAAGTTCCAAGACCAGGCACCGGAGCCAAATGCCGCTCAAATCCAATTGAACTGCGTCACACTGGTCGACCTCACCGCGCGATTCCTGCCGTCGATGACCGAACGCAGGCACGGAGTCGTGCTCAATGTCGCCTCGACGGCAGCCTTCCGGCCGACGCCCGGGATGGCCGTCTACGGCGCAACCAAGGCCTTCGTGCTGTCCTTCACCGAAGCACTCTGGCAGGACTGCAGGGGAACCGGGGTCAAAGTGCTCACCCTCTGTCCCGGCGCGACCGAAACCGAGTTCTTCACGCGCACCGGCGAGGAGTTCCTCACCGACGGACGGCAGACCTCGAAAGAGGTTGTCGACACCGCCCTGGCAGCGCTCGACAAATCCTCCCCGACAGTGGTTTCGGGCTTGCGCAACAGCATCATGGCTCACGGGTACCGGCTGGCGCCCAGAAAGCTGATGCTCGCGGTGTCAGAGCGGATAATGAAGTCCGATTAGCCCGTTCGCCGGTGGGCCTGCGCGCTCTGGTAGAGGCAGATCGACGCGGCTGAGGCGATATTGGCTTTCGGCGCTTCCGCGCATCGGGATGTGCACACGGTGAGTGGCCTGATCCACGAGGTCGGCCGGCAGACCGTGCGCTTCCGGTCCGAACAGCCACGCGGTCGGGATCGTCAGGTCGACGGTATCGAGACTGACGTCGCCGTCCAGCGTGGTGGCCAGCACCTGCAACCCGGCCTTCCGTATCTGAGTGACGGTGTCGGGGCCTTCGGGCCGGCTGACAACCGGAATGGAGAAGATACTTCCCGCTGACGCGCGGAGGCATTTGCCGTTGTAGGGATCGACACTGTGGCCGGCGAGCACCACCGCGTCGGCGCCCATGGCATCGGCGACACGGATCACGGTGCCCGCGTTGCCGGGCTCCGATACGCCCACCGGCACCGCCAACAACATGGGCCGGCCGGCCAGCACATCGCCGAGGTCGACCTCGGGGATCGAGCACACTGCGACCAGGCCGACGGGAGTCACCGTATCCGACAACGCTTTTGCCGCACGCTCGGTGACCAATTGGACCGGCGCGTCGGCCAGCAGCCCACTGAACCGTTCCGCGGCGATCTCGGTGGCGAATACCTCAGATACGACTCCGCGCCGCAACGCGGCCTCGACGAGGTTCGGGCCCTCGGCAAGACAGCGTGCGGCGCGGCGGCGCCCGATGTGGCGGTGCAGCTTGACTGCCGCGGCCACCCGGGCAGATCGTTCGGTGAGCGTCGACATTTCCCGGGTCGCTACGCTCCTACCCTCCGTCAGGCAGCCTCGCCTGCGCCGGAGGGAGCATTCACGTCGGCCGGCAGCGCATCCTTGGCGACCCCAACCAGCACGGTGAACGCGGCCGGGTCGCTCACTGCAAGCTCGGCGAGGTTCTTGCGGTCCACCTCGACTCCGGCGGCCTTGAGGCCCTGGATCAGCCGGTTGTAGGTGATGCCGTTGGCGCGGGCCGCCGCATTGATGCGTGAGATCCACAACTTGCGGAACTCGCCCTTGCGGGCACGGCGGTCACGGTAGGCGTAGGTCAACGAATGCAGCTGTTGCTCCTTGGCCTTGCGGTACAAGCGCGACCGCTGACCGCGGTAGCCCTTGGAGGCCTTGAGGATGGTGCGCCGCTTCTTATGCGCGTTGACTGCGCGTTTCACGCGTGCCATAGGTCTTCCTATCGTTCGGGTGGGGTTCGGCGCCCGGGGTGCCGAAAGGTTTCGAAAGGTGCCGAAAGGTTTCGAAGAGTTCAGCCGTCCAGCAGTTTCGCGACGCGCTTCTTGTCATTGGCGGCCACCTCGGTACGCCCCTCGAGGCGCCGGGTGCGCTTGCTCGCCTTGTGCTCGAGCAGGTGCCTGCGCCCGACCTTCTGGCGCACGATCTTGCCTGTTCCGGTGCGGCGGAATCGCTTGGAAGCGCCGCTGTGGGTCTTCGCCTTGGGCATGGGTTCCTCAGTTCTGCTCGGTGTCTGCTTGGTGTCTGCTCGGTGGTAACGGGGTTAGCGGTTGGGCTGAGCATCGGTGCGGGATGCTCTTCGCGCCAGCGGCTCATCGGCGTCATGGGCCGCCTGGGCGCGAGTCTTCGCGCCGCGGTGCGGCGCCAGCACCATCGTCATATTGCGTCCGTCCTGCTTGGCGGACGTCTCGATGAAGCCGTAATCAGCGACGTCGGCGCCCAGGCGCTGGAGGAGTCGGTAGCCCAGTTCGGGCCGCGACTGCTCACGTCCCCGGAACATGATCGTCACCTTGACCTTCGACCCCGCCTCCAGGAAGCGGATCACGTGGCCCTTCTTGGTCTGGTAGTCGTGGGGGTCGATCTTGGGTCGGAGCTTCTGTTCCTTGACGACGGTCTGCTGCTGGTTCTTGCGAGACTCGCGCGCCTTCTGCGCCGTCTCGTATTTGAACTTGCCGTAGTCCATGATCTTGCATACCGGCGGCTTGGCGTCCGGGGCTACTTCGACAAGGTCGAGATCGGCATCCGCGGCGACGCGGAGCGCATCTTCGATGCGCACGATGCCTACCTGCTCACCGCCCGGTCCGATCAGGCGAACTTCAGGTACGCGAATACGCTCGTTGACGCGGGTCTCAGTGCTGATGGGGCCTCCTATGTTGTCCTCAGGAGTCCCCCACGCCGCCGACGTTCTGCCCCGAAGAACAGATAAGCCCTGCTCATAGCAGGGCCCTAAGCCGACCAGGACAAACATCAGGGATGTCTGTGACCGGACCGCTGTACCTTCGAGTGAATCGGTGGCCAACGGTGGGAGCGGGACTCCACTTGCTGTCCCTGACGTTTGCCGGGACGGTCGCGCGTGTCAGTCTAGCAGGCATGACCGATGACCCAACCCGCGCTGCAGAGGCGGCCCCGCACACCCGCGAGCTCGCTGATATCCCCGCAGTCGAGGTGATCACCCGCGCGGCGGTGATGCTGATGAGCGCTGCCGCCGAGAAGATCGGACTGTCGGCTACTGATCCCGAAGAGAGCCCTTACCGCGATCTCGACGAGGCCCGCCGCCTGATCACTGCCCTGGCCGGGCTGGTCTCCGCGTCGGCGGAGTACCTGGGACCGCACGCCGGGCCGGTCCGCGATGGGCTCAAAACGCTGCAGCTGGCGTTTCGTGAGGCCAGCGCCGCACCCGAGGACCCCGGACACGGTCCAGGAGAGAAGTACACCGGCCCGGTCTGGTAGCACCGATTTCCCATGATGACGCAATATCCTCGCCGCCTATGACCCTGAATCCTCGCCGCCCATGACTTTGACCACCCCCGCGAGGGCGCGCCCGACCACCAGGTTCCGGTGGGTACCCGCGGTCGCCGGCTGGGTGGTGGGCGTCATCGCGACGTTGTCCCTGCTGGCCAGTATCTCGCCGTTGATCCGGTCGGCCATCGCAGTCCCGCGTGAGTTCGTCAACGAATACATCTTCAACTTTCCCGACACCAGCTTCGCGTGGGCATTCGTGCTGGTACTACTTGCCGCCGCACTGGCGGCACGCAAGCGGATCGCCTGGCTGATCCTGGTCGGCTACCTGCTCGCGGCGGTCGGCTTGAACGTTGGCGAACTGCTCAGCGGCGATGAGTCATGGGTGCAGGAGATCGGTGAGTTCATCGGCCTGGCATTCCATGTGGCGGCGATCGCTTTTCTGCTGTTGGCCCGCAAGGAGTTCTGGGCCAGGGTGCGCCGCGGCGCACTGCTCAAGGCGGCCGGGGTGCTCGTCGCCGCGATGGCCATCGGAACGCTGACCGGATGGGCGCTGCTGGAACTCTTCCCCGGCACGCTGCCCCGCCCGGAACGGCTCTGGTACGCCCTGAACCGGGTCAGCGCGTTCAGCGGCGCCGACGCGAACTCGTTCACCGGTCATCCACACGTATTCGTCAACGCGCTACTGGGGCTGTTCGGCGCGCTGGCCCTGATGGCGGCTGCGATCGTGCTGTTTCAATCACAGCGGGCCGATAATGCGCTGACCGGTGAGGATGAATCGGCCATCCGGGGCCTGCTCGAGCTCTACGGCAAGAACGACTCACTGGGTTACTTCGCCACCCGCCGCGACAAGGCCGCGGTCTTCGCGCCCAACGGCCGCGCGGCGATCGCCTACCGCGTCGAGGTCGGCGTGTGCCTGGCCGGCGGCGATCCTGTCGGGGATCAGAAATCCTGGCCGCAAGCCATCGAAGCCTGGCTGGGTCTGTGCCAGAGCTACGGGTGGGCACCCGGGGTGATGGGCGCCAGCTCAACGGCTGCGCAGGCCTTCCGTGCGGCCGGCCTCAGCGCGCTACAGCTCGGCGATGAGGCGATCCTGCACCCTGACGGTTTCCGGCTCTCGGGACCCGACATGCGCGCGGTCCGCCAGGCGGTGACCCGCGCCCGGCGCGCCGGCACCACCGTGCGGATCCGCAGACATCGCGACATCGACGCCGCCGAGATGGCGCAGTTGGTCATTCGGGCTGACGCGTGGCGCGACACCGACGACGAACGCGGCTTCTCGATGGCGCTGGGCCGGATCGGCGACCCGGCCGATGGCGACTGCCTGCTGGTCGAAGCCCTACACAACGCCGGCCAGGGAGATGACGGCCGGCGCGAGCAGGTCGTGGCGATGCTGTCGCTGGTGCCGTGGGGCACCAACGGCGTGTCTCTGGATCTGATGCGCCGATCGCCCCAATCTCCCAACGGCAGCATCGAATTGATGGTCAGCGAGCTGTGCCTGCAGTCCGAGGACATCGGGGTGACCCGCATCTCGCTGAACTTCGCGATGTTCCGCTCGGCCTTCGAACAGGGCGCCCAACTGGGCGCCGGACCGGTAGCCCGGCTGTGGCGTTGGTTGCTCGTGTTCTTTTCCCGCTGGTGGCAGCTGGAGACGCTGTACCGGTCGAACATGAAGTACCAGCCCGAGTGGGTGCCGCGCTTCGCCTGCTACGAAGACGCCAGACTGGTACCGCGCGTCGGAGTAGCGTCGGTGATCGCAGAAGGTTTTCTGGTGCTTCCCTTTTCGCGGTGCCACGAACAGCCGCACACCGGCCAGCACATCGCCGCGCCCGGGACCCTGGTGGCTTCGGGGGTACTGCACTCCGACGGCACCGCCCCCGACCTCAGCAGCCTCCAGGCCGATCTGGCCGATACCGACGAGCTGCCCCGGCTTCCCGAACAGGTCCGGGTACGCAGGGCCAAACTCCGGGCACTTCAGCACGCGGGTGTCGACGCCTATCCGGTAGGTCGGCCGCCAAGCCACACCGTCGCGCAGGCGCTGGCCGCCGAAAGTGGCTCCGCGGTAACGGTCGCGGGCCGGGTTCTGCGGCTGCGCGACTACGGCGGCGCCAACGCCCGGCCGTTCCTGACTCATATCAATGCCTACGATCTCGACCTGTATCTGCGCATCGCACCCGAGCTGTATCTGAAACGGTTGTGCGTCGGTGGAGTTGAGCGGGTGTTCGAACTGGGCCGCGCCTTCCGCAACGAGGGCGTGGACTTCAGCCATAACCCAGAGTTCACCCTGCTGGAGGCCTACCAGGCGCACGCCGACTACAACGTCTGGATCGACGGATGCCGTGGGTTGATCCAGAACGCCGCCGTAGCCGCCAACGGGGCGCAAGTGTTCCTGAGGCCCGGTTCGGACGGAACGCTGGACCCGGTCGACATCTCCGGACCGTGGCCGGTCAAGACCGTGCACGGTGCGGTCTCCGAGGCGCTGGGCGAAGACATCGAACCGCAGACCGACCTGGCCACGCTGCGCCGACTGTGCGACGTCGCCGGGATTGCCTACCTCACCCACTGGGATACCGGCGCGCTGGTGCTGGAACTCTATGAACAGCTGGTCGAGGATCGCACCGGCGAGCCCACGTTCTACAAGGACTTCCCAACGACGGTGTCTCCCCTGACCCGACCGCACCGCAGCATCCCCGGCGTTGCCGAGCGCTGGGATCTCGTCGCCTGGGGCGTCGAACTCGCCACCGCCTACAGCGAGCTCACCGACCCCGTGGAGCAGCGCCGCCGGCTGCAGGAACAATCGCTGCTGGCGGCCGGCGGCGACCCCGAGGCGATGGAACTCGACGAAGACTTCTTGCAGGCCATGGAGTACGCCATGCCGCCGACAGGCGGACTGGGCATGGGTGTCGACCGGGTGGTCATGCTGATCACCGGGCGAAGCATCCGCGAGACCTTGCCTTTCCCCCTGGCCAAACCGCGCTGAAGCGGCCCTATCGAGCGCCGCCGGGCGGGCTCCGCCAGGTAGCGTGGTCACCGTGGCCGACGAACCTCGTAGCGAGCCTGACCCCACGCCCGAATCCGGCGACATCGCGGCTCCGGATGTGGCCCGACCGCCCGCTGAACCCGTCGACGCCGGCTACACCGCGGGCGGCATCCCGACGTTCGAGTCGGTCCGCGAGAAGATCGAGACCCGATACGCGACCTCGATCGGATCAGCGGAACTCGCGGCCGAGACTCCGGAGGGACGCAGCGTCGAGGAGCGTTACGACGCGCGCCAGGAGGCGGCCGCCGAGCGTCTCGCGCAGATTCGCGCATCCATGCGCGGTGAGGGCTCCGAATCCGAGGACTCCGGGTAACCCACGGTCGGGTTTTCTTCTCCGACTTGACCCCTGACGGCCAAGTGACGGCTTGTTCCCCAGGATCGGCTCAACGCCAGGGGTGTGCACGGGAAACGAGAAGACAAAACCGGGCAACCGAGAGGTCGCTGCCAATCCCGAAGCGTGGCAGCGCCAGCGGGTCGGAGTCGGGGTAGGCAAACCCTTCGGTTGTCGCCAAGGACCACCGCACGCCACGGCGACGCAATGCGTCCTTGGCACGCTCGTCGAAATCCTGAACACGGCCGTTGGGGTAGGCGAAGACCGTCGGCGCGCCCCGTCTCGCGCTCCAGCGTCACACAGGACTCCACGACCTCGCGTTCGACCTTTTCGTCGGAGCAACGGGACAGGATGGGATGGGTCACGGTGTGCGGATACAGCGTCACGTCGGCGTCCCTGGCGACGGCACGCGCCTCGTCCCACGAGAGCAACTGGAACGGACCTGGCTCGGTGTCGCGTTCTGCGCCAAGTATTGCGACCAGCGCCTCCAGCCGCGTGATCCGCTCCTCGTCGGGCAACTCCTTCATGCTGTGCACGGCCAGCCCGTAGGTTTCGCCGCGATCTGCGGCACTCCGGAGGCTGCGCGTGCCCAGGCCGAGTCCGGTCAAATCGACCTCGTGCAGTGTCGCGTTCGCAAACGCGAGCCACAGCCGATCGGGCCACAGCGCTTTCGCACTGCCCATCGGACCCGTAACAAGAAAGATGGCAGCGGGTAACCCCAGACTGCGCAACACGGGTGCGGCGTGTGTCGCCAGGTTTCGGGTTCCGTCGTCGAAGGTCACGGTGGCTGCCCGGTCTGGCAGCGTGCCGTTGCGCAACTGCTCGAGGGCCTCATCGAGCGGCAGGACATGAAAACGTCGCCGGACGAAGTTCAGCTGGCGCCGCAGCTTGGCCACGTCGAGTACGTGCCAACAGGGCGGCGAAAGCCTCTGCGCCTCGACGCCGTGAAACATCAGAATGGTGAGTTGCCCACGCCGCCGGCGACGCGCGAGCGCGCCGATACCCGCCGCGCACAGAAGCCGGGCGGTGAGTTCCTTCATGGCGTGGCCGGTCAATCGGCGCACGCTACCTCGATTGGATAGCCCCCGTGACGATCTTGATCACAGTCGGCCGTGCCCGGCCTGCCGTTGCTGACACCGCTCACCGGGACGTTCGCCCCGTCAGGCGCTGACCTTGCGGCGGGTGCGAGCTTTGGCCGGTTTCCGCCGCGGCAGACCCAACGACTCCGCCAGGAAACCGCCGGTGTAGCTGTCGCGGTTGGCAGCGACGTCTTCGGGGGTGCCCGTCGCAACCACGGTGCCGCCACCGGACCCGCCATCGGGACCCATGTCGACGATCCAGTCCGAAGTCTTGATCACGTCCAGGTTGTGCTCGATGACAATGACCGTATTGCCTTTGTCGACAAGGCCGTTGATCACCATCAAGAGCTTGCGAATGTCGTCGAAGTGCAGCCCGGTGGTCGGCTCGTCCAGGATGTAGACCGTGCGACCGGTCGAGCGCTTTTGCAGCTCGGAGGCCAGCTTCACCCGCTGCGCCTCGCCGCCGGACAGTGTCGGTGCGGGCTGGCCCAGCCGGACGTAACCCAGTCCGACGTCGACCAACGTCTTCAGGTAGCGATGGATCGACGTGATCGGCGAAAAGAACTCGGCTGCCTCCTCGATGGACATGTCAAGCACCTCGGCGATGGTCTTGCCTTTGTAGTGCACCTCGAGAGTTTCTCGGTTGTAGCGGGCACCCTGGCAGACCTCGCACGGCACATACACGTCGGGCAGGAAATTCATCTCGATCTTGATGGTGCCGTCGCCGGAGCACGCCTCGCAGCGACCGCCCTTGACGTTGAAGGAGAACCGCCCGGGCTGGTAGCCGCGAACCTTGGCCTCGGTGGTCGCCGCGAACAGCGTGCGGATCTTGTCGAATACGCCGGTGTAGGTGGCGGCGTTGGAGCGCGGCGTCCGGCCGATCGGCGACTGGTCGACACGGACCAACTTGTCGACCTTGTCCAAGCCGGTCACCCTCGTGTGCCGCCCGGGAACCTGCCGGGCTCCGTTGAGCTTGTTGGCCAACACCGACGCGAGGATGTCGTTGACCAGGGTCGATTTACCGGATCCGGAAACGCCCGTTACCGAGGTCAGCACTCCCAGCGGGAACGCCACGTCGATTTCCCGCAGATTGTGCTCGCGCGCACCGACGACCGTGAGCTGGCGCTTGCGGTCGGCCGGCCGCCGCAGCGCCGGGACCTGGATCTCCTCTTTTCCTGAAAGATACGCTCCGGTAATCGAATTCGGATTCTTGACCAACTCGTCGTACGGACCGCTGTGCACGATCTGACCGCCGTGCTCACCGGCTGCCGGGCCGATGTCGACGACCCAGTCGGCGTGGGCGATGGTGTCGAGATCATGCTCGACCACGATCAGGGTATTTCCCAGGTCACGCAGCCGCACCAAGGTGTCGATCAACCTACGGTTGTCGCGCTGGTGCAACCCGATCGACGGTTCGTCGAGCACGTAGAGCACGCCCACCAGTCCGGACCCGATCTGGGTGGCCAGCCGGATGCGTTGCGCCTCTCCACCGGACAGCGTCGCGGCCGCACGGGACAGCGACAAGTAATCCAAACCGACATCGAGCAGGAACCCCAGCCGCGACTGGACCTCTTTGAGGACCTGGCCGGCGATCGCCTGCTCTCTGGTTCCCAACGTGAGCCCGTTGAGGAACGCCGCACAATCGGCGATGGACAACTGAGCGACCTGCGCGATCGATTTCGTCCCGAGATCCCCCGCGGTCAATGTGACGGCCAAAATTTCTGGTTTGAGCCGGGTGCCGTCGCATTCCGGGCACGGCACGTCCCGCATGAAGCCTTCGAGGCGCTCCTTGGTCTGTTCGGAGTCGGTCTGCTCCATGCGGCGGTGCAGGAACGCCATGACGCCCTCGAAGTCCGCGTAGTAGGACCGGGTTCGCCCGTACCGGTTCTTGTACCGCACGTGTACCTGCTCATCGCAACCCTCGAGGATCGCCTTGCGGGCCCTGACGGGAAGCTTCTTCCACGGCGTGTCGACGTCGAACCCCAATTGGTCACCCAGGCCGGACAGCATTCGGGTGAAGTACTCGGCGGTGTGTCCCATCGACCACGGCGCCACGGCGCCCTCGGCCAAAGTCAGGTCGGGGTCGGGCACGACCAGCTCGGGGTCGACCTCTTTCTTGATGCCCAGACCGACGCACTCCGGGCAGGCACCGTAGGGCGAGTTGAACGAGAACGATCGGGGCTCGAGATCGTCGACTGCCAGTGCATGGCCGTTGGGGCAGGCCAGTTTTTCGGAGAAGCGCTGCTCGCGGGGTGCATCGGTCTCGAGATCTCGATCGTCGGGGAACTCCAGCACGACGATGCCGTCGGCCAGGTTCAGCGCGGTCTCCACAGAGTCGGTGAGCCGCTGCTTGGAGCTCGCCTTTACCGCCAGGCGGTCGACGACCACCTCGATGTCGTGCTTCTCCTGCTTCTTCAGCTTCGGCGGCTCGGCCAGAGAGTGCACCACACCGTCGACCCGGACCCGGCTATAGCCCTGCGTGTTGAGCTTGTCGAAAAGGTCGACGAACTCCCCCTTGCGGGTGCGAACCACCGGTGCGAGAACCTGAAATCGCAGACCCTCGTCCATGGCGAGTACCTGGTCGACAATCTGCTGGGGAGTCTGACGGGCGATGCGCTGTCCGCACACCGGGCAATGCGGTGTGCCGGCCCGGGCATAGAGAAGCCGCAGGTAGTCGTAGACCTCGGTGATGGTGCCGACCGTCGAGCGCGGGTTGCGGTTGGTGGATTTCTGGTCGATGGACACCGCAGGTGAAAGTCCCTCGATGAAGTCGACGTCGGGCTTGTCCATCTGACCGAGGAATTGCCGCGCATATGCCGACAGCGATTCCACGTAGCGACGCTGCCCCTCGGCGAAGATCGTGTCGAACGCCAACGATGATTTGCCCGAGCCCGAGAGCCCGGTGAACACGATCATCGCGTCGCGCGGTAAGTCGAGATCGACGCCACGCAGATTGTGCTCACGGGCACCCTTAACGATCAAGCGGTCAGCCAACTGCGTCCTTCCCCACGAGATGTCCTTCCCGACAAACATCGGCGCTGCTCACTGGTAGGCCATTTCGTCCGGCAGGTGCAACACAGACCCATGCTAGGTGCCGGTACCGACAGGTCCCCGTCCAGCTGTCGGTAGCCGCTGACGGCAGTCTCGGCAGTACCTCGGCAGCGGGCAGTAACCTGTGTCACCATGACCGTCGTCGATGAGAACTACACCGGACACGTCGAACCCCAGAAAGCAGCTCGGCGCACACTACCGGGCGCCTCGATCCTCAAGGTGTCCGTCGGCCCCATGGACAACAACGCCTACCTGGTGACCTGTTCCCGAACCGGCGAAACCTTGCTCATCGACGCCGCCAACGACCCCGCCATTCTGCTCGACCTGATCGCGCAGCATGCGCCGAAGTTGTCGTTGATCGTCACCAGCCATCAGCATCCGGACCACTGGATGGCGCTGGCGGAGGTCGCCGCTGCCACCGGCGCCCCGACCGCCGCTCACCGATTGGATGCCGAACCGCTGCCCGTCACCCCCGACCGGCTGCTGGCCGACGGTGACACGATCAACGTCGGCGAGCTCAGTTTCGCTGTCATCCACCTACGCGGTCACACGCCCGGCTCCGTTGCGCTGGCGTTGGGCGGCCCGGCCGCAGGCGATGATGTCCAACTGTTCACCGGTGACTGCCTGTTTCCCGGCGGTGTCGGCAAGACCTGGCAAGAAGGTGACTTCGAGCAACTGCTGGACGACGTGAGCAGCCGGGTGTTCGACGTCTTCGGAGACAACACGCTGGTGTATCCGGGGCACGGCGACGACACCACGCTTCAGGCAGAGCGCCCACATCTGGGCGAATGGCGCGCCCGCGGTTGGTGACGTGCGAAGCCCCTGGGCCGGCAGATCACCGGCCCGGGGTCGCCCGATAGTCGGCCTCCGATCAGGAGGTGTGCACGATCAGCACGTCGCACTTGGATCGCCGCGCGACATTGGCGGGCACCGACCCGAGCAGCCGCCCGGCGATGGTGCTCAGTCCGACGTTGCCCACCACCAGCAGGTCCGCGCCCACTTCCTCGACAAGATCGATGAGTGCATCCACCGGTGCGCCGACTACGGCATTCTCCTCGACGTTCTCGGCGCCGGCCGCCTTCGCACGATCCTTCGCATCCCGCAGGATCGCGTAGATCGGGGCATTGCCCGACACCATGTAGCCATCGTCCTTGAGAAGGTCAGCGGCTCGCTGATCCTCGCTCTGCGGGAAGTAGGCCGTGGCGACGATAACCCTCGCGTTGGCCCCGGCTGCGATCTGGCCGGCGCGGTCAACGGCACGCAACGACGAATCTGACCCGTCAGTACCAACCACAACGGTTTGATAGGCGCTCATCCATATCCTCCCAGTGTCAGATGCAACGCCACAGACACTAACCCGGTATCGGCCGAACATGGGTACGAATCACCACACCGGGACGGTATTCGCCCAGGATCTGGCACTGCCGCGTCGTCAAAGTCACACTGACGCCGAATAACGTGCCTGCGCCACAGCTGTCGGTCAGGGACTACCACAGGATCTCAACACCATCACGCAGGACCTCAACAGCATGTGGAATCAAGTCATTTGAGACCCGCAGCATCCATACCGCGCAGTTCCTTCTTCAGGTCGGCGATCTCGTCTCGGATACGGCCGGCCAACTCGAATTGGAGATCTCGTGCGGCGGCCATCATCTGCGCGGTGAGTTCCTTGATGAGGTCGGCCAACTTGGCGCGCGGCATGCTGGCTATGTCGCGGCCCTCGAACACACCCGCACTCACCGCCCGACCGGGCTCGCCTTGGGCACGTCTGCCCCGCGAGGCGTTGCGGCCGGAGCCGCCGATCTCGACGGACTCGGTGTCGTCCGCCTCCCGGTAGACCTGGTCGAGAATGTCGGCGATTTTCTTACGCAACGGCTTTGGGTCGATGCCCCGCTCTTCGTTGAAGGCGATCTGCTTGGCCCGCCGGCGCTCCGTCTCGTCGATCGCCTGCTGCATCGAGTCGGTCATCCTGTCGGCGTACATGTGGACCTCGCCGGAGACGTTTCGGGCAGCGCGGCCGATGGTCTGGATCAGGCTTCGCGGCGATCGCAGAAAACCCTCCTTGTCGGCATCGAGAATCGCAACCAGCGATACCTCGGGCAGGTCAAGACCCTCACGCAGCAGGTTGATACCGACAAGCACGTCGTACTCTCCCAGACGCAGCTGGCGCAGCAACTCGACCCGGCGCAATGTGTCGACCTCCGAATGCAGGTACCGAACCCGAATCCCCATCTCGAGCAGGTAGTCGGTGAGATCCTCGGCCATCTTCTTCGTCAGGGTGGTGACCAGCACCCGCTCGTCGCGCTCGGTGCGGGCGCGGATCTCGCCGATCAAGTCGTCGATCTGGCCCTTGGTCGGCTTGACGACGACCTGCGGGTCGACCAGACCGGTCGGTCGGATCACCTGCTCGACGAACTCCCCGCCGGCCTGGCTCAGTTCGAACGCCCCCGGCGTGGCCGACAGGTAGACCGTCTGGCCGATCCGGTCGGCGAATTCTTCCCACGTCAACGGCCGATTGTCGACCGCCGAGGGGAGACGGAATCCGAAGTCGACGAGGTTGCGCTTGCGCGACATGTCGCCCTCGTACATGCCACCGATCTGCGGCACTGTGACGTGCGACTCATCGATGACCAGCAGGAAATCCTCCGGGAAGTAGTCGATCAGGGTCGCCGGCGCCGTCCCCGCTGCCCTGGCGTCGATGTGGCGCGAATAGTTCTCGATGCCAGAGCAGAACCCGACCTGACGCATCATCTCGACGTCGTAATTGGTGCGCATCCGCAACCGCTGAGCCTCGAGCAGCTTGCCCTGGCCCTCCAACTCGGCCAGCCGCTGCTCGAGCTCGGCCTCGATGGTCGAGATCGCGTGCGTCATCCGTTCCGGCCCGGCCACGTAGTGGGTGGCCGGAAAGACCCGCAGCGAGTCGACTTTGCGCACGATGTCGCCGGTCAGCGGATGCATGTAGTAGAGGGCCTCGATCTCGTCGCCGAAGAACTCGATGCGGACGGCGAGCTCTTCGTAGGACGGGATGATCTCGACGGTGTCCCCGCGGACCCGGAACGAGCCCCGGGTGAACGCCATGTCGTTGCGGTTGTACTGGACATCGACAAGCAGCCGCAACAGCGCGTCGCGCGGCACCTCGTCGCCGACAGTCAACTCCACCGAGCGGTCCAGGTAGGACTGCGGTGTTCCGAGCCCGTAGATGCAGGACACCGACGCCACCACCACGACGTCGCGGCGCGACAGCAAGCTGGAAGTCGCCGAGTGACGCAACCGCTCTACGTCGTCGTTGATCGAGCTGTCCTTCTCGATGTAGGTGTCTGTCTGAGCGATGTAGGCCTCGGGCTGGTAGTAGTCGTAGTACGACACGAAGTACTCGACTGCGTTGTGCGGCAACATCTCCCGAAGTTCATTGGCCAGCTGGGCCGCCAGCGTCTTGTTCGGCGCCATCACCAGGGTGGGCCGCTGGAGACGCTCGATCAGCCACGCCGTGGTCGCCGATTTCCCAGTGCCGGTGGCGCCAAGGAGGACCACGTCGCGCTCGCCCGAGCGGATCCGGCGTTCCAGGTCCTCGATCGCGGTGGGCTGATCGCCGGCAGGTTCGTACTCGCTGACCACCTCGAAACGACCGCCTTCGCGGACGATCTCATCCACGGCGCGGTACTCCGAGTGCGCGAGCACGGGGTGTTCAGTCGCGAAGGCCATGTTCACCAGCCTAGAACCCGGCCCCGACACCATCGGTTCATGCTCAACTCCACAATCACCCTGCGGTGTCCTATCAGCGCATATCCTGGTCGGCATCCACCCTCCCAAGCACGAGACATTCGACCTCACGGCCAAAACCAACACCGACCCCAAGGGCATCGCCCGAGCCGTGGACGTCTACACCGTCCAACCGTGGGGCCTCTACATGGCCCGGCCCACACCCGGGCGCCGCCAATTCCACTACATCGAATCCTGGCTGCTGCCCTCGCTGGACCTGCGCGTGACGGTGTTCCACTTCAACCCCGGCCACGAACGCGACCAGGACTTCTACCTCGATATCGGTCAGTACGTCCCGGGACCGACCAGCTGGCGTGGTGAGGATCACTACCTTGACCTGATCCTGCGGACCGGCGTCGGCGTACAGGTCACCGACGTCGATGAATTGTTTGCTGCGGTCGGGCAAGGACTCCTGAGCCCCGAGCGCGGCAACCGTGCCGTTCGCACCGCGATCGCCACCGTCGAAGCGCTGGCCAGGCATGATTACGATCTTCACCGGTGGCTGGCGGGTATCGGCATGGCCCTGACGTGGCGGGGAGCCGATTCGCGGTAACGATCGGTCGCGCCACGCGGATAACCTTGATGATGCCTACCGCGCGCCGCCGCCGAGATGCCTCGAACGGGGTCCGGATTGTAATGTCGGCTGGCATGAGCGTCACCAAGCGGAGCTGGCTGGGATTGGCGGCCGTCGCTGTGACCGGATCCTGGGTGATCTGGACCCCGGCGGCAGCGCTGGCCGAGCCGACCCCCGAAACGCCCACCGAAGCGCAGCCCGCCCAGACCGCCGAGGTGCTCCACAACGTCATCTACCGGGCCCGCGTGGACGGGGTGTCGCGCGGAGCGAAGATCAGGTACCGGGCCGAGGGCAACGAACTTCAGACCGCCGAGCCGACGATGATTCCGGGTCGGGTTTTCGAGGCCAACACCGTGCTGCCCGCATCTGAGATCGCCAACATGCGGGTTTCGATCGAATGGCCGTACTCAGCCAACCTGCACTGCGAGATCCTGGTCGACGACGCGCTGGTCGCGCAGGCCGACGATTTCATCGGCCCGCGGGCGACGCCCCAGCGGGACGACCCCGATTTCGGTACGCTGACCTGCCAGGTTCCGGTGAGCGGGATCGCCAATGAGGTACCGGTGGACCCTGCCGCACCGGTGGACCCTGCCGCACCGGTGGACCCTGCCGCACCGGTGGACCCTGCTGAAGCACCGGCAGAAGCGCAAGCGCCGTTGGAAGGGCAACCGCCGGCGGCAACGGAAGCATTACCCGTGGTGACGCAAGGGTTACCGGTGGTGACGGGTCGACCGTGAAGACAGCGTCACGCTGGGCCACGGGAGTGAGGACACCTTCACGGTCGCCAGCCGGTGGTGTCCGCCCACTCCCACGCCCGGCGATAGGCATCCAGGAACCACGGCTCCTTCGCCTCGGCGTAGGCGCCGACGTCGGCCGGGCCCGGCACGGCCACGGCGCGCTTCAGCGCCGCATAGTCTGACCGGGCCTGCGGGTTCGCCCTCAGCCAGTCGACGAACAGCAACGCGAACTGCTGACCGGGCCAACCCTCCACCCGCACATGAACATTGGTCGGCCGCGCCGGATCGGCCGAGCAGTACAGCCGTTTGGCCCACAGCGAATCGTCGTCCACGCGGTCGAACTCCCCGACGGTGCTGCGGCCATCCGGCTTGCCGACGTCCTGACTGATGACGGTGCGTGGGTATCCGGCCGCGAGCAGCCCACCGGCAAGGTCGTCGGCGACCTCGATCGAAGCCACGGTGACCTGGATGTCGATGACATCCTCGGCGTCCATTCCCGGAATCGCGGTCGAGCCGATGTGGTCGATGCGTTTCGCTCGGTGACCGCACGCGGTCCGCAGCCGTGCCAGAATCCGTTCCGCCTGAGCAGGCCAGCTCGGGTCGGCGGGCACCAGACGCGGCTCGGAGTGCGCGGGCCGGCCGGCGTGAAGGTTGTGGGCAAATGGCTGGATCCGGTCGTGCCACAGCGCGCGGGCCCGTTCGACCAGCTCCCCGGCGCTACCGGAGTTGTCCAGCCAGACATCGGCAACCGCTCGGCGCTGTTCCTCGTCGGCTTGCGCGGCGATGCGTGCCCTCGCGTCCTCCGCACTGAAGCCTCGGTGGCGGATGAGTCTTTCCACCCTCTCCTCGATGTCGGCATGGACGACTATCACCAGCGGGAACATCGGCGCCAGCTGCGATTCGACGAGCAGCGGGATGTCCTCGATGATGATCGGGTTCTCGTCGGCCTCCTGCGCAGTCGTGATCAGCTCCGAACGCCGATGCGCCACAAGGGGATGCACGATGCCGTTCAGCGTTGCGCGCTTCTGATCGTCGCCGAAGGCGATTGCGGCCAATGCGGGCCGGTCCAGCGCTCCGTCGGGCAGCAGGATGCCTTCGCCGAACGCGTCGACCAGACCGGCCAGACCCTCGGTGCCCGGTTCGACAACCTCCCGGGCGATCACATCACCGTCGACGACGATGCCCCCCAGCTCCCCGAATGTGGCGGCCACCGTGGACTTGCCTGCACCGATTCCTCCGGTCAACCCGATACGCAGCACGGCATAAGTCTGACAGCAGCCGGGCTCGAATGGCGCAACGGTTGCGTCTGAGGCACACGAAGCCGAGGGCAACACAACCCGCTCTGACGAACCCGCACCCGGTTGACACGTTATTGCCGCCGAGAACCGTAGGCTGGTGAACCACCCACCATCTCCTTCGAAGGCTGGACAATCTCGTGCACGCCGCTTCGCGCTCCGTTGGGATGCAGTCGTGACCACTGTGCTCGTGCTGCTCGCCGGGCTGCTGCTGACCGCGCTCATCATCGCCGTCAACGGGTACTTCGTGGCACAGGAGTTCGCCTATATGTCGGTGGACCGTGTCCGGTTGCGCGCGCAGGCTGCCGACGGCGACGCCGCGGCCAAGCGGGCGCTGGCTGTCACGCAGCGAACGTCGTTCATGCTGTCGGGCGCCCAACTCGGCATCACCGTGACCGGCCTGCTGGTCGGCTTCGTCGCCGAACCGTTCATCGGGAAGTCGCTGGGCGCACTGATCGGCACGGCGGGGGTCCCGACGGGGGTCGGCATCGCCGTGGGCACAGTGCTCGCGCTCATCCTCGCGACCGTCGTCCAGATGATCTTCGGCGAGCTCTACCCGAAGAACCTCGCCATCGCCAACCCGGAGCCGCTCGCCCGGTCGCTCGCCCGGTCTACGCAGGTGTACCTGGCCCTCTTCGGGTGGCTGATCGCGTTCTTCGACCTGGCCTCGAACACGGTGCTGCGGATGCTGCGGGTGGAGCCGGTGCACGACCTCGACAGCAGCGCCACCGCAGAGGACCTCGAGCACATCATCGACGACTCCCGGACCAGCGGCGAGCTGCCCGAGGAGCTGTCGATCATACTCGACCGGATCCTCGACTTCCCGGACCGCGACGTCGGGCACGCCATGACACCGCGAGCCCGGGTGGACGTGGTGGAGCCCGGGACCTCCATTGCGCAACTACGAGCCCTGATGGCGAGCGGACATACGCGCTACCCGGTTATCGGCGAACTCGAGGAGCCCGTCGGCGTGGTACAACTCGTCGACATTCTGGCGGTCGAACCCGACGACGAACGCCCGGTCACAGCCGTGATGCGGGCGCCGCTTGTCGTCCCGACGCCCATGCCGCTCCCAGACGCGCTGGAGCAACTCGCGCGGGCCAGAAACGAGCTGGCGTGCGTCATCGACGAGTACGGCGGGTTCTGCGGAATCCTCACGATGGAAGATCTCGCCGAGGAGTTGGTCGGCGAAATCGGCGACGAGCACGACACGACCGACGAGGTCTCGGCCCAGTCCGACGGCGAGGCGTGGGTCATGGACGGGGACCTGCCCCTCGACGAGGTGGAACGCACCATCGGGCGCGACCTGCCCAGGGGTGACTACGAGACCATCGGCGGGCTCGTCATCCACCAGGTGGGCAGTCTGCCCGCAGAGCGGGACACGATCCACGTCGAGTTACCTGCGACCGCGACCGACCTCGTCGGGGATAAGCCCGTGAGCTGGCAGCTGCGGATCGAGGTGCTGAGGGTGCAACGCTCAGTGCCGAGCCTGCTGCGGGTTCTCATCGTCCGGCAGGGTTCTGAGGCCCGGCAGGGTTCTGAGGCCGGGCAGGAGGACCGAGGATGAACGGGTGGGCAGTTGCCGCCATCACGGTCGCGCTCATCGCCCTCAGCGCGTTCTTCGTCATTATCGAGTTCGCCCTACTCGGTGCCCGACGGCACCGTCTCGAGCAGAGCGCGGTGCATAGCCGCTCGTCTCGTGCCGCGCTGCGCGGCATGAACGAGCTGACGATCATGCTCGCCGGCGCCCAGCTCGGCATCACGGCGTGCACATTCGCCCTCGGGGCGGTGACCAAGCCGGCAGTCGATGCCCGGCTCGGTCCGATTCTGGGCTCCTGGGGCGTGCCCCCGTGGCTCGCCGGCGGCGCTGCCTTCGCCCTGTCCCTGCTGGCCGTGACGTTTCTGCACCTTGTCATCGGGGAGATGGCGCCCAAATCCTGGGCGATCGCCCACCCCGAGCTCGCCGCCCGCATCATCGGCATCCCGTCGCGTGGGTTCATCTGGGTGTTCCGGCCGTTCCTCGGCTGGGTCAACCGCATCGCCAACTGGCTCGTCGCGAGGTCCGGCGTGACGCCCGTCGACAGGGCCGCCGTCAGAGGCCGCGACGCCGAAACCATCCGGCATCTCGTCGAGTACTCGACGCAGGCAGGCACGCTCAAACCCACCCTGCAGGACCAGATCAGCGAGGTCATCACGCTGGAAGGGCTGACCGTCGAGTCGATCACCACACCGAACGCGGTACCCACCTCGGTCGGTCCCGAAGCCGTGGTCGCCGATGTCCGTGCTGCAGTGCTGGCGTCCGGACACCTGCGCATCCTGTTGAGGGACGACGGCGGCCGGTTCCTGCGGGTCGTGCACGTTCGAGACACCCTCGATGCCCCCGACGATCAGCGAGCCGAGGACTTCGCGCGCGCGGCCTTCCGCGTCAACGCCACGACACCGGTCTACGAGTTACTCGGGCGAATGCGGGATCAACGGGTCCAGCTGGCGGTCGTCGAGCGGGGCGACCAACTGCTCGGCGTCGTGACGCTGACCGACGTGGTGCGCCGGGTACTGCCCCGAACGGGCGCCTCCGCCAAGAACGACTAGACCGCGCCGGTAGTTTCGTCCGCGGCCGGCTAAAGCGTGTCGAACAACTCTGTTGAGTGTTCGGCACCGCCCTTCTCGGGCGTCCGTTGGTTCAGGGCCGCTGGTGCGGTGTGAACGTCGGTTCCCGCGTCGTTCAGGCTGGTTTCACCGACACGCGAAGAGTGTTGGTCAGAGCCGTCCTGTCGGCGGGCGTTGGTGGCCCGGCCTCCTGCTTGGGGGTCCGGGGTTCGGTGGTGGTGTTGTTGACCCCAACGCGCCAGGTTGATCGCCGCGTTGAGGTCACGATCCAGGTGATGATCGTTGGCACAGGTGAACGTCGGCTCGGCCAGGCTCAGATCGGTGCGGCGATCACCGCAGACCGAGCAGAGTTGGCAACGGCTGGAT
>Ga0114921_10000132_pt1 | contig 29866 bp, 25 predicted proteins | sample BentaG_FD_87016 | JGI IMG/M metagenome (GOLD analysis project Ga0114921, IMG submission 87016) | Deep subsurface microbial communities from South Atlantic Ocean to uncover new lineages of life (NeLLi) - Benguela_00093 metaG | ecosystem: Environmental > Aquatic > Marine > Oceanic > Sediment ... | reverse complement strand
GTGCAAAACTTCAGATGGAGGCAAGGCCTGGGAAAACGCCAAGTTTAACGATGAAAACCCTGGCTTTGTCGATGTAGCTATGGACCCTGAAAGTCCGAATACCCTCTATGCCGCAGCTTACCAGAGGCGCCGCCGGGGATGGGGTTTTATCGGAGGCGGGCCTGGAAGCGGCCTTTAAAAGACCACTGATGGAGGAGAAACTTGGGTTCGTCTGACCAAGGGATTGCCTCAGGGAAATACGGGCCGCATCGGGATTGACATCTATTGGAGCAACCCCAATGTAGTTTATGCCGTTGTAGAACACAAACAAGGAGGTGTTTTCCGCTCAGAGGATAAAGGCTTAACCTGGAAAAAAATGTCAAGCACAAATCCCCGGCCCATGTATTACAGCCAGATACGCATCGACCCGAGCAATGACCAGAGAATATGGGTTCTGGGTGCTTCGATGTATGTCTCTGAAGATGGAGGCAAGACTTTTCGCACTGACTATGTAAGAGGTGTTCATGGTGACCACCATGCCATGTGGATCAACCCAGATAATTCCAATCATATGGTTCTTGGTTCAGACGGAGGAATCTATTGGTCCTATGACCGTGGCCGCACCTGGGATTTTGTGAACTCTTTACCCCTGGGACAGTTCTATGAAATAGGGTTTGACATGCGTAAACCTTACTATGTATACGGAGGTTTGCAGGATAACGGAAGCTGGGGTGGTCCGAGTGCCACTTGGTATAGAGTTGGCATCACCAACGAAGATTGGTCCAGGATTGGAGGAGGCGATGGCTTTTATGTCCAGGTGGTCCCAACAGACTACACAACTATCTTCGCGGAATCTCAGAATGGCAACCTCTTTCGCTTTGACTTGAATTCTGGAGAGAGTAAATCTATTCGGCCACAGCCTGATGATGAGAACGAGAGTTACCGATTCAACTGGAATAGCCCTATAGTGATATCTCCTCATGACAGCAAAACGATCTATTATGGAGGCAATAAAGTCTTCAAGTCTACAGATAGAGGAGAAACTTGGGAAGCCTCGATTGACCTTACCACTCAGCAGGACAGGGATAAGCTTCCCCTGATGGGAGTGGTTTCTGATAAGAATACCCTGTCTTGGAATGATGGGATAGCCTACTATGGCGATATCATCACCATATCTGAGTCTCCACTCAAGAAAGGACTCCTCTACGCTGGAACAGACGACGGAAACCTTCAGGTTTCTCGAGATGGTGGGAAAACATGGAAGAATGTAATAGGCAAGGTTCCTGGAGTACCAAAGTACACCTATGTCAGCCGGGTTGTCGCTTCGCGTTTTGAAGAAGGGACCGCTTATGTCACCCTGGATGGCCATCGCAACGATGATTTCAAAGCTTATGTCTTTATGACATCTGATTATGGAGAAAGCTGGAAATCCATCTCGAGCAACCTTCCAATTGGAGGTACGGTCAACGTTATAAGAGAACACCATAAAAATCCCAATCTTCTCTTTGTCGGAACAGAACGGGGTGCCTATGTCACCATCGACAGGGGTCGAAAATGGGTGAAAATAAAGGGCAATTTTCCCATCGTTCTTGTGGATGATATTGCTATCCATCCCCGAGAAAACGATTTGATTTTTGGGACACATGGAAGGAGTGTTTGGGTTTTGGATGATATTACTCCTTTAGAGCAGCTGACAAGAAATGTCTTGGCCTCTCCAGGCCATCTTTTTAATATACGAGAAGCGACAATGTTTAATCCCTATAATCACAAAGGAAACCTTGGTCATAAGTTCTTTGTCGGTTCCAATCCTCCATATGGAGCTGTCATCAACTACTATTTGAAAGAAGAAGTTAAGGAAAGTGTGAAGATAATCATCGAAGATAATGAAGGGAAAAAGATAAGAGAACTCAAGGGACCAAAAGACGCAGGGATCAATCGGATCACCTGGGACCTGAAGTATGAGCCTCCTGTTTCTGCTGTCACGAGACAGATGGGCCGCCGTTTTAGAGCTCAAGGTCCTAATGTGCTTCCTGGGGAATACAAGGTTACCTTGAAGGTTTCAGATCAGGAGATGTCAAAGACGGTTAAAGTTGCAGGAGATCCTCGGATTGATATCTCCTTTGAAGAGAGAAAAGCTCAACACGATGCCCTGTTTGCGCTTTATAAGTTGTATCCAATCATTGGATCCGCTGATAGCACTTCAAACAACATAAAAAAGAAGATAGCCGATTTGGAGAAGACTCTTAAAAAACTTCCCGATGTCCCTGAGGTTATCACAGAAACAGCAAAAGGAATTTCCAAAGAAATTGAAGACGTTCGATCAAAGTTGTTTGGAGACCCGAAACTTGGCTGGCGAGGAATGCGCTTGTCAGTGAGAGGAAGGCTGTTCATGCTGGGAAGAGCAGTAGGTGGATACACAGGGGCCCCGTCTGAGCGCCAAGTTCAACAAATTCAAAAGAACAAAGAGCAGTTGATGACTCTTGCAGAAAGAATAAACAAAGTCATAGAGGAGGATATACCCAAGCTGAACAAGTTGATGAACGAAAATAATATCCCCCATATCATTCCAGAAGAAAAAATTAAAATGTAGGGGTTTGACAAACCCAATTTATGTAGGAGCTTGATTTGGTAGGGGTTTGATTCATCAAACCTTAACTGAACATACTAAACAAACTAGATAAACCAGACAAACTAGACAAACTATTTATCCATCTTTACATAAAGGCTATGTTTTCTTATAATAGGTGCTAATTTTATTCATCGAGTAAGGAGGAATAAGATGAAGAGAAAAATATCAGTTGTTCTTCTTGTGGGTGCTGTGGCCTTCATGCTTGCACACTGCCAGAAGAAGGCTCAGATAGAAGGAGTAAATCTTGAATTAGGTTTTTCCGAAGAGACTTTATCAGATAATTTGATTGCCGATGTACAGTACAAATGGAAAACCGATGCCAATTATGTAGCAATGAAGAAAGACTTAACTGTTTATGTTCATTTCTGGCACAACAACAACATGCTTTTTCAAGACGATCATTTACCAGAAGTTCCCACATCTAAATGGGAATCAGGAATGGAATACACCTACAGCCGGAGAATCTATATTCCCGCCTTTATCGATGAGTTTGATCCTCAGTTTAAGGGAGAAGAAGAATTGCTCCTCTCCATTGGCTTGTATTCTCCTTATGATAGAAGCGGAAAGTCGGAACGCGAAGTCTTGAAGAAAAAATTGAAAGTCCTTCCTCCTCCTCTGGATACTCCTGAAATCATGTATGAGGATGGTTGGTATGATTTAGAGATTAATCCTGAGGCATTTCTTAAGGAATGGAGATGGACAGCAAGAGAAGCCAGATGCATTATAGATAATCCTAACCGCGATGCCCTTCTGGTCATAAAGGGCGGAGTCAATTTAGAGGCTCTGGATGAGCAGAAGGTTTACTTTAAGATCAATGATTTAATTTTGGATGAGTTCATTCCTGAGGAAAGTCATTTTGAGAGGTCTTATAACATAAGGAAAGAAAGGCTAGGAGAGGGAGATGAGTTTCACCTGGTTATCGGATCAGATAAGACTTTTGTTCCAGCAGAAGTACTTCCTGGTTCCAAGGATGAAAGAGTTTTAGGACTTCAGATTTCTTTTATTTACTTTAGATAGAATAAAAAGCAAGACTATTTTCTTCTTCTGTTTGATATTAAATGATGGATTAATAGAGTAGGCCCTGTATGAATTTTCCTTATTTCCCCTTGCTTAATTCTTTTTGACTTTCTTCTATCTAATCCAACCTGCAGGAACGCCTCGATTTCGGGCGTCAGCGAAAAATTTGTCTAATTCTTGTTTAGCTAGGCTCTCATCCTGACGGGCTTTCTGAAGTCGGAGATGGGTTTCACTTATTTCAGCTTGAATTCTTCCTCTGTAAGTCATGTCATCTTGGCTATAAAATTCCTGCCATAGACCGTTTATTTTGGTGGTCAGCAAATCCACATATTCCTGAGCTTTTTTCTGTTTCTGTTCGAGTCCAGCTCTTCGCGTTTTAAAACTCGTTTCGTCCTCAGCAGAAGTGCGAGTTGCCTGAGTTGATTCTGCTCTATCTCGAGATCCAGAATCTTGTGTTACTCTTGGTGATGTGGTATCTACGGAGGTTTCAGTGCTGGTGGCAGAGAGACCCATTTTTCTTTTCACTTTGCCCAAATCAACGTTGGTAATGATTTTTGCCTTTTTCCCCTTTACACTTTGCCGTCTTTGTTTTTCTTTCTTCGACAATTCAACTAAACTTTGAGATGAAGCGAATGAAGTAATAAAGAACAGCAAGGAAGTGATTGTAATGATTTTTTTTAACATAGTTATATTAATGATATCTAATATTTTAGCTGCTGTCAAGGGGTAGGACGCGATTGCAAGTATATGCTTAATTGTGACGGAAGAAAGAATTAGAGGCAAAGCAAAATGCATTAAAACTTGCTGCCTCTGCTCCATAATTAACAATTTTTTTGTAGAGCGAAGATCAGCGGGTGAAAAAGCCGTTTAAAGGAAAATTCAGGCTAATGGGCTCAGAAGCACGCAGCTTTTGCTCCAGTGGGTCAAAAACTGCTCGATTTCAGGCTTTGTTCTCCTCTTGGGGATTATCTCTCTGGGGTCAGGCCTTATCATGAATAAATGCTCAAGGGATAGAATAAAGTCCAAGGCGTACCTCGGTGGCAGGGCCTGAACCCGAATTCATTTTGACTGCTGGGGAAAAGTCAGCGTGCTTTTGAACCTACTGGTCTGAGCTCACTGCAGTACGAATAGAGAATGTCTGGCCATTTGAGGAGACTTCTATGGCTCCATGGAGGTCAGTTCGGAGGATTTTTGCTCCAATCTTTTGGTATCTTTCTATTACATCCTGATCGGGATGACCATATCTATTGCCTTCGCCCACCGAAATGACAATGATTTGAGGGGCTACCTTATCAAGCAAGTCCAGCGAACTTGAAGAATTGCTTCCATGGTGAGGGGATTTCAAGAGTTGACTTTTGAGCGTTTCCCATTTGTCTGAAATCTCCCTCTCAGCTACTTGTCCGATATCGCCAGCAAGAAAGAAGGATGTCTGGCCGTGAGCTATCCTGAGGACGAGAGATTGATCATTATCCACAGTTTTAACAAAAGGATCAGCTGGTTTGGGATGGAGAATCTCTACTCTCACCTCTCCTTCATGAAAGATGTGACCGCAAAACACTCTTTTCTGGAAAATCTTTGGTGAGAGATATTGTTTAAACTTTGAGTATGTTTCGTTTTCTATGGGACTAAAGGCTTCCCAAAATTCACCTATTCTGAAATTGCGAGAGACTGCTTTGAGGCCGTTTAAATGATCAGGATGAGCATGGGTCAGAACAAGGTAATGGATTTTTTTTATCCCTTTACTCCAGAGGAAAGGAGAAACAACTCGCTCTCCTATGTCAAAGCTGTCTCCAGGAACGCCTCCCCCGTCTATGAGCATTTTTTTGGAGCCTGGAAACTCGACCAATATAGAATCTCCTTGTCCCACATCGATAAAAGTAAGTTTTAAGTGGCTGGAGCGAGAAGGAAATGGATAGGTGGTCAAGAGAACAAAGAAAATAAGGAAGCCAAAGAGAAAGATAAGCTTTTGCTTTTTTATTTTAGATGGCAGCAACAGGAGCAGGAGGAAGAAAAAATAGCCAATGATTATGATTAGATGAGGCTCGGGTATTCTGTAGGAGAGAAAAGACAAATATTCAGGGAGGAGGGAGGTGTCGAGGAAAATGCTTATAAGAAAATTTATGATTTTAGAAAGAGTTATAGCCAGGAATTTTGAAACAAAGGAGAAAAGAAGAAAGATATGACCGCAGGCCATTATTACTCCTACTAAGGGTAAGGCCGCATAATTCAGGATGAGAGAGGAAAAAGTGATCCTGTTGAATGACCAGGCTATAAAGGGCAAAACTCCGAGTTGAGCAGTAAGAGAAAGAGCCATTATTTCACTGATTCTCAAAGGGAGCCTGGGCAATAGCTTAATGATTCGAGGAAAAAAAAGAATTATAGACAAAGTGGCAGCAAAGGTGAGTTGAAATCCTAAATCAAAAAGGCTAAAAGGATTCAAGAGAAGTAGAAAGAAGGCACTGATTGAGATTGTGTTGAGGAGTTTAACGTTCCTCCAGATAAGCTTTCCCAACAGAAATGCAAGAGTCATGATTGTGGCTCTCATAACAGAAGGCCTTGTCTCGACCAAGGCCGCGTAGAAAATGAGAAAAACCATCAAAAGCAGGTAGTTGAACCGAGTGGGAAATCTCAAGAGCTTAAAGACAGAAAACAGGAGAAAGGAGATGATTGCAATGTGAGCCCCAGAAATAGCAATGAGATGATAAAGGCCTGCTTTTTGGAGGGCTGTGTTGGTCTCTGAGTCCATTCTTCCCCGTGCTCCAAGGAGAAGTGCTTCTAAGACAGCTCCTTGGGAGGAAATAGAAACAGGAAAGGAAGAGGGAAAATATTCTTCAATTTTTTTCTGGAGTCCTTGGCGAAGCACTGATATGAGGCGAAAAGGGGAATAACGTTTTCCGCCCTCCAACTTTTCTGTAAGAAGATGGCTTTTAGAATAGGCTCTCTTATGTATTTTTTGTGTTTTAAGATAATTCATCAAAGGATCGCTCTTAAAGTTTCTGCAGCCTTTGTCTGAGAGGAGTCGTGCTGAAATTTTTATCCGGTCATTAGTAAAGAGGTTTTTGACTTTGGGGAACTCAGAGGTACGGGGAATAGTCACTCTTAAATTCCCGCTTATTTTCATTTCTCTGTTTTGATATGTAACTTTGTTCACTTTCAAAAAGAGATAGTCTTTGTCTTTGCCGAGAGAAGGAGATTTGTACAGTTTTCCATAGAAATCTGCGTATCCTTTAATTTCTAATTTGCGAAGCGTATTATTTTCGAAAGTTTTTTGGTAGAAAGTAAAATAATTCGATCCCAGAAAGAGGGTCGTGAGAAGGATTAAGCCAAAAGAGAATCTGTACTTTCGGAACAGATAGAATACCCAGGCTAATAATAAGGAGGCAAGGAGGAGAATCAAGGATGATTGAGAAGAAAAAGAAAATAAAGAGGAGATCAGTATTCCGCTGGCTAAAGATACGGCCAGGAAGAAAACAGGAGAAGACATGAGCCAGAAAAAGATAGACTATGAGGAGCTAGTTGTCAAGGCTGCTCTGATGCTCCAAACAATCAAGAAGGAGATGACGAATTGAGTTTTGACATTTTATCTCAGATGGTAACAGTCTCTTTAAAGGTGCCGTAGACTTCTTTAAGGGCTGATGATATTTCTCCTACAGTAGCCAGTGCTTTCACAGCTTCTACGAGGAAGGGCATGAGATTTTTTTTATCATTTGCAGCATTTTTAAGCTCTTTTAAGCGTGTTTCTACATTTTTTACTGACCTTTTTTGTTTGAGCTTGCGAAGACTTTCAACTTGGGCTTTTTCTATTCTATTAAGAGAAGAGTGTAGTTTGAAATGAATTTTTTCTTTCTCTTTAATGTACTTGTTAAGACCGACGATAATTTGTTCCTTTTTTTCTATTTGTTTCTGATAATTATAGGCACTTTCTTGAATTTCTCTCTGGATAATTCCTTTCTCGATGGCTTTGAGCATGCCTCCCATGTTCTTTATTCTCAGGAGATATTTTTCCACTTCCTCCTCAATCTGATTGGTCAGGCTTTCGATAAAGTAAGAACCGCCCAAGGGATCGATTGTATCAGCCGCCCCGCTCTCATGGGCAATGATCTGTTGAGTGCGGAGAGCGATTTGAGCCGATTCTTCACTAGGCAAAGCTAAAGCTTCATCTCTGGAGTTTGTATGGAGAGATTGAGTCCCTCCGAGGACTGCTGCCAGGGCCTGAAGGGTGACTCTTATGACGTTGTTCTCTGGCTGTTGGGCAAGAAGGGTGACGCCACTTGTCTGCGTGTGAAACCTGAATTTCCAGGAAAATGGATTTTTCGCCTGAAATTTTTCTTTAATGAGCCTTGCCCATATTCGCCTGGCTGCACGAAATTTGGCTATTTCTTCAAATAGATTATTGTGTGCTGCCAAAAAGAATGAAAGGCGGGGAGCGAAAGAATCTATATCTAGACCGGCTTCAACCGCTGCTTCTGTGTAGGTCAAGGCATTAGCAAGAGTAAAGGCCAATTCCTGAACGGCTGTGGCACCAGCTTCTCTGATATGATAACCGCTAATACTCATGGTATTCCAGTTGGGAACTTGTTTGTGGCAGAAGGCGAGTATATCGATGATGATCTTGAGAGATCCGTCAGGAGGGTAAATGTATGTGCCCCGAGCAATATATTCCTTAAGGACATCGTTCTGGATTGTTCCAGAAAGCTTTGTCCAAGAGAGGCCCTTTTTTTCGGCCAAGGCTAGATACATAGCGAGGATTATCGCAGCCGTTGAATTGATCGTCATCGAGACACTGACCTTATCAAGGGGAATATGGTCAAAGAGGATTTCCATATCCTGGAGAGAATCAATAGCCACGCCGACCCTTCCCACTTCTCCCTTAGATTGAGGATAATCAGAGTCTAAACCCAATTGGGTTGGGAGGTCGAAGGCGACGCTTAATCCGGTCTGCCCCTGGGAGAGGAGGAAACGGTATCTTTTGTTTGATTCTTCTGCCGTTCCAAAGCCAGCATACTGACGCATAGTCCAAAGCTTTCCTCGGTACATCGTGGGATAAATTCCTCTGGTGAAAGGGTAATTTCCTGGTTGGCCAAGGTCTTCTTGGAAGTCAAAGTTACTTAAATCTTGTTCTGAGTAGACTTTTTTAATTTTGACCTGTGAGGAGGTAAAGAACTTCTCTTTTCTCTCCTTATCTTTAGTGGATTTCATGTTTTATGTTTGCTATCTAAGTTCCTTTCAAAAAAAATATCTTGGGATTAGAGAAAAAGCAATGTTTTCAAGAGATGTATTTAGTGTAGACTTGGAGGCCAGCATAGCTACCCCTATCTTTTAATTCTTCTTCTATTTCCAGAAGTCTGTTATACTTGGCCACTCTTTCGCTTCGACTTACCGAGCCAGTTTTTATTTGGCCTGAATCGAGAGCGACACTCAAGTCAGCGATAAATGTGTCTTCTGTTTCTCCAGAGCGATGAGATATGATTGTGGAATATCCTTCCTGGTGGGCCCGGTTCACTGTTTGTATCGTTTCGCTGAGGGTTCCGATTTGATTCAATTTTATGAGGATGGAGTTTCCGATTCCTTCAGATGCCCCTTTTATAAGTTTTTCCAGGTTTGTGACAAAAATATCGTCTCCCACGATTTGAATCTCTCGTCCTAGCTGGTCTGTCATTGTCTTCCAGCCCGGCCAGTCGTCTTCAGATAAACCATCTTCAATAGAAATGATAGGATATTTTTGAACCAATTTTTGGTAGAGTTCAATCATTTGGTCGGTTTCTTTCTCGGAGCCTCCCGATTTTGTGAAAACATATTTTTTATCTTCATAGAATTCGGAAGCAGCCACATCAAGGGCAAGATAAACATCTTTCCCTGCTTGGTAACCTGCTTTATGGATGCCTTCTAGGATTAAATCAAGAGCTTGCTCGTTTGATTTTAAATCTGGGGCAAAACCTCCTTCATCTCCAACCGCGGTGCTGTAACCATTCTTTCTAAGGATTTTTTTGAGATGGTGGAAAACTTCGGCTCCCATTCTTATTGCCTCTGAGAATGTCGGGCTTCCTGCTGGAACTATCATGAATTCTTGGAAATCAACGTTGTTGTCTGCATGAGATCCTCCATTGAGAATGTTAATTAGAGGAACTGGTAGGCGATATTCTGTTCTTTTTCCTAGAAAAGCATAAAGAGGGAGCTTAAGAGACTGAGAAGCGGCATGGGCTACAGCCATGGATACGGACAATAGTGCATTGGCACCCAGTTTCTTCTTCAGAGGAGTTCCATCTAATGTCTTTAGCTTCTCATCTATTTCATCTTGAGAAAGAGCGTCTAAACCCAGGAGATCAGGAGCGATTATGTTATTAACATTAGCTACGGCTTTTAGGACCCCTTTCCCCGAGTAACGAGATGGATCTTCGTCTCTGAGCTCTAAAGCTTCATACTTGCCTGTGGAGGCTCCTGAAGGAACAGAGGCCTTTCCTATTGCTCCAGATTGAAGATGAACTTGAGTTCTTATGGTTGGATTTCCCCTTGAGTCTAAGATTTCTCTTGCTCTGATATCGGTTATAGTTGTATCCTTCATCCTAGATTAGAGCAGATTTTTCAGTAAAAAGGAAACTTTGGATTAATTGAGCTCGTCTCTTATTTTTTAGGCTCTGCTGGCCCTGGAGGAGCTCCTTCATCCGGCTTTTTTCCTATTTCTTCTTTCTTTTTCTCCACAAAACCTCTTATTGTATCTAGTCCTTCTTGGGTTTTTTCCTTGACAATTTTAATCCCTTTTTCAGCTTCTTTGGCTACTTTTTCATAGCCTTCTTTAGCCTTTTCTCCAGTTTTGCCGACTTCTTCTTGGATTCTCTTCCTTGTTTCAGTACCGCTGGCCGGAGCAAACAGAATGCCGAGAACAAATCCAGTTGCCGCACCTACAAGAAAAGAAAGAGTAACTTCAAAAGCATTGGAACCACCGTTACTTGCCATTTTTGGCCTCCTTTCGTTTTTTCTTCAATCGCCGCCAACCAAAACGCAACAGAGGAAACAGAATAGGCCAGTATTTGGAGGGAGGTCTGAAGATTTTCGAAGTCAAGAACCAGGTTGCTTCAGATAAATTGACAGCAGTTTTCTTTGAAGCACTGATCAGCTCTCCAAATTCATCAATTTTTGAATTGACCTTTTGGTCCGTTAATTTTAAGTTTTTGGTGAGTTCTCTTATTTCAATCAGAGTTTCTTCTCCCTGCCTGGCTGTTTTTCGAAGTTGGACCATTAGACTGACCAGAAAAGTTATTGCTATGACAACAGCTATGGTTATGACTAACAGAAGGAATTGGGTCAGAGTTAGCGGCATTGCCTATAAAAAATAAAATAAAAAGGGAGTTTTGTCAATCAATTCATTTGGATTACTGTTTAAATATTCCGGTTAAGCGAAGCCTGAAACCGAGCAGTTTTTGACTCGCTGGGGCAAAAGCTGCGTGCTTCTGAGCCCACTAGCCTGAGCTTCTTATTTCCAGAGGACTTTATGGATATTTGGCATGTTGTATTCTTTTTCAATCTTTTCGAGGGTATGGAGAAAATCGCTTTCCTGTTTAAATTCAAGCGTCTCTTCCCACTTGGAAAAAAGCGGGGAAGGAATAAATTCGTATTTTTTTTTCAAAAGTCGGTTAATTCCTCTAAATGCCTGCCAATGGGTTAACGTCAATAAAGCCAGTACTCCGAAAAAGACATTAGGCCCAGGTAGGATTGCCATTAATCCACTTACTGGAAGAAGGACAGCTTCACCTACAAGAAAGAAGATATGTTTAGTTTTTTGTTTGCGGAGAAAAAAACGGAATTTAGTCTTGATTTTCTTCTCGCCCAGGCGACCGGAATGGAAGATACTGATTGTGCTTTCCTTTAGATTCAAGGCGTTTCTGAAAGCCTGCTCTTGACGAAGGATTCTTCGGGGGAGCAGCATGAGTTTTTTTTTGGCAGATTCCCAGATTTTTTTCCAGTGCGAAAATTTGAATTGAATCTCGCTGAAGGCTTCTGAAGAGATGTACCTGTATTTACCTCTGTAATCCAGCACAAAGAAAAATCTCATAGGATGGCTAATTTTAGCATTTCAACAAAAAAATTGACAATCTCCTTTTCCATCCTGAGCAAGAAAATTGATGAATGGTTTAAGGATTATAGTACCAAAATGGTGAAGAATAAACAGCTAGATGAATAAATTTGTAGGGATTTGATTTATCAAACCCTAACTATATAAACGAGTTAGGAAAAAAACATTTGAATTTTTTAACTTTTTGTTGTATGATTAAGCCACAAAATGGGGAAAACAATAAAACTAGAGACAATCGCTTCAGTTTATATCTGTCAATTTTCCGTAAAAAACTCACCTTGATTGGAGGTAACATTTTTTGGCATCGATGTGACAAAAATTGTCAAAAAGAATTAAAAACAGGTCAAAATTGAGTTTTAACTCGTTTAATATCAATAAATTTCATAAAAACCAATTGGCATGAAGATTGCAGATTTATTGTAATTTAAGAGAGAGGTTTACGAGGAGGTTCGTATGTTAAAAATGAGGAAAGGCTTCACACTGATTGAGCTTCTCCTCGTTGTTGCTATTATTGGTATACTTGCTGCATTACTTATTCCCAATGTCATATCGGCTATGCAGAAAGCCAAGCAGAAATCCACCATGAAGAATATCATGTCTATTTCCACAGCGATTGCAGACTATGTTACCGACCACAGCTTAGCTCCTACTCAAGATGGGACCTATGATGCCACCTCATACTTCTATCGTGCAGTATCTCCCTTCTACATCAAGGTCCTCCCTGTTGAAGATGAGTGGGGTAGTGAATACCGGGTCTGGTGCGGCTCCGCTGCTACTGAATACGGGGTGACTAGTCCTTATATGGATGATTTTATTGTTGCTTCCTTTGGACGGGATAAATCTCAGGAATCTTTTACATTTGATGAAAATTCGCCAGAAAATGGACTCTACTCGATTGGCTCCATGTCAGATTTCGACAATGATTTAATCATGTTAAATGGAACTTGGATACGGTATCCGAGGATTGGTCATTCCAGCGGCAGTTAATTCTGTAATAGATCTTATTCAAAGGTCTTTTTAGGCCAAAAAATAGATATACTCCCTGAAGTAAGATCATAATCGGTTACATATTTTCAGATTTTTCTTATTATCGATAAGTTTCTTTCTGTAGTCTACTCAACCCAACAAGGGAAAAAGGAGCTCATTTCCAGCTTAAAACTTCCATTCGGCCTGAAAAGAGTGAGGAATTTCCAGATGAAATGAGCCCGCCTTGGTTGACATAAAATATGCGGTATGATAAAAAATAAGGGGGAGAGAGGTCATAGAATTCCCTGCATTTTACAGAAATTAAGTCTGTTGCTCTGCTATTAGAGGCTTGAAACTACATGAATAAAGAACAAGCGTTGAAGGACTTCTTCAAATGTTTAAAGGTATCGCTTAAGAATGCCTCTCTCTATTTCGATAAACATCCCATATTCATCAAATCTGTGGAGGAAGCGAAAGAGAAAATTGATATTCTCTTTAATTTTTTGTCTCCTGTAAAAGTCAACTTTACTCCAACTTCCCTGATGATTGAGGGAGAATATTTAGAGGAAGATAAAACCTCTGCAGAAATTGCAGAAATCTTCCATCTCCGGAAAGTAAAAAGTATTGAGATGGAGAAGGGACTAACCATTGAAGAATTGGTTGCTTTTCTCACCAGAGTTCATCTTCCCCCAAGAGAAATTTTGAGAGGAGGAGGTCTTGGTCGTATTTTAGAGAAGGAGAATATTTCTCATATCTCTTTTGAAGAGCTAGATTATTCCCAGCTCTTAAAAGGCGAGGGAGAGGAAGTAAAAGATGTCTGGATACATTTGTTTAAGGACGCTTTAGAGACAGAGGATTATCAAAAGATAGGTGAATTTGCCGACAATTTTGCAAACATCATCGGAAAATTTGAAATTAAAGATTTCCTGAAGGATGAAGAGCTTCAAGAAAACATGATTAAATTTTTTGATTATCTCAAAAGTACAGAAAAAGATAAGTTCCGCAAATGTTTAAAAGATTTGCTCAAGTCAATAGTGAGAAATCAAAATATTTTGACAGAGGGTGACATCGAGCGGTTGAAGAGGTTTTTTTCTGGCGCAGATGAAGACGATATTGCCTATCCATTGATGGAAGAGATAGTTACAGATAGAAAATTTGATTCTCTCAGTTTCAATGTATTTTCTCACCTGTTGGATAGAGATAAGCATGAAGGTGTTGCCATTTCTATGGCAAATATTTTTCGAAAAGAGGATTCTTTAGTAAAAAAACCTGAGATAAAAGAGAAAATAAGAGAGTTGTTATTAGGGACATCCACTGCTGTTTCTAAAATTTATCAAAAAACACTTTCTACTTTTCTTAAAGAGATGGTCTTTGAGGAGGAATTGGATTTAGACCGCGAACTCCTCTGTAAAAATTTCCGTTTTATGCTACTCAATATATTCGATTCTGTTAAAAAGAAAGAAAGGCTGATTCCCGTAATAGATAAGATATCAGGAGAGATTGAGGGAATATTCAACGAAGGAGATTTCGAATATTTAAAAATCCTCATAGATCTTTTGGAAAGAAAGAAGAGCGAGTTATCTTCAGAACCAGGATTGGATGGATTGGAAAAGAAAATCTCTCATTTTGTAGAGAATGCACTGTTTAGTGAAGAAGTGCCTCCAGATATAGAACATTTCTTGGACATCTTGAAGGAAAGTTACTCAGGGTTCGAGATTTATCTTGATAAAATGTTTAATGAAAACATAGTCAATCCACATATTCTGAGATTATTCTTCAAATTTTTTCCGCGTCAGTTTGCCTTTTTCAAGAAGAATCTCAAAGAAAAATCCTCAGATGTCGCCTTCCTCAATAGAATTATGGAGAATTTGAAGACAGTGGACTCTTCATTAACCTTGGATTCATTGAAATATATTTATTCTTTTGGAACTTATTCTATGAGGGTTAATGCATTAAAAACAATGCAGCAATTATCCCAGATTGATGAAAATTTCCTTTTTCTTGTGATGAAAGAGGGAGGTATACATCTTAAGGAAGAAGCTCTAGTAATTTTAAAGAAAGAAATGAACTCAGCTCAAAGAGCTGCGGAAATGCTTCTGTCTGTCCCATCCCCGTTTGGCATAAGAAATAAGATTTTGAGACAAAACATAAGAATCATGGAAGAGGCAGGATTCGAGGAAGCAAGAGATCATTTGCTACGACTCAGCAAGAAGAAATTTTTTTGGAACAGGAAGCTGAGAACAGAGGCTCTGAGAGCTCTAAGTAAGTTAAATGTTAGATAAAATTAAGAATTTTTTAACTGATTTCATGTCTTCTCTGCAAGTAGCAAAGATTTATTCTACAAACCATCCTAATTTTAAAGATTTTGTCAATAAGACATTTGCCAGCTTGCAGGACATCTTTGAGGAAAGAGATGAATTAGTTCTGGGTATTGTCGAGGGAGAGTTAGCGGTGGGACAAGAAATCTTTTTTGATTTAAGCCAAAAATTGAGGTCATTGATCATCTATTAACAGGAAAAAGGAGTGGAGAGGATTGTTTTCCATCGAGCTCTTCAAGAAGAGGAATTGGTCAAGTTTATTTCTTATTTGATTACTCGCCGGGAGGAAGCAGAAAAAGATGCTCAAGATGCTCTATCTCGTTTAGGAATCGAGAATATAACGAGCGGCAAAATTAAGACTGTCTCACCAGCAGGGGAGACAGAGGAAGAGCCTGAGGGAGAAAGGGCAAAGAAGATCTTAAATTATGCAAGAATGTACGAAGATAGCGTAGACACCGTTTCCCAATCCCTGCAGACAGTGATCGATGAGGAAGATCTTGATTATATGGGACTGAGATTTAACATGACCAATTTTATGGAAAATTTAATGGGAAGATACCAAGAGCTGTTTAACCTGGCCTCTGTTAAAAGCAAAGACAAGCTGACTTTTTATCATCTTTTAAATGTCACCATTCTCTCCATGTATTTTTCTTCCAAGGTCGGTTATGCAAAGGATGATGTGCTGGATGTAGGGATTGCAGCTCTGTTCCATGATGTAGGAAAGCTGTATGTTTCCCAGAAAATATTAAAGAAGAAAGCAAAATTAGAGGAAGAGGAATTTATGCGCATAAAGGAACACGCGGTTTTAGGAACTGAGCTCTTGTTTAAATACATGAACTCGTTAGGGATTTTACCTGCAGTGGTCGCTTTTGAGCATCATTTGAGATACGATTTGAAGGGTTATCCAAAATTATCTTTTCCCAAGTTACCCCATCCTGTTTCCCTGATTGTATCCATATGCGATGTTTATGATGCCCTTGCCCAGGTAAGGTCTTACAAGAGAGATTATCCTCCTCTTAAGATATACAATATAATGATGAAGGAGAAGGGAGGGTTATTCGACCCTGAACTCTTGGATAAATTCTTCAAAATAATAGGGATCTGGCCTGTGGGAACCATTGTGTCTTTGAGCGATGGAAGGATTGCTGTGGTAAGAGATGCGAATGAAGAAGATATATTCCGGCCCAAGGTGGAAGTCATTCATCCTGAAGAGAAAAAGGGATTTATCGATCTATCGGAGCAGAAGGAGCTCGAGATAAAAGCCTCTTTGAACGCTTTTACAGAAGGAAAAGAATACATAAAATACATCTAAGAAATTCCAACGCCCATTTCTCAAATTCTAAAAGAGGATAAGATCCATATTACAAATTCCAAATATCAAATTGATGGTAAATTAAGTAAAGAGCCAGGCTTAAAGAGGTAAAAGCATAATAATTTATAAATTCTGTTTGCTCCTTACTCCTCACTCATATTTGGGTTTTTTATCCATCCACTAGACTTCCTTTTTTGCCGGTTGATTTGACAGGAATCAAAGAAGCCGCCAATATCTTATCTTCTCTGGTTGAGAAGATAGATGAAGAAAGGAGCGCCTACTGCTGCGGTGATTATGCCTATGGGTAGTTCAGAGGGAAAGAGAAGAGTCCGAGCCAATAGGTCAGAAAAGACAAGAAATATTCCTCCTGTTAGGGAAGAAAAAAAGAAAAGATACCTGTGATCAGGACCGATGAGGATCCGGACCCAGTGAGGAACGATCAGCCCTATAAAACCGATGATGCCGCTGACAGATACAGAGGAGGCAGCCAGTAAGGTAGCCAGCGCAAGAAAGATTTTCCTTACTCTATTCACCGGACAACCCAGTGATCTGGCTGTTTCATCTCCTAAGATTAGAAGGTTCATGTCTTTGGCCAGCCATTGGGCCCAGATAAAACATATGAAAAAGTAAGGCGCCACAGCCGTAATTTGTTTCCAATCAGAAAGCTGAAAGCTTCCCAGCAGCCAAAAGACCGCTTGTTCAAAGGACTCAGATTTCCAGAATATGAGAAAAGAAGTAAGGGAAGAAGCCAGAGCGCCTGCAGCAATCCCTACGAGGAGCAGCGTTTCAACCTTGAAGACTTCTCTTCGTTGAGAGAAGAAGTAAACGAGGTAAACAATGGTAAAAGCAGATGCAAAAGCAAAGATACTCTGGATAGAGAAACCAAAGACTGTAAGATTCAGTCCTAGAAATATGGATAAGACTGCACCAAAAGAAGCGCCAGAGGAAACTCCAACAACAAAGGGACCAGCCATGGGATTTTGGAAGTAGCCCTGAAGGATTGCCCCAGAAAGGGAGAGGGAAGCGCCGACCAGAAAGGCTAACAGGGTGCGCGAGAGCCTAAGGTCTACCAAGATAATCGCATAAGTTTTATCGTGGTGGAAGAGAAGATTCCATAGATCCTTGAAACTCGTTTGGACGGGTCCTTTGAGAAGAGAAACCATAAAGCCCACAACAAAGAGACTAAGAAGGATAAGCAAAAGCAGTCTTCTCTTTGTCTTTATTTTCATTGTTCTTGAATGAACTTGCCAGGATGGAAGATATGAGCAAGCCGAGTCAAGGCTTCCAAAAGCCGAGGTCCTGGACGGGTAGCGATGTTTTCGTCCAGAAAATAAATGAGATCTTCTTTAACAGCTCGAATACCTTTAAATCCAGAGCTTCTCTTTAGATTTTCTTTAGTCCTTCGGAAATTTTCTTTTGATTTAGCCAGGATAATAATAATATCAGGGTTTTGGTGAATAAGCTGCTCTAGGTTGTAGTTAAGCCATCTTCTTTGTATATCCCCTGCAATATTTAAGCCTTTAGCCTTTATAAGGAGATCATTCAAGAAGCTTTGGCCACCACAGGTCCAGAATCCTGTGCCGTGCAGCAACAGGAACACTTTGGGTTTGTGATTGATAGGATGAAGGGTTGACTGGATTTTCGAGTATCTCTCTTTCATGGACCCTACGAGAGCCGCAGATTCTTTATCTCTTTTAGTAATTTGTCCGATTGTCTCGATGATGGCAAAAACAGATTCAACATTGGGACCCATCTCTAAGACAAAGACATGGGTTTTTAATTTTTTGAGACGCTCGAGGATTCTGATCGGGTTGCCGCGGAATCCTATGACTAAATCCGGGTTGAGTGATTTTATTTTTTCCAAATTAAGGTCGATCATCCCTCCTATCTTTTCTTTGGCCAGAGCTTCCTGAGGATAATCGCAAAACCGGGTTACCCCTACTATTTTTTCCCCTAAATCCAGGGCAAAGAGGATTTCTGTTATGTTCGGAGCCAGAGAGACTATTCTCTGAGGGGTGAGAGAAGGAGTGTATGAATTACCCAAGGCATCTTTTATAGTCTGACTTGAGAAGGAAGTTAAACTCAGGAGGATGAACAATAAAATGAGATTAATTATTTTTAGTTTCATCTATTCTCTGCACCTCGGGGATCAAAGAAATTTCTGGAAGCTTGGAGTGGACATTCTCTCTTATTTCAACCTCTGCCTGGAAGACTTCTCTTATGTTGGTTTTTGTGATTAGCTTATCCGGAGGACCCTGAGCCTTTATTTTTCCCTCCTTGAGGAAAATAATTTCTTGAGAATAAGGAATAGCAAGGTTGATGTTGTGTTCTGTACAAAGGATGGTTTTTCCTTTTTCATGTTGAAGGTTTTTCAGTATTTGGTAAATTTCGACCTGATAACTGATGTCCAAGTGGGAACTTGGTTCATCCAGGAAAAGGAGGGGAGTATCCTGGGCTAAGGCTCTGGCAATAAAGACTCTCTGCTGTTCTCCTCCGCTCAGATGAGCAATTTTCTTATCTTTGAGGTGAACAATCTGGGTGAGATCCATGACCTCATCGATGAGTCGAGAATCCTGAGGTGAAAGGCTGCCGAAACGCCTTTGATGGACGTATCTTCCCATGAGTACAATTTCTATCACATTAAATTCAAAAGCAAAGCTGAATATTTGAGGAACATAAGCGATGTTTTTTGCTATTTGGCGGCGGTTTAAACTGAAAATATCTTTACCATTAATTTTTATTTCTCCAGAGATGTTTTTTAAGAGTCTTTGAAGGGCTTTGATCAGCGTGCTCTTTCCCGAGCCATTTCTTCCTAAGATTGAAATGAACTCTCCCCTCTTTAGAGTGAATGAAATGTCTTCTATGACAAATCCGCTTTCGTAGCCACCAGAAAGATTTTTTACTTCAAGAATCGCCATTTTAATTATCCGGTTATTTTAATCATTTTTTTTTATAACAGGCTCTTTGTCAAGGCAAAATTCTGATCCCATTGACTTTTAGAGGGAATGAAACTAAGATTTATGGTTGAAATCCAAACAGGGATGGGGCAGAAGAGAGCTCTGAAATTCGATTCCTCTTCGTTGCTCTAAGCCCGAAAAGTCCGGTAAGAGATGAGAGAAGACTACAGTTTTTCTCAAATTGAAGAGAAGTGGCAGAAAATCTGGGAAAAAGAACAGATCTATGAAGTCAGCGAAGACCCTCAAAAGAAAAAGTATTATTGCCTTGAGATGTTTCCTTATCCTTCCGGGTACATCCACATGGGACATGTGCGCAATTATTCCATCGGAGATGTCATTTCCCGCTTCAAAATCATGAAGGGCTTTAATGTGATTCATCCCATTGGTTGGGATGCTCTGGGAATGCCCGCCGAGAATGCAGCCATTCGTCACGGCATTCATCCCCAGAAATGGACTCTCGATAATATTTCTCATATGAAAAAGCAATTGAAAAGAATGGGCTTCAGTTATGATTGGGCAAGAGAAACGACCACTTGCTTTCCCGAATATTATAGATGGAATCAATGGATTTTTCTGAAGATGTTTGAGAAGGACTTAGCCTACCGAAAAAAGAGCTGGATCAACTGGTGTCCTCAGTGTCAAACAGTGTTAGCTAACGAGCAAGTAGTCGGAGAAAGCTGCTGGCGGTGTGATTCGCGTGTCATACAAAAAGAGATGGAGCAATGGTTTTTAAAGATTACTGACTATGCCGAGGAATTGATTTCAGGCCACGATCTTTTGGAAGAATGGCCAGAACACGTGCTTTTGATGCAAAAAAACTGGATAGGAAAGAGCTACGGAGCGCATATATCCTTTCCTATAGTGGGAGATTCTAAATCCATCGAAGTCTTTACCACTAGGATAGATACAATCTATGGAGCAACCTTTTTAGTGCTCTCCGCTGAACATCCTCTCTCCAAAGAGCTCGTTGCCGATTCTGAACAGAAAAGTCAATTCGAGGAGTGGATCGAACGAACCGTATCTGAAGTGCGTCTCAAAAGGACTCTAGGAGAAGGAGAAAAGGAAGGAATAGATACCGGCAAGAAGGCTTTGAATCCTTTTTCAGGGGAAGAGATTCCGATCTGGATTTCCAACTATGTATTGATGGAGTATGGCACTGGAGCTATCATGGCAGTGCCAGCCCACGACCAGAGAGATTTTGAGTTCGCCAAAAAATATTCTATTTCCATAAAAGTTGTTATTCTTCCAGAGAAGGCCGATTCTGCCGAAGGAATAGAAGAGAGGGCTTTCGAAGACTACGGAAGAGTGGTCAATTCAGGTCCATTTTCTGATAAGAGCTCCAGCAAAGCCATACAGGAAATGTGCTCTTATGCAGCAGAAAAGGGATTTGGCCGAAAGAGCACAATCTATCGACTTCGTGATTGGGGCATTTCTCGTCAGAGATACTGGGGCACACCTATTCCGGTGATTTACTGTCAAAAATGCGGAATAGTCGGTGTTCCCTATGAGGATCTGCCAGTAACGATACCCTATGAGGTGGAGCTCAAGGGCGAGGAAGGATCGCCCTTGGAAAAGGTTCGAGGCTTTGTCGAAACCAAGTGTCCGCAGTGCAAAGGAGAAGCCAGAAGAGAAACAGATACCATGGACACTTTTTTTGATTCTTCCTGGTATTTTTTTCGTTATACTTCTCCGAAGGAAGAAACGACTCCCTTCAGCACTCAGTCAGCGGATTACTGGCTTCCTGTAGACCTCTACATAGGCGGTGTCGAGCATGCTATCATGCATCTCATTTATGCCCGGTTTTTTACGAAAGTTCTGAGAGATCTAGGGCTTGCTGGCATAAATGAGCCTTTTCCTCGCTTGCTTTCCCAAGGAATGGTCATCAAGGACGGCGCAGCTATGTCCAAGTCAAAGGGAAATGTGGTCTATCCTGATGATATGGTAGAAAAATACGGAGCCGATACCCTGAGGCTTTTCATGCTTTTTGCTTCTCCTCCTGAGAAGGAATTTTACTGGAATGAGGAAGCTATAGAAGGATGTTTTAGATTCTTGAATCGTGTCTGGATGATAGTTAAAGAGAACTTGGATTTATTTGGCAAAGAATATACTGTTGATGAAGAGAAAGGGGAAATGCTGGAAGAGCTTAATTCAATCGAAAGAAAGATTCATCAGACTATAAAAAAAGTTAGTGAAGATATCGAAACAAGGTATCATTTGAACACGGCTATAAGCTCTATAATGGAGTTGTACAATCTGATCAAGAAAGAAAAAGATAGTTTAAGGAAGAATGAGAGCGGGGGACGTCTTTTGAAAGAAGCCTTAGAAACTCTGGTTATGCTTCTCTCTCCCTTCTCCCCCCATATTTGTGAAGAGCTTTGGGAAAAGATGGGACACAGCACTTATCTAATCCGCTCTGCGTGGCCTGTTTATAAAGAAGACCTGACATTAGAAGAAACTGTTACAGTTGTAGTTCAAGTTAACGGTAGACTAAGGGCAAAGTTTGAGGCCGAGAGGGATATCCCCGAAGAAGAGATGAAACAAAAGGCTCTTTCCTTGAGTCGGATTCAGTCAATCATGGGAGAGAAAGAAGTTAAAAAGATTATCTCTGTTAAGAACAAGCTGGTCAACATAGTTATATAAACTGAGGATAAATCATGAAAAAGACCTTTTTGCTGTTCATGGTCGCCCTTTTTTGCTTAAATTGCGGTTATCATCTACGAGGGACTGGCAGCTTTCTCCCCTCCCATATAAAGAAAGTCAGCATTCCCATGTTCAAGAATCGGACGACTCGTTATGAGTTGGACTTGAAGCTGACGCGCAGTATTATTGATGAATTTGTTGCCAGGGGAAAAGTGGAGGTTACCGGCGACAATCAAGTTGCCGATGCTGTTTTGATGGGTGAGATTATTTCTTTCAACGTGAACCCCATTGGTTTTTCCGGAGAAGCAACTGCTGACAGATACAATATCACTGTAGTGGCCAAGATTATTCTGAGAGATGTGGTAAAGCGGAAGGTCGTTTACTCCAATCCCTATTTTGTATATCAGGAACAATACGAGGTGCCAGAAGGGACAGATTTTGAAACAGTGGAGACCGAAGCTATAGATAAGATAGCCGAGAAGTTTTCGAGAAGTGTGGTGACGACTATCTTAGAGGGATTTTGAAGGATTGTATTCCTATCTGTTGAATAAGAAACTAGAAGGAGAGAATATTCTCCCATGCTATTTTTTTCACGGGGAGGAGACATTTCTTGCCTATCAGTTTATCAAGGAGCTGAGAGAAGCTCTCGTTTCTCCTGATGCTCAGGAATTTAACGTTGAAAGATTTAACCTGGAAGATAATTCTTGGGTAGAAATCATTGATTCGGCCAGAACAATTCCATTCTTTTTTTCACCGTGGCGGATAATTTCTGTTGATATTCTGGGAGGAAAAAAGGAGAAACTTTTTCCTAAAGAGGAAGAAATTCTAAAAGACTATCTTTCCTCTCCCCCTGCCAAGACTAGTCTTGTTATCATTTACTGGGAAAAAATCAGAAGAGATCTGCGCCTTTTCAAGTTTTTTTCGTCATTTCCTCCTTCTCTTGTTTTTGTAAAAGAATTGAAATCCCTGAAAGACAAAGCTCTTTATTCCTGGATCAACAGAAAACTTTCCTCTGAGGGAAAGAGGGCCACGACGGAGGCAATAGAGAGATTGGTAGAGATAAGGGGAGCAGATCTTAGAAGCCTCGATAACGAGTTAGAGAAGCTCATAACTTTTGTGGATGAAAAGGAGGAAATTGAGCTGGATGATGTGAATAAGGTTTCTGGCTGGGCAAAGGCTTTCGTAGCGTGGGAGCTCTCGAATAGCCTAGAGAAAGGGGACTATAAACAGAGCATCATTGTTTTGAATAATTTATTTAAGGAGGGTGTTAAGCCCGAGCGTATTTTAGCCATAATAGCCAATTTTTTTAGGGATATATTTTTAGCCAAGCTTTGGATAAGAGAGAAAAAGAAAGAGAGAAAAGCCATTTTTCGAGAATTGAGACCGCATATACAGGAGAAATTTGGGAGTTTTTACTCCGATAAATTCAGAGAATTCTTTTTTTTAGTAGAGAGTATCCCCCAGAATGTTTTGAAACACATCCTGGAGGAACTTAACAGGATAGACTTCAAGATCAAGACTACCAGCGTATCTGGCCAGACTCTTTTGGAGAATTTTCTTTTTGACTTTTGTTCTTTTAGGAAGGAGGGAAAACTTACTTGGAAGGAGAGGTATTGATTAATTCCACCTGGCGGGAGAGCCTTGACTTAAATCTGTTTCCCTGATTTTTATGAATTGTTCCTTTTTTAACAGTCTTGTCAATCACAGAAAAGGTTAAAGGGAGGAGTCTCTGAGCTTCTTCAACGTCTTTCTCCTGGATAGCCTCTCGCAGCTTTTTTATCTGAGTGCGGAGATTAGACTTGTTGCGTCTGTTTATAGCCCTTCGGCGAAGACTCCGCCGCCACTGGCGGATTGCTGATTTGTGATGGGCCATTTCTTATTCCTCGAAGCGAGTATGATAGAATATCTTACCCTTAAAGTCAACTTTTTAAAAAAGGTCTGATGGAGCAAAGAGAACAGAAGAAACGGTTACTGAAATCAACGTTTGCAGTCGCTGCCCCGACTGTTTTAAGCAGGATTTTAGGCTACCTCCGGGACATGATTCAGGCTTTTTTCTTAGGAACAGGTACAGGAGCCGATGCCTTTACAATAGCCTATATCATTCCCAATTTATTGAGGAGATTAACTGGCGAAGGAACCATGACCGCAGCCTTTGTTCCTGTCTTTACTCAGATGAAGGAAGAGAAGTCGAAAGAGAAACTCTGGAGGTTCGCCAATACCTTCTTTTTTGATTTAACTTTGGTCATGGCCGTTCTTGCTGTTTGCGGGATAATTTTTTCTCCTATACTGGTAAAAATAATCGCTCCCGGTTTTAAGCAACTTCCAGGGAAATGGGCGCTGACTGTTGTTCTCACCCAAATCATGTTCCCCTATATTTTCCTGATAAGCCTGGCTGCTTTAGCTATGGCTATCCTGAATTCTTTCCATAAATTTGCCGTGCCTGCCTTTACTCCAGTCCTTTTTAACCTAGCCATAATCTGTCTAGCCGTTATCTTTGCCGGGAACATGGAGCAGCCATCATACATTTTTGCCATTGGTGTTGTTGTGGGGGGTCTGTTTCAGCTTGCCTTTCAGCTTCCCTTTCTCTGGAAAAAGGGGATGAGATTCAAGTTTGGTCTCTCCTTCTCTCATCCAGCCATTCGCAAGGTAGGGGCTCTTATGGTGCCTGGCATATTCGGTATAGGGATAACTCAGATAAACCTGGCAGTAAGCCGGGTGATTGCCTCTCTTTTAGAGGAAGGAAGTGTCTCTTCCCTCTATTATGCCACACGAGTCAGAGAGCTGACCTTAGGCCTCTTTTCCATAGCGCTTTCCATCGCTCTTTTACCGACCTTCTCTGAGCAGGCAGCCCATCGAGACATCGAAGGCATGAAGAAAACGCTCATCTTTTCCTTCAAGCTCATATTCTTGGTGACTCTTCCTGCCATGGTAGGCCTTTTAATCCTCAACCGTCAGATTGTCACTGTTCTTTTTCAGAGGGGACTTTTCGGCGACCAGTCCACCACCGTGACCGCTGCTTGTCTGCTCTTTTTTTCCATGGGGCTTCCCTTTGTTTCTGCTGTCAAAATATTGGCGCCCGCTTTTTTTTCCCTAAAAGATACCAAGACTCCTGTCATTGCCGCTTTTTTTGTTATGATTGTTTATCTATCTCTTTCTTTTTGGTTGATGAGTTCGCTCAGGGTGGGAGGCATTGCTTTAGCTTTATCTGTTGCTGAAGCCTTTAACTTTTTCCTTCTCTTCCTCTTTTTGGAGAGAAAAATAGGAAGAATAGAAAAGAAGGAAATTTATTCATCATTTTTAAAATCTTCTGTCTCGGCGGTGCTGATGGGTGCTGTAATCTGGTTTTTCATGGAGCAGTTTGAATTCCAAAGCCTCGAGTTCCTCAAGCAGCTCGGAGCTCTGCTCTCGGCGATCCTTTTGGGAATCCTGAGCTATATCTTGTTGAGTCTTCTTTTTAACGCTAGAGACTTAGAAAGCCTTAGAGATATTTTCTCGAAGGAAAAAACATCACCATGAAAATTGTCCTGCAGAGAGTAAAGGAAGCCTCAGTCGAAGTTGGCGGGAATGTTGTAGGGAAAATAGGCAAGGGGATCTGCCTTCTTGTTGGGATTGAAAAGGGAGATTCAGAACAGGATGCTCAGTACCTAGCCAAAAAAGCTGTGGAGTTGAGGATTTTTCCCGACAGGGAAGGAAAAATGAACCTATCCCTGCAGGACATTCAGGGTGAAGTCTTGGCGGTTTCCCAGTTCACTCTTGCTGGTTCGACCCGAAAAGGGCGAAGGCCGAGCTTGGATAAGGCTGAAGCCCCTGATAAAGCGGAGAAGCTTTTCAATTATTTTGTGGACATAATCAAACAGAAGGGAATCAAGGTTGAGACAGGAGTTTTTCAAGCGATGATGGATGTGCGTTTGATAAACGAGGGGCCTGTGACCTTCATCCAACAATAAGGGGGGTCAAATCTTTATTATTGACAAAAGAAATAAAAAAACCAGAAAAGAAAGTGTAAGGGAAGTTAAATAATAAAGATTTGACCCCTAGACCATCTCGAGGATGTGGCCCATTTTTTCCTTTTTGGTCTTCAGGTATTTGATGTTGCGTTTGTTGGGAGGAATTTCTATGGGCACTCTTTCTACGATTTCCAATCCATAGCCTGCCAAACCGATAAATTTGCGGGGATTGTTGGTGATGAGCCTGAGCTTGTTTACTCCTAGGGAGACCAAGATTTGGGCTCCGATACCATAATCTCTATGGTCAGGCTTAAAACCTAGTTTTCTGTTGGCTTCTACAGTGTCTTCTCCTTTATCCTGCATGGCATAAGCTTTAACCTTGTTTGTCAAGCCGATGCCCCTGCCTTCCTGGTTGAGGATATACAGGATCACTCCTTTTCCTTCCTTGTTGATCAATTTCATGGCTTGATGGAGCTGTTCTCCGCAATCGCAGCGAATAGAACCAAGAGCGTCGCCAGTAAGACATTGAGAGTGAGCCCGGACAAGGGTGGGTTCATTCCTCTTGATTTCCCCTTTAACCAGGGCCAAATGGGTCTCTTTATGGATGATATCTTCGAATAGGATAAGCCTGAAATTTCCGTGCTTTGTGGGTAATTCTGTTTCATCGACTTTTTTGACGAGTCTTTCGTGTTTCATCCGATATTTAATGAGGTCAGCAATGGTCAGGATGAGTATGTCATGAGTCTGGCTGAACTTTGTGAGCTGAGGCATCCCGGCCATGGTTCCGTCTTCACTCATAATCTCGCAGATAACACCTGCAGGAATTAAACCTGCCATTCTCACCAGGTCTATCGTAGCTTCTGTCTGTCCTGCTCTCTCGAGGACTCCTCCATCCCTTGCTTGAAGAGGAAATATATGGCCTGGGCGGGTAAGGTCAGAAGGCTGTGTTTTGGGGTCTATGGCAGTCTGTATGGTTTTTGCCCGGTCAAAAGCAGAGATTCCTGTGGTGACACCTGCTTTAGCATCTATGGAGACTGTAAATGCCGTTCCAAAAGGGGCTGTGTTATCTGAGACCATCAACGGAAGCTGGAGTTCTTGAAGCCTCTCTTTTGTTAGGGGCAGGCAAATAAGCCCTCTCCCGTGTTTTGTCATGAAATTGATGACTTCAGGGGTAACCTTTTCTGCGGCCACCATAAGATCGCCTTCATTTTCCCTGTCTTCATCGTCGACAATGATAATAGGGTTGCCTTTTTTTATTTCTCTCAAGGCTTGTTCTACAGTAGCTATTCTTGAGTTTTTTTCCATTTTTTTGACCTTTTATATGGTTTATCCAGTACTATTTTTTTCCTTGACTTATCCAATTATACACGTATTTTCCGATCGTGTCACATTCTATGTTGACCACTTCTCCTCTTTTTAGGTCCCCCAGGTTTGAATTCTTCAAGGTTATAGGAATTAGCTCAACATCGAGGGAAGAAGGCGAAAGCGAAGCTAAAGTAAGGCTTACTCCGTTTATGGCTACCGAGCCCTTGGGGATAAGATACTTTCTCAGTTCAGGCGGGAAAGAGATGGCGAGTCTTTTTCCTGGCCTTCTCTCTGCAATTCTGAGGACTTTTCCACGAGAATCAACATGGCCCGTGATAAGGTGTCCGCTTATGAGAGAGGAGAGGGTTAGAGGAAGTTCAAGATTCAACTTTGCACTGGCTCGAAGAGAACCCAGATTGGTTCTTTGAAGGGTTTCTTGAGAGAGGTCGAAGAAAAGGGTATGCTTTTCCTTTCCGGTGAGGCTTAAACAAACTCCGTTGACAGACATACTTTCTCCAACTTCAATCTGAGAGGAAAGCGTGGGTGCTTCAACAGCAATCTTTTTTTTGCCTTGCCGATATCCCTTAAACTGTCCCATATGGTTTATGATACCGTTAAACATTATAAATATCCTTGAATGATGATATCGTTATCTATTTGAAAATGAGTAACCTTCTTTAACTTAAGAGTATCCTTTATGAGATTCGCACCTTTTCCTTGAAGGAGAGAAGGAGCCTTCTCTCCTCCGATCAATTTCGGAGAGACAGAAAGAAAGATTTTATCTGCCAACCTCTCTTCTATAATTGAAGTAAGGAGATGTTCCCCTCCTTCCACCAGGATGCTTGATATTTCGTTTTTCCCTAACCAGGCGAGCACTTCTTTCAAATTCACAAGCGACGAGGAAGAGGGGAGAGGAATGACCTCTACTCCTTTTTTTCTCAAGGCATAGGCTTTTCTCTGGGAAGCCTTTTTATGAGTGAAAACCAAAATTTTTCCCTTATTCAGCGTGGAAAGAATTTTAGCCTTCAAGGGAAAACGGAGGTGAGTGTCGATGATGATTCGGGTTATTCTCTTCCCTTTCCAGTTTGGATGACGAACAGTCAATCTAGGATTATCCTTAAGGAGGGTGTTGATGCCTATCATTATGGCATCGTACTCTCCCCGCAGAAGATGAACATATTCTCTTGTCCCTGGAGAAGAAATCCACTGTGAGAAGAATTTTTTAGTAGCCAATTTTCCATCAAGGCTGATAGCTGCCTTGGCCGTTACAAAGGGAATCTTTCGAGTGATGAATTTTTGGTAGCATTCATTGAGCACCTTATTTCTTTCCTCGAGGATCCCATGAGTAACTTCTATTCCTGCTTCTTTTATTTTTTTGATACCCTTTTTGAACACCAGAGGATTAGGATCAAGGGCTGAGATAACAACTTTTTTAAAACCGGCCTGGATGATGCTTTCTGCGCACGGAGGTGTCCTTCCCCAATGAACGCAGGGTTCCAGAGTTATGTAAGCTGTACCTTTCTTTGAAAGAGACCCAGCTCTTTGAAGGGCTATCGCTTCGGCATGAGGCTTCCCTGGTCTCTCATGATATCCGTATCCTACGATGACATCTTTTTTGACTACGACCGCTCCTACATATGGGTTTGGGCTTGCCCAGCCCTTCGCCTTCTCGGCTAAGGCATAGGCCATTTTGAGGTAGGAAATATCTCTGAGAGTATTCATGAAAGGAGTGCTCTCACAAATTCCTGCGGAGAAAAAGTGAGGATATCTTTCTCATCTTCTCCGATGCCGATAAATTTAATGGGAAGCTCCAATTCGTCTACGACGCTGATGACACTTCCTCCCTTGGCTGTGCCGTCTAATTTGGTGAGAAATATTCCAGTTATCCCTGAAAATTTGAGGAATTCTCTAGCTTGAATCAGGGCATTCTGGCCTATACTTGCGTCCAGGACAAGCAGGATCTCCTGGGGAGCACCTTCGATTTCTCTGTGTATCACCCTTTTTATTTTTTCCAACTCTTGCATTAAATTGGTGTTGGTGTGGATTCTTCCTGCAGAATCAACCAGAAGAAGGTCAGATTGACGAGTCTTAAATGATTGAATGGCATCGTAAATGACCGAGGCTGGGTCAGCTCCATACTGTCCTCTTATAACAGGGATATTCAGTTTTTCCCCCCATAAAACAAGCTGTTCCTGGGCTGCTGCTCTGAAGGTATCTGCAGCCACCATGAGAATCTGCTTCCCTTTTTTTTTATAACGATAGGCCAGCTTGGCTAAAGAAGTTGTCTTTCCGCCGCCGTTTACACCCACCAGCATAACCACTGATTGATTTGAATTGAGATCAAAATCAGATGAATGTTGGGAAAGAATTTCAACGAGTTCTTCTTCCAGGAATTTTTTTATGGTTAGAAAAGAATCACTTTTTTTTGTCTTTTGCTGGATGGCCGTTATAGTTTTTTCTGTAGAAGATACTCCTACGTCGGCCAGGATCATTGTTTCCGAAATCTCGTCGAGAATTTCTTCCCGATCCTTGTCGTTCTGCAAAAAATCTTCGAATTTGTCTACGAAAGTCTGCCTGGTTCTCTTTAATTTGTTCTTAAGATTTTCTAGCACGGTTCAATTATTATACAACCTTTTCAAAGTCAATAAAAGAATGCTCAGGTCAGTGGGTTCCAAAACACGCTGGTTTTTCCCTTTTATATAAATTTTCTTATTATGTGAAGGCT
>Ga0114921_10000131_pt1 | contig 29913 bp, 21 predicted proteins | sample BentaG_FD_87016 | JGI IMG/M metagenome (GOLD analysis project Ga0114921, IMG submission 87016) | Deep subsurface microbial communities from South Atlantic Ocean to uncover new lineages of life (NeLLi) - Benguela_00093 metaG | ecosystem: Environmental > Aquatic > Marine > Oceanic > Sediment ... | reverse complement strand
GAAGTTCGGTTTTGTATGCTATGAATCTTTTTGACCTTGTTAAAAAGGAAAAAATGAGCCCTGAGTTGAAAAAGATAATTTCTTACAAATCCGATGAAGTAAGAGCAACCTCTATGGACTCACTTCTCGATTTGGACGGAGAGGTTTTAATTCCTGAAGTTGATGATTCACTAGAGGAGGAAGACTTTGATGTCCAGGTTAAAGAAGTCATGTCTCTGGATGTTTACCAGGAACTTATGAATGAGCATATTACTCATATCGCGAGTGAGGCAGGCGAAGAGGCAGAAGTATCGAAGATGGAAGCAGCTAAGGTTCTGGGAATGATGGAGCCTTCTTCGTCCGTCATATATAATCTTAATAAACTGCTAAGAGATGAATCGGCAGAAGTAGTGAGGTATGCTATTGAGAGTGCTGGAAAGCTGAAAAGGAGAGAAGCCGTCCCCCTTCTTATCAAACACTTGAGTAATCCTTCCACCCAGAGAATTGCCAGTAAAGCCCTAGAAGAATATGGAGTTAAGATACTTGGAATATTGAAGGATTATTTGGGTGATCCGGAAGAAAATTTGAAATTGCGAAAGGCTATCCCAGACATCCTGCTCCAAATAGGTACTCAAAGAGCAGCGGATTTATTAGCTTTAGAATTAAAGAAGAAGAGCAGGGATGTGGAATCTGAAATTGTTGAGGCAATGTATAAACTGAAATCGGAAGACCCTCAGATTCATTTTGAAAAGAAGACAATTTTTCCTGAAATCATCCAGAAACTGAAGGAAAGTTACCTGGTTTTAATTGAAATGCATGATTTAATGGCTGATGAGAAGAAAGCATATTTAGCTGATGATTTAGAGAATAATTTAGCTCGATCTTTGAAACATATTTTTGAATTGCTGAGTCTGATCTATCCCAGGGAAGATATGGTTAAAGCCTATCAAAACATAAGTATGGGGACAAAGAAAGCCATAGACTATTCTATCGAGCTTCTTGATAATTTGCTAAAGAGAGAAATAATGGAATTTCTCCTTCCATTGATTGATGATATACCTTTTGAGGATAAAGTAAAGAAATGCAAAAGGTTGCTTAGGCCCCTCGAAAAAGCTGAATTATCTTGAAATCTTCTACCTAATAATATAAGATAATGTGTAATTAAAATGCCCGATCTATTCGTTTACCCCAAGAAAGGGGAGACGTTCATCTTTCCCCTCCAGGAAAAGAAAATATCAGTCGGAAGATCTGCTAACAATGATATCTTCGTTCAAGATCCTTTCTGTTCAGGTAATCATGCCTACATTTACCCCAAAGATTCTGAGTATGTGATTCGAGATAACAACAGCAAGAACGGTACTTTTCTTAACGGAAAAAAAATTCAAGCTGAAATCGAACTAAAGAGAGGAGATGAAGTCCTTGTCGGCTCAACAAGAATTGTCTTCGACAAGGAAATTTCGACAAATGTTGAACTTACGGACTCACCATCTTCTTCGGCAAATGTAAATACCATAATGCATTTGGATCAAATTCTGAAGAAGCCCGATATCAGCACAACAATTAAAGCCCCCCCAGAATCTTTGGATTTGGAAAAGATTAAATCAGAGTATAAATCTTCTTCCGTTATAAGTGAAGTGAGTAAAGCCCTCGTTCTTCATATGCCCCTGAACGAACTCTTGGAGCTTGTCATGAACTTAATCTCTGATAGCCTTCCTATGGATAGAGGGATTCTGATGTTGAAGGAAGGCAATCCTGCTCAGCTTATCCCTAAAGTGATTCGAATCAACAACAAGCGTCTTAAAAATCAGAAAATTCAGGTAAGTCAGAGCATAATCAATATGGTTGTTAATAAACATTCCTCGGTTCTAATTTCCGATGTTCAGGCTGATTCTCGTCTTAAGTCTAAGGAAAGCATAGTTGATTTAAACATCCAATCAGCAATGTGTGTCCCCTTATGGAATAATAAGGAAATCATAGGAATCATTTATTCAGATCGAATCTCCCTTCTTGATCAGTTTTCCGATGAAGATTTAAAGCTGTTGACTCTTTTATCCAACTTAGCTGCAATCAAAATCGAAAATGCCAAGCTTTTCGAGCTATCCATTGAAAAAGAAAAAATGGAAAAAGAGCTTGACTTAGCTGCTCAGATTCAAAAAGACTTTCTCCCTAAAGAAAATCCTGAATGCGAAAATTTTGAAATCGCTGGCCATAATGTTCCCTGTTATCAAGTGGGCGGAGATTATTATGATTTTAATGTCATTGATTCTTGTCGCTGGGGCATCGTTGTGGCTGATGTTTCTGGGAAAGGAATGAGTGCTTCACTCCATATGGCTTCCTTAAGAGCTGCTTTTCATTCGGAAATTCACCCTAAATATAAAATTGAAAAAATGGCCTCCAGGCTAAACAATTTGGTCCACGGCAGTTCTGCTTCCAATGTTTTCATAACTTTTTTCTACTGCGAACTGGATAAAAAAAGTGGAGAGCTAAAATACATAAATGCCGGACACAACCCTCCCTTAATACTCGATAACAAAGGAAAGATACATCGTTTAGAAAGTTGCGGTTTTTGCCTTGGAATGTTTCCTTCTATTGACTATGAAGTAAAAAAAGTCACTCTAAAGCCAGGAGATATGGCCCTTCTTTATACAGATGGAATCATTGAAAGTCGAAATAAGAAAAACGAAGAGTTCACAGAGAAAAGGCTTATAACTCTCGTTAAGAAACATTCCAAATTGTCTGCGGAGAAACTCCTGAATAAAATTTATAATCAGGTCGATTCTTTTACTTCTGGTACCGAGCCAATGGACGATATAACTGCAGTTGTCATGAAAAGAGTCTCTTAGCTTCCCATAAGATTATCTGCTATTCAGTAATTGGTCCAACTTAACCCGAAATCGAAGGGCAGGTTCCCATTGAGGTGAGAGTTCCAGTACTTTTCGATTGAGTCTTCGAGCCTCCTCCAATTTTCCTTTTTTTACCAGCAAAATGGCCTTATTATGGAGAGCAATGATGTTTTTTGGATTGAGATCTAGAGCCTTGTTAAAATGGGACTCAGCTTCTTCCAGCTGACCAAGTGCTACATGAGCCCCAGCTAAGTTACAATGCACTCCATCTGAGTTAGGCTCAATCTTGGCCGCCCTTTTGTACCAGTCAAGAGCTTCCGTCCAATCTTGGCGGCGAACAGCGAGGTTTCCCAGATTGATACAGGAAAGAAAATCATTGGGATTGGAGGCAAAGGCCCGGCGATAATGCTCTTCTGCTTTCTCAAGCTGTCCCTGATTTTCATAAACCAAGGCAAGATTATAATTGACAAGATCCATTTGTGGATCAGAATCAACAATATGGGGTGCTAAAAAGGCAAGAAGAAAGCAGAGTGTAAGTATCCCTGCTTTAAGAAACAGCTTTTTTTTCCAGGCTTCGATGAGTGCTGCAACAGGGATAGCTGCAATGAGAATCAACGCAGGGACTGCGGGCAGCCGGTAGCGGGAAAAAAGGAAAAAGATCACTGTTGAAACCATCCATGCCAGAATGAAGATTAGGATTGGGATGAAGGCTCGAAGCTTTCTTCTTATGAGCCATATCCCTATGATCGCCAGAATGAATAAACAGCCAAACTCGACAAGCGGTATGCGGAGGATTGAAGAAGTTTGTTTTGTATAGTAATAATCAACAGCATCTGGCCATTCATGCCAGCTCCAAAACATCAAGATTTTTTTTACCTGTAGCTTGGCAAAATCCAAAGGATTCCTCTTTGCCCACGAAAGAGATTTTTTTAGCCAATAGTTAGAGACTTCAATAGGTTTAAGAGATCGTCCCATCTCCTGTTCGGCAATTCTGATTGGTTCGGTTCGCTCGTATGCTGGTATCTGCTTTCCCGGGACAATAGGCTGATAGGTTCCGTTTGCCTGAGGATTGTTTCCGATATAAAAATTGACTCCCCCCTGGAAGGTGGTGGGCAAGAAATTTCCTCCTACCCACCAATTCCGAAACGCAACAGGAGTGAGAATGATAACTGTTCCTAAGAGTAGACTAGCACTTCGTAGCAGAAAAAGAGGCTTTTTTTCTTTGGGCTTGTAAGTGAGAAGAAAGAGGAAAGGCACAACGAGAAGTGTATTCTCCCGAAGTAAAGCCAGCACTCCGCAGAGCACGCCGGCCAGAAACCAAAGTCCAATTTTTTGATTTTCTCTCACGTCAACCAAAACCCAAAGTAGAAAGCAGGCCACTGTCACTGCCATTGATTCCTTAAGTATCTGGATATCGTGAAATACAAAGACTCCATAGGCTGCTGCCAGAGCTGCTGCTGCAAGTCCTTCCTTTTCACCAACAAGCTTTCTCCCTGTCCTATAGAGCGCGTAGCACCCTCCTAGGGCAAGAAGAATCTGAAGGAGATACACAATATCCAGGCTGTGGCCAAAAATCTTGTAGACTGAAGCCAGAAAATATGGGTAGAGTGGAGGTTGAAAAAAAACCTCTGAGCCTATCCAATTACCTCCTGCTATTTCCTGAGCCCATCGGTCATATTCTTGACTGTCCATAATAAGGTGGGCAAAGAAAGGCTCGTCGTGTACTGCGAGCCAGTGTCCAATCCGCAAAACAAAGGCAAGTACGAGTATAACGAAAAGAGCCAGTTTCTGTTTTCTAATCACTTTCTTGCTATTCCCTACTTACCTCAGCAATCGAAAAATTTTTAGCATCTTCCACCTGGGATAATCCAGGTGGCAATGGCTGTTAGGATAACCATGGCATAAATGAGTACCAATGTATGTGGCAGTTTTATTTTCTTTAGACTCATTTCCTATCTTAGTACCTGTTTTAAAAAATCGAGCACAACGCGATTGAATTCTTCTAGGTTATCCATGTTGAGGACGAGTCCTCCATGAATTAGTACGAAAGGATGCCCCTCACCCATAATTTCGTAATACAGGGAGGTTCCATTCACTCTAACCGTGCCAGCTTCAACAGACATGCTTCCCTCTTATTTTTTTTCCCTGCATGCTCAAAATCATCGAGAAACCAGAATTTTTGAAATTATCGATTCTCGGTTAGGATCTGGAGTATTTCTAGCTCATCTGCATCGAACCAGATTTTATAACAGGAGAGGCATTTATCGACAGGAATGACATACTGGTAGGTGTATGGGCGGGGGATCATTCTGCTTCCGCAATTCGGACAAAAGATCTTGGAAGATTTTTTTAAGTTCACTTTTATTGCCAGGAAAGGATTAAGAATAAATTTTTCTCTGAATTCTTTTGCTTTGCTTGTCAAATGCTTGGAAAATCCGACCTCTTTTCGAGTAAGAATCCGCTCCATAACACCAGAATCAATCAGTTTTCCTCCACATCGCCGGCAAATCTTTATGGACACGCCTTCGTAAAAACTGTCACCTAGAGGTTGACGACAGCGGGGACACCGGTTTCTCCTGGCAGGATTGATCGGTTTTTTTCTAAATAGATTTCGTAAGGCATTCCGTATTTGGGGAAATTCTCTGGCTGGTGATTCGATTCCTTCCTGGATGTTCCTTATCAATATCATTGGAGTGAAAAAGCGAATGAAAAGAAGCTCTTCGATCGAGATGGGTCCCTGCCAGTTTCCTTTGGGATCTCTAATTGCCCAGATCTTTGATGCATCTGGGGAAGGTTCTTCTGTTTCTTGGGCTGTGATATCTTTTCCTTTCATGGATTCTTCACGGGAAAAGAGAGTTGTCCGGGCTTTTTCCCTTATTCTCTGGATTTCCCAGACTTCTTCGATTATGGCAGCTGGGGGTGTTTTAATCATGTCAGAGAGAAGCTTAATTCTCTTCATCAGAGGCGGATGAGAGTTGAAGATTCTGCTGAAGAAGCCCTCACCGTTTCCTCTTGACTCAGGAGGCACAATAAACAAAGGGCTGTAAGTCAGATTAAAATCCCCGACAAAGGAATTTTTCAAATGAGCTTTGTAAATGGCCCGGGCAAGTGCCCTGGGATTTCTGGACAACTCAACACCTACCGCATCAGCAAGAATTTCTCTCTCCCTGCTTATGAGGGTGCTGAGCAGGCGCATGATTATGGATGAAATGGTCACGGCTAGATAAAGTAAGGGTGGCCCTGCACCGCCTTTCTGTGGAGCATAAACGTTTCCCCGAACCTCGTCTTCTGGTTCTAATGCCTCTCTTATTATTTCGAAAAAATTGGCAAGAGAGCAGACTAGAGTGATGTAGAAAGTATCTCCTCGGATAACATGGGCAAGTTCATGGGCTGCAACAGCCTGAATTTCATCTCTGGTGCATTCTGCAAGCAAGCCCTCTGTTACCATAACCATCGGAGTATCATCAGAACCGATTAAGGCCATGGAGTTTATGGCAAAATCGGGAATGATTAATGGGGTCACTTCTGGCATTCCGCTGGCAATCCTTATCTCTTCCACAGTGTTAACGAATCGTTGATGATATCGGTCAGATGAGTCGGGAGACTGTGCTCTCATTCTTTTGAGAATGTATTGAGCTCCGTTCTTTTTAGCGTCATAATAGTGAAAAGAGGCAACGATTACAGCAACCGATGCATTAATCAAAAGAAAATCCATCAGGAAGGTTCCTGAAGGAAACACTCTATCAACCAGAATAAGAGAGAAGATTGCTATCAATGTGGCACTGATGAATCCGATGGCAAAAAAATAGAAGAGGAACAAAATAATAATAAGAAAAAGGCTTTTTTTCCATTGCTGGCGCTGGATTTCATAAAAATCAAGAGAAAAATCTTTTCTCATATTGATACCATGAAGTGTGGGGCTTTCTTAAATTTTTATCCATGTCTATGATATAAAAAAAGATACATCACTGCAACCTAATAGAGTGCATGGTAAGTAGTGAGGGGCTAAGAGTAGAAAGAAAAAATTTGTGAGGATTTGATTTATCAAACCCTGAATAAACTAGAAACTAGGGATAACTTGATTTACATTGATTTCCTGGATTTCCTGTGTTATAGCACTTCTAGTAAAAAGTGTATTGGATCAGAACACAAAATCTTTTTTTCTTAAACTTTTTCCTTATTCTTTAAACAGAAGTCCCGAATGAAACAAGAAAAGGAGGTCTCAGTGTCTCGAAAAATAGGTAGCCGCGAGCCCCATCATCTGAAGAAATATCCCAACAAGCTTGACTATTCCATCAAGATGAAAGAGTATTTCGACCACTACCTTAAAGGATTGCCTGCGCCCAAGTGGATTGAAAAAGGCATTTCTTATCGTGGGAAATAACAAAAGAGAAAGGAGGGAATAATGAGAAGGAGAAAAATTGTTTTATGCGCTTTAACCTTATTCTTTTTAAGTCAGATTGTTTTCGCAAAAATTCCCAAACCAGAAGAGATATTGGGATTCAAGGTGGGTACAGACAGAAAAATCGCTGACATGCATCAAATAGTGGATTATTTTAACAGACTCGACAGAGCAAGCAACAGAATCGTAGTCAAAGAACTGGGAAAATCCACGATGAGCAATCCATTCATAATTGCCATCATAACCTCTGCCGCGAATCATAAAAACCTTGAGAAATTCCGCAGCTATCAGCAGCTTCTCGCAGACCCCAGAAAGATATCTGATAGGGAAGCAGAGAAGATTATCGCTGATGGAAAAGCAGTCGTGATGATTAATTGTTCTATCCATGCTACTGAAATCGGGGCATCGCAGATGTCGATGGAGCTTGCCTATGACCTCGCCACTAAAAACGATGAAAAAACCAGAGAAATTCTCGATAGTGTCATACTGCTTCTGGTTCCTATGCATAATCCCGATGGAATCCAGATGGTTGTGGATTGGTATAAAAAGAACCTTGGAACCAAGTATGAGGGGAGCCGGATGCCCTGGCTTTACCATAAGTATGTCGGTCACGATAATAACAGGGATTGGTACATGTTTACCCAGATTGAGTCTCGGCTTACCATTAAAATTCATAATGCCTGGCATCCTCACGTCATTCTGGATATGCACCAGATGGGAAGCCGGGGAGCTAGAATTTTTGTACCGCCCTATGTTGATCCCTTTGAACCCAATGTTGACCCGATTCTAATGCAGGAAGTGGCCATGATGGGGACCTTTATCGCTTCAGAATTGACAGCAGAAGGAAAAGCCGGCGTCATGCACAGCAACAGGTATGATGCTTGGACACCTGCCCGTGCTTACCATCATTATCACGGAGGGATAAGGATTCTAACAGAACTCGCCAGTGCAAGGGTGGCCACGCCGATCACCATTAAATTTGAGGACCTGGCAGACTATGCGAAGGAATCCTCGGTCAGAATGCCTTTGCCTTGGAAGGGAGGAAAGTGGACGCTAAAAGATATTGTGGACTATGATTATTCCGCTGCAAGAGCTGTGTTGACGAATGCAGCCAGACTTAGAGAAAACTGGTTACGAAATTTTTACAAAATACATAAGAAAGCTGTTAACAGAACAAAACCTCCCTTCGCCTTTATAATTCCCCGCAAACAAAAAGATTTCTCTACAACGGTTAAGATGATGAATGTTTTGCAGATGGGTGGAGTCGAAATCCATAAGGCCAAAGAATCCTTCTGGGCTGATGGGTATCAATATCCTGAAGGGACCTATTTCGTTTATACAGCTCAGCCATATGGAGGATTTGCCAAGGCGTTGCTCGAAAAACAGGTTTATCCCGATATAAGAGAATATCCCAATGGTCCGCTTAAAACTCCCTATGATGTGGTGGCTCATACTCTCCCCCTTCTCATGGGAGTTGACGTCACTCAAGTCGATAAGTCATTCAAGGTGGAGTCTGTATTGATGAGCAAGATAAATAGCCCCCAGGGCAGAGTTGATGTAGCAGATGATGCTTTTGCCTATTTATGGGGATATGCGACTAACGATGATGTAATTGCCTTAAACAGGTTGATGGGTAAAGGTTACAGGGTAGTCTGGAACTCTGAGCCTTTTGAAGCTAGCGGGAAGATTTATCCTCCTGGGACAATGATCGTCCAGAACAGGAAAGGCTTGATCAACGATTTGAAATCTATTGTAAAAGACCTCTCTGTCCATTTTAAGGGCTTGATGGTTAAACCAGAAATAAATGCTTTTGAATTGAAGAAGGTCAGACTCGGACTTTACAAGAGCTGGACTGCTTCCATGGATGAGGGTTGGACAAGATGGGTTTTAGAGCAGTGCGAGTTTCCTTATGAAAGCATTTACAATAAAGACATTAGACGGGGAAATCTCAACAAGGACTTTGATGTCATTATTTTTCCTGATATAAGGGAACGCTTCATCATGAATGGAATTCCAGAAGGAAATCTTCCTCCTGAATACACCGGTGGAATCGGGGAAGTCGGAACAAAGAATCTAAAAGAATTCATCCAGAATGGAGGCACCCTGATAACCTTGAACTCAGCCTCTGAGTTTCCGATGAAGCAATTCTATCTAAACATAGAAAACAGCGTAAAAAACGCAGATCGGAAGAGCTTTTTTATACCGGGCTCGATACTCAAAGCTCTGAACGACACCAGTCATCCAATCGCTTACGGATATCAAAGAGATGGAGCCATATTTTTCAGGAGAAGCCCTGTTTTTTCTGTAAGGGAAGGGAAAAGTGTTGTTAAGTATCCCGTACATGACCCGCTGCTAAGCGGATGGGTTAACGGAGAACAATATATTTACAATAAGAGTGCGGTTGTAGATATCCCTCTTGGGGAAGGAAAAATAATTCTTATAGGCTTTCCTGTTCTGTACAGAGGCCAAGCTCATGCCACCTTCAGGATACTTTTCAATTCCATATATTACGGTGCGGCTGTTCTTGGAAGGATGTAAAAGGGAAGACACATAAGTTCGTGAGCAAGTTCAAACCCGAGGGCAGGAAGTGATGCTAGAAGGTGAGAAGATGGAGGTGGTTGGCGTTGAACGAGACGAGCAAAAGAAAATCCAATCGATGCCAAAAGTGCTAAAATACCAGGAATAATATCACCCAAGTCCATTAAAGCCCTCTTGTTTCGCTGTTTAACTCGCTCAACAATAGAGAATTGCGTGATAATAAATTCAGTTTTTTAGATGCTCGTCAAAGAAGGTAACAATGAGCTCTCTTCGGGTTTCATCCTGGAATTCGGAACCCCCATGGTCAGCGCCTTTGATTATGTGCAAGGTTGAATCAAGACCAGCCTTGTTGTATTTTCTGTTCAAAAGCTTACTCTGGGAAACAGGAACAACCAGGTCCAGATCGCCGTGCAGAATGAGAATTGGCGGATCACCTTCGTTTATGTGACGTGCAGGACTGGCCTGGCGGGCTAGAAGGCGGTTCTCGCTGACAGGTCCTCCCAGCAGTAGGTAGACCGGATTAAGGGGGGTATCGAATATAGGTCCAACTTTTTTGGCCCAGATGATAAAGTCGGTAGGACCATACATGTCTAATACAGCATGCACGCGGCTGGGCTTTTTTTTGTAGCCGCCGACATCGCCTTCGAGCTTCTTTTTTCCTCCAGAAGTTCCCAGAAGAGCAGCCAGGTGTCCACCGGCAGAATCTCCTGCTACTCCGATTCGCTTGGCCTTGAAACCGTATACTTTGGCATGGGCGCGCAGCCATCTAACTGCACCTTTGCAGTCGTAGATTTGTGCTGGAAAGGTTTCCTGCCAGCTAAAACGGTATTCGATGCTGGCCACAGCGTAGCCGTGATCAGGCAGCCATTTAATCTTGCAGTCCTGTTTACTACCGTACAGCCAGGCACCGCCGTGTATATAAATAACGAGCGGAGGTCTGTCTTCTACTTCCGTAGGCAAATACAAGTCAAGCTTGAGTGATATTCCATCAACAACTGCATACTCTATATCCCTGATGATTTGAACTCCATCAGGAATGTCAAACCATACTGTATTCTCTGCAGATGCCTCCTGCAGCCATCCGCAGGTCAGCGCCAAAGTCACAAAAAAAAGAATGATTCTACGTCTTATCATTCTAACGCTCCTTATATTAAATCATCAGGTCGCCACCGTTTATGTCGATCGAGGCTCCTGTGATGTACGAGGCTCTGTCTGAACACAGGAAGACTACAAGATCTCCGATTTCCTCTGGGAGTCCTATCCTTTGAATGGGGAAGGAAGTGATAAAAGCTTCTAGTTCTTTTTTTGTAGTCGTTTTTCTCACCATTTGTGTATCGATAAGTCCAGGGCATATGGCGTTTACAGTTATGCCTATAGAAGCCAGTTCCTTGGCTGCTGCCCGTGTTAGGCCTAAAAGCCCAGTTTTAGAGGCTGTGTAATGAGCTCCCCCCAGGGTGCTCACACTCCTTCCAGCCGAAGAAGATATGTTGACGATTCGTCCATAGCCAGACTTTTTCATGAGGGGAAGTAAAGCCTTTGTCAAAAGGAAAGGCCCTGTCAGGTTGACCTTCAAGGTGTTCTCCCATTCTTCAAGAGAAATGTCTTGGAGACGAGTGCGGAACATGATGCCTGCGTTATTGATGAGGATGTCTATGCTGCTGAATTCCCTTAAAGACGTCTTGATCAGGTCATTAACAGCTTTTTCTTTAGAGATATCGATTTGAATGGCAATCGACTTTCGGTATTGTTGAGATAATTGCATTGCTGTCTTCTTTGCGTTAGAGATATCTAAATCAGCAATGATGATTTCTGCTCCTGCCTCAGCAAGCCGTTCACTAATTCCCTTTCCTATACCCCGGCCTCCACCTGTTACTATAGCTACTTTTCCCTGGAGCTCATCTTCTTTTTCGCTCATTCTTTCTTCTCCTCTTCTTGCACCTTCAAATCTTCTACTGCTTTGGGAAATTCCTCTAGGAAATCAGAGTCCACTTTGAAGAGGTAGTCGAGCCTTGCGTTTCTCACTACGATTTTCTTTGTTTCCTTGTCCTCTTTCCCAACGAGAATCGTGATTTCCTTGACTTTTTCTTCATCATCTTTAGTCCAGATTTTGATTTCAGCCTGAGGTTTATCCAGGCCGTGGTCTTTTAACTCAAAGGGGGGATCGATGAATTCTTCGGCTTCCAAGCTTTCCATTTTTCTGACGAAATTCCTGATTTTTTCTCCATCAGCCTCATCCTTTTCTGGTGAATCGAAGTGCCATTTGTCCTCTTGGTCTTTGAAAACGTTTATCTCGAGCTCGCCTCTCTTCAGATGAACCTTGTCTACTTCCCAGGCATAAAAATCGGCCACTTCCTTTTCCCGGAGCTCTTCTGATGTTTTTTCTAAGTCTGAGAGGATAGAATCTTCTACTTCAATAATTTTAGAAGAGAGGGAAGTGGCAGCATAGACCTTGTGTTCCTCTTTGTGAAGGACAAAAGTCATCTCTTTATTCGTCAACGGCATAGATAATGTGATTTCATACTCAGCTTTATCCAAACCATGCTTTTCTATTTCTTCTTTTTTCTTTTCTTCGGAAACAAACTCTTTTGCTTTTAAATTGGAAAGAGAAGATATGATATCATCGATATCACTTTTTTTTGCAAGAGCATTGACTGGTTCTTTGAAGAACCAGTCTTCTTCTTTCTTCGAGGCTTCCCATCGTGTCTCTTTGGCACGAAGCCTAATGTGTTTAACCTCGTCTGTTTCGAATTTAAAGATTTCCTTCTGGCGAAAATCAAAGACTTTTTTTTCCAATGTATTACTGAGGTGACTGGGAATGAGCACAATCCTCAGTTCATCTTCTCTTTTAGCAAAAAAAGTGTTATCTAGCGGATTTTCCATGCCAACCAGAATTTTCAGAGGGTGCTCTTTATCTTTGTACCAGAGGGTAATTTCTTTTTGAGGAATCTTATATTTCGAGATATCTTCAGGTTCTTCCTCCACCACTCGTTCTATTCTTAGTGCAGAAAAATCCTCGGCCAGGCGGGAAACTTCATGCTTGTCTGCTCTTGCCTCCAAGGGTTCGGTGATGAGCCATTCTCCCTCTTCATCTTTTTGGAAGGAGAGTGTTTCATCTTCTTTTTTAAAGATAATTTTCTGCACATCATCTGAAGAAAAATCCACTAATTTTTCTTCTTCTAGCTCCTCGCTTTTGCCTTTGATCTCGAAAAAATATACAAAGACAAATAACACAAGAAAGATGGCAAAGAGAATAAGAGTCGTCTTGATTTTCATTTTGACCTTCTACTTATCCAAACAGAAATTCCAGTTATGAGAACAATAAGTGGTAAAATAATGATGGATGTAAAGAGGATCAGCCTCCCCTGGGAAGGAGTGAGTTGAATGGTGCGGGGGGATGATGTCTTAGGGTGGATGGATATTAAGTCAGCTTCTTCAGTCAACCAGTTGACAGTGTTGAGGAAGAAATTCCCATTCCCAGAAAGGTTATAATATCTGTTGGAAGCAAAATCCGAATCTCCAAACACAGCCAGACGCCCTTCTTTTTCTGCCACTACAGGTTTTTCTGCTTCCTCAGTCTCAGGCTCTTTTTTCTCTTCTTCTTCGGATTCCGGTACCTTTTCCTCTTCTTTGCTTTCCAGGGTGACTACAGCGGCAACAGGAATTGGACCTGATTTATCCTTGTCTTTGTTGAATGAGACTTCTTTATGGTCGAGCTCTCTTTCTGACCAGGAGCGAGCGCTGCTTTTGGCCAATACTTCGGCTGAGATTCCTTCTGGCTTGTCCTCAAGCACTTCCACCGAGCGGGCAAAGGGGAAAAAAGTCGCATAACGGAAACCATCTGTGATTGCATGAAATTCGTATTCACTCACCACTGGCATGAAGTAATCTCCGCCCAGAAGGCGGGAAACAGTATCCACGATTAAATCATTTTCTAGTTTTATCCCATATTTCTTAAGGAAAGTTACGAGGCTTGGAGCATTTTCAGGATCGACCATCAAGAATACCCTTCCACCGCCCCTGATAAAATGATCAATTGTCTCAAGCTCGTTTGGAAGGAGGTCCTTTTCAGGTCCGGGAATGACGAGGAGAGAACAATCTTCAGGAAAGGTATCAGAAAGAGCCAGGGTGAGTTTTTTTACTTCATAGCCAAGCTTTCCCAACTCTTCTTTTGCCGTCGAATAGCCTCTTTCTTCTGTCTCTTCAGTACTTACCTCACCGTGACCTTCCAGAAAGTAGATTATTTTTTTCTTTTCTCTTGAGATTTTGATTATAGCATTGGTGATGTCTTCTTCACTGGAGGATGTAATCCGACTTTCCTTATCTCCGCTTTCAAAGATTGTAGTTCCGTCTTCTGATACTTCATATCTTTTGACAAGTCCTGGGTTTTTATCAGGATCGATAAACTCGTACTTTATCTTCTTAGGATGGTAGGCGTAGATCGTTAGAAGATTTTCCATTTTTGCATGGCTGAAGTTTCCTTCCCTGAAGTAACTCTGGATTTTAATGTCATTTTTTAAGTTTTTTAACACTTTAACAGACTGGTCAGACAAGCTGTGGAGTTTTCCTTCAGTAAAGTCATGCCTGTAGTGATTCTTGGCAAAGAAATAGTTAACCAGCACCAAGATGGCAAACACTAGGATGATGATAAAGAACATATTGCTTGAATACAGAAAAGATTTTCGTTTAAAGCTCTGTTTCAAAAGAGAAAGGTTGAGGATGATGTATACAACCAAGGAAGCTACTCCTAACAGGGAGAGGACAAGTGCAATTAGTTTCTCGTAGGGCCAGATTCTGATAGAAACCAGAGATAAAAAGATAAGTGCTAAGCCTATATAATTCAGATATTTTCTCACTTTTTCCATGGCTTACCTCCACCTTCTGGATTGAATAACAGAGTGAGTCAAAAAAAGCCCCAAAAATACAAAGCTGAGATAGTAGACAATATCAGTTGTATCCAGAATACCTCTGGTCATATCATCAAAATGTTGAAAAAAGGAAAGATAATTGAGAACATCTCTCCACATCCCACCCGCTGAATAAGAAGCCCAGTTCAGTATCCAGAATAGAAGCAAAGTGCCAAAGGTCAGGACAGCGGAGACAATCTGGTTCTCAGTAAGAGAAGAAAAGAAGAGACCCACTGCTATAAAAGCCGCACCCATAAGGAATAGGCCGAGATAGCCGCTGAGTATGGGCGCAAGCTCAGGATTTCCGTAGGAAAAGGTGAACACAGAAAGAATACCAGTGAAAAGCAGCATCACTGCCAGAACAGTGAGGGAAGCAAAGTATTTTCCAAGGATGATCTGGTTCACAGATATGGGTGAAGTGTAGAGCAATTCATCGGTTCCGGTTTTCTTCTCTTCTGAAAACAGTCGCATGGTCAAGAGAGGAAGCATGAGGAGGAGAATAATGCTTATGTTATGAAAAAGAGGAGAATAGACCATTTGGTTAATGTTAAGCTGTTGATAATAATAAGGATTTCGGGCCATTTGGAGAGATTGAGAGTTGAACAACCAGATGAGACTGTAGAAGAAGAATCCCACAAGGACTAAAAAAACAGTGATGGCCACATAGGCAATAGGAGAAGTGAAGTAGGTTTTGATCTCTTTCTTGGTAATCGCCAATATATTTTTCATTGTTTAACACCTCCTGAGATGACTTTTAGATACAGGTCTTCGATATTCATAGCCAGGGGTTTCATCTCGATTAAGCCGAGGCCTTTTTCGACAATCAACCTAGTGATTTCATCTTTAAAATCCTTTCCCTGACTCCATTCTATGTTGATTTCGTCATCTCTGCGGGTGACATTTTCAACTCCTGGGATTTCTTTAAAGAGAGTCATTGCTTTTTCAGTTTCTGATCTAATCCTGATAACAACTCCGTCTTTTTCTATAAAAGAGGCAGTGAGATCTTCTAATGAACCAGAAGCCATGAGCTGACCTTCGTTGATGATAACTACTCCATCGCAGGTTTGGGTGACTTCTGCGAGAATGTGAGTCGAGAGCATGATCGTATGCTCTCCTTTTAATGATTTTATAAGCTGTCGGATTTCTATAATCTGGGCTGGGTCTAGACCGATGGTCGGCTCATCAAGAATAAGAATCTGGGGCTCATGAATCAGAGCTTGAGCAACGCCTACTCTCTGTTTGAAACCTCTGGAGATATTTTTGATAAGCCTTCCTCGGACTGTTTTTAATCCGCTTATTTCTATCGCTTTCTCCAATGCTTCTTTTCTTTTCGAGCCGGGGATTTGTTTGATTTCACAGACAAAATCTAGATAAGAGAGAACCGTCATTTCAGGGTAAAGGGGTACATTTTCAGGTAAATAGCCGGTGATTTTTTTTGCCTTATTAGGCTGTTCGAATACATCATATCCTGATACAGTTGCTTTGCCGTCTGTGGCAGCTAGATAGCCGGTTAAGATTCTCATGGTTGTAGTCTTACCCGCTGCATTGGGACCCAAAAGCCCCCAAATTGTGCCCTTTTCGACTTTGAAACTTAAGTCATTGACGGCTACTAGATCGCCGTATTTTTTAGTGAGATTAATGACCTCAATCATTTCCTCTCAACTCCTTTCATCTAAGCAGTAAATAGTAAAAGGTAAAAAGTAAAAAGTAAACAATGATTATTAGCTTCTTGTTACTCTAGCTTATCTTACCTGCCTTGCCTTAATCTCTAGTCTAGCTAGTCTAGCTCATTTATTACATCCTCTCTGGCTGCGGGATTCCCAGGAGAGAGAAGGCTTTTTTCAGGACTTCTTTTATATAATGTATGGCTAAAATGCGAATCTTTTTGATATCGGTGTTTTCTGCGCCCAGAATAGAGTAGAGATGGTAGTAGGCATTAAGCTTCTGACAGAGGTTGAATGAGAATTTGGCCAGGTGAGAAAACTCCAGAGAGTGGATAGAATGCAAGACTTCTTCTTCGAAGTGGGAAGCATAAAAGACAAGATCCCAAAAGTCTTCCAGCTCTTTTTGAGGTAAGACTTCAAGAGGTATTTCAGGATTGGAGAGTAGAGCCTGAATGTCTTTTTCCTCGAAGCCTTCTCTTTCCTTCAGCTTACGGAAGATGCTGCTGAGCCGGACCAGAGTATACTGAAGATAGGGACCCGTCTCTCCTTCGAAATTGAGGGCTTCGTCGAAATCGAAAACAATGAGGGAATTGCGTGCGTATTTGAGCATAAAATACCTCAAAGCTCCAGTGGCAATTTGATGAGCGATGTTAATCTTTTGAGAATCAAGCAGTTCAGGATTTCTTTTTTCCACTTCACTCAATGCCTTCTCTTCGAGTCTATCCAGCAAATCATCGGCTTTTATTCCAAGACCTTTTCTTCCTGAGACTTCGAGAAAGGACTTTTCCTTATCTTCTTCAGAAACTTCAAGGTCGAGCTCCTCCAAGCTTTTGAGGGAGAGAGCAACCATCTCATAGGAAAAGTGAACAGATTTTTCAGCTTGCTTAAAATAGTTTAAAGATTTTAATCCCTGGACAACAATTTTTTGTAAATAGGCCTGTCTTATGTCTATAACATTGTAGACCTGACTCCCTTTTCCAAATTGAGGAGAGTCATTTTTGGGAGAGGAAGTCGTAATCCAGATTGTTTTGTTATCTTCTGTAATAAAAGGTTTGTAGTAGAAATCTTCATCCAAAAGGCCAAATTTCCAGAGTTGATAGGCAATATCCTTTCCTACATAAGTCACTGTACCGTCAGAACGTACAATGACCTTTTCCTTTTGGTCCTCCTCTTCAAGCTTCATTACCCAACAGTCTTTGTTTGCACCGGCGGAGGCAAGGTTAATGGCCTTTTTCTCTTTTAACATCGAGAAAGCTTTTTCCCAAAACTTAAGAGCCAGGATGCTGCTCTCGCAGGGAAGAAGGTCATAGGTAACTCCGATTCTACTCATGGTTTGAAGATGGGCTTTTAGGATTCGACGAGAGATATAATTGGCAATCTCAGCTTCAGGATTTTCTCCTTCTTCGATTTTTTTAAGAATTTCAGGGCGTCTGCTTTGTGCTTGAGGATTTTTCTCAAGATAGGATGACACCCGAGCGTAGAGGTCCCAGCAGTAGTAATCGAATTTTTCCTTGATTTTCTTGATTTCGGACAGACTCTTTTTCTCCATTTCCATGAAACCGAAAACAACATCTACTACCTGGGCTCCTGTATCATCGATATAATTTTGAATTTCTACTTTCTCACCTTTGTACTTTAGACAGCGTGCTAGAGTATCTCCCAAACAGGCATTTCTCAAATGACCGATATGAGCAGCCTTATTAGGATTAATGTTTGTGTGCTCGATGATGATTTTCTCTTCTTGAGCTGATAACGAAGTTGTGGGGAGGGAGAGAAGGTTGTGAGAGAAAAAGCCTTTTTTATCAAGGAAAAGATTGATGTAACCAGCGCCTGCAACTTCGATGTTTTCCACACCCTCAATAGGTGAAATAAGAGGAATGATTTCCTGGGCAATCTTTCTCGGTGTGGCCTTCATTTTTTTGGCTATTTCAAAGGGGAAAGTTAAGGCCAAATCTCCAAATTTTTGATGGGGAGTATAGTTAATTTCTATTTCCTCAGGAGAGAGAGGATATTTTCCCTTTAATTTTTTGAAAAGCTTGTCTCTTAGGAAACTTTTGAATTGAATCATATCAGGTTCTTAATTATAACAGATTTACATCAATGTTCAAAAATAGAACTGTCCCTACTTTTTGGAAATTTCCTTGCATCCCTGAGGGTAATATGATAGTAAATTAAATTCTAATAGAGACATGAAAAGAACGCGCTTGAATGCCAATCACAGAAAGCTTGGTGCGAAGATAATAGAATTCTTTGGCTGGGAGATGCCTGTTGAATTTAAAGGGATCATAGAGGAACATCTAGCTGTCAGGAAGCAGGCCGGGCTCTTCGATGTAAGCCACATGGGAGAGATAGTTATACATGGAAAGCAGGCCCTTGATTTTGTCCAATATCTTACTCCTAACGATGCTGCCCGGTTGACCACAGACAAGTCTCAGTACTCAGCTCTAACCACTCCTAAAGGTACTTTTATAGATGACCTGCTGGTTTACTGTTTAGCGGAAGACAAATACCTGCTGGTGGTCAATGCCGCTAATTCTGACAAAGACTATGATTGGATTCTCAGCCATAAAAAAGGATTTGATGTAGAAGTGGAAAATAAAAGCGACGACCACACACAGCTTGCTCTGCAGGGTCCAAATGCTGTGGAAATTCTTGAGCCGTTGACTGAAATCAATTTAGAGGAGATGAAGCCTTTTAGGTTTAGTTGGGGTAAAGTAGCTGGCATAGATGTCTTGGTTTCAAGGACTGGCTACACAGGAGAGGATGGTTTTGAGATATACACACTTTCTGGCCAGCCCGAGATTATCTGGGAGGCCATATTAGAGAAAGGAAAAGATTTTGGGCTTCTCCCAGTAGGACTCGGTGCCAGGGATACCCTTCGTCTAGAAGCCAAGCTTATGCTTTATGGGAATGATATTGATGAGACAACGACAGTTCTCGAGGCAGACTTGGGATGGCTTATAAAATTTAAAAAAGGTGATTTCCTAGGGCGAGATGCCCTTCTCAGGCAAAAAGAGGAGGGAATCAAGAGGAAAATTATGGGCTTTGAGCTTTCAGAAAAGGGGATAGCTCGTCCTCATTACCCGGTTTTTTTGGAAGGAAAAAAAATATCAGATGTGAGGTCAGGCTCCTTTTCGCCTTATTTAAAGAAGAGTATTGGCCTGACTTATCTTCCTATGGATAATACGGAGGCAGGGACAGAATTTGAGATTGAGATAAGAGGAAAAATGGTAAAAGCAAGGGTTGTTCCTACTCCTTTTTATAAGAGAGGCGATAAAAGCTAAAAGCTCGACTAGAAAGACGGGCTAAACTAATAAGAAAAGCCTTAATTAAACTGTAAGAAAGTAAAGAGCTTGTAGTTGACTATTACATATTTAAAATTTACTATTTACAACCATCTCTTCACTTTTTAATTGAGGAGGCACAATATGTATCCGGAAGATTTTCATTTCACTAAGGACCATGAATGGGCTCAGATCAAAGGCGAAACAGTTACCGTAGGCATTACAGATTTTGCTCAGAAGCAATTGGGAGATGTTGTTTATGTGGAATTGCCTAAGGTTGGCACTCAGTTAGAATTTCATCAGTCCATAGGAGTTGTGGAATCAGTAAAGGCAGTATCTGATATTTATTCTCCTCTCTCAGGTGAAGTTGTAGCTGTCAATGAAGAATTGAATAACTCTCCTGAGCTCATTAATCAAGATCCGCATGGAAAAGGCTGGATTATCCGATTGAAAATAAAAGATGAAACAGAGGTTGAAAAACTGATGTCAGCATCCGAGTATGAAAAATTCATAGAAGGTATTGAAGACTAAATTTATGGTGGAGAGTCACAGCTATTCAAAATGAGGTACATCTCTCTCAGTGACAAAGACAAAAAAGAGATGATGGCCAAGGTGGGCATTGATTCTCTCAAGAGGCTTTTCTCTTCGATTCCAGAAGAATTAAAGCTGAAAAAATCCCTTCGAATTCCTCCGCCTTTTTCTGAGCAAGAGCTTCTTCGCTATTTTGACTCGATTAGAAGCCAGATTAAATACTCGGAATACCTTTCTTTTTATGGGGGAGGAGCATACAATCATTTTATTCCCTACACAGTTGATTATTTAAGCTCACGAGGGGAGTTCCTCACTCCTTACACTCCTTATCAGCCAGAAGTCAGTCAAGGTACCCTTCAAGTGATTTTTGAATATCAAACTCTTATCTGCCAGCTAACAGGTATGGATATTGCTAATGCCTCTCTTTATGATGGAGCGTCAGGAGCTGCAGAAGCTGTTCTGATGGCGCACCGCATCAAAGGAAGATCTAAAGTATTAATAGCCAGGACACTTCATCCTCAATACAGAGAGGTAATCCGCACTTACGTCAAGAATGTCGCCATCACAACAGAAGAAGTTGCCTATTCACCGACAGGAGAAATTGATTTTCAAGATTTAGAAGAAAAGATTGATAAAGAAACGAGTGCTGTTGTTTGCCAGTCACCCAATTTCATGGGAGTCATAGAAAATTTAGAAAAGATTTCAGAACTTGCTAGAAGTCATCATGCCTTATTCATCTTAGTTGTGACAGAACCCATTTCTCTTGGGTTGCTGGAAGCACCAGGAAAACTGGGAGCCGATGTAGTTACCGGAGAAGCACAGTCATTCGGAATTCCTCTAAGTTTTGGTGGTCCCTATCTCGGATTTTTAGCTTGTTCTAAGGATCTCTTGCGTCAACTACCTGGCCGCATTGCTGGACAGACTTCTGATGTGGAAGGGCGAAGGGGATTTGTCCTAACCCTATCCACCAGAGAGCAGCACATTAGACGCGAAAGAGCCACTTCCAACATCTGTACTAATCAGGCATGGTGTGCCCTGAGAGCTACCATATTCCTGGAAACTCTTGGCAGGGAAGGGATGAGAGAAGTTGCCTGGCATAATATCCAGAAGGCTAACTATGCTTTAGAAAAGCTTGTCCAGATAAATGGAGTAAAGAGGAGATTAAAAGGAAGTTTCTTCAATGAATTCGTGCTTGAACTTTCCAAAGAATGGTCTAGAGTCGAAGGTATTCTGAGACAGAAAAAAATAATCGGAGGAATTAGCCTCGAAGAATTCTACCCTGAACTAAAAAATTGTGCTCTGTTCTGTTTTACTGAGGTCCATAAGAAACAAGATATCGATAGATTCGTTAAGTGCCTAGAAGAGGCTTTAGAATAAAATGATTCGCGAACCTTTAATCTTTGAGTTAAGTGCCAAAGGAAAAAGCGCTTTCTCTCTTCCCAAACTTGAAGTACCCGAAAAAAAGGAAATTCTAAGGAATATTCCCCTAAGAGCTGAAATTGAAGGATTTCCTCGAGTTTCAGAAGTAGAAATCGTCCGCCATTTTACCCGTCTTTCTCAGACAAATCATTGTGTAGATATTGGATTCTATCCCCTTGGCTCATGTACGATGAAATACAACCCAAAAATCAATGAAAAGGTGGCCTCCTTTTCTGAGTTCACATCCTCTCATCCCTTTGCGCCTCAAGACATTATTCAAGGGAACCTTCAGATCCTTAAGAGAACCGAAGAGCTTTTAGCCGAAATAACAGGAATGGATGCCTTTACCCTCCAACCCTCAGCAGGAGCTCAAGGAGAGTTGATAGGCATGATGATTGTTCGTGCTTTTCATGAGGAAAAAGGAAACCCGAGGAAAATAATCCTCATTCCAGATTCAGCTCATGGAACAAATCCTTCGAGCGCTCATCTCAGCGGCTATAAGGTGAAAGAGATAAAGTCCAACGAAGAAGGAACCATCGATGTCAATGATCTTTCCCAAAATATGACAGAGGAAGTGGCTGCTTTGATGATCACTAATCCCAACACCTTGGGCGTATTTGAGGCTGATATTATGAAGATAGCTCAAATCGTCCATTCCAAGGGCGGTTTTATCTACATGGACGGAGCCAATATGAATGCCCTCACAGGAATATGCCGACCAGGGGATATGGATGTGGATGTTATTCATCTGAATTTGCATAAGACATTTTCAACCCCTCATGGCGGCGGAGGGCCTGGATCAGGTCCGGTTGGAGTAAAAAAGAACCTTGAACCTTACCTTCCTTTTCCTGTAATAGATATAAAAAAGGAAGAGTACTTTCTTAACTTTGACCGCCCCAAGAGTATTGGGAGAGTGAGGAGTTTCTTCGGGAACCATTCTGTCATAATAAAAGCCCTTGCCTATATTTTATCCCTGGGTTCAGAAGGCCTTAAAGAGATTTCAGAAATAGCTGTTTTGAATTCTAATTATATACGTAAAAGTCTGGAGAATGATTATTATCTGAAGTATAAAACTCCTACTTTACACGAATGTGTTTTTTCGGATAAATTTCAGAAAGAGCACGGAATTCAAAACATTGATATTGCTAAGAGGCTTATAGATTTTAACTTACATCCTCCTACCATGTCTTTTCCATTGATTGTGCATGGAGCCCTGATGATAGAACCTACTGAAACTGAAAGCAAGAGAGACCTTGACCTTTTCATCAAGGCTATGAAGCAAATTTCTAAAGAGGCCAAGGAAAATCCAGAAATACTAAAATCTGCGCCGAAGACAGCTCATGTCCGGCGACTAGACGAGACAACCGCTGCCAGAAATCCTGTTTTAAGATGGACACCTCCGTCAGGCAAAGATAAACAGGATTAATAAAAGTTCTTTCGAGAGAAAAAGATGAGCATTCAAAATCTTATCATGAAGCTCCAGGAGTTTTGGGCAAAACAGGGATGTTATCTTGCTCCTTCTTATGACCTTGAAGTCGGAGCAGGGACTATGACTCCTGATACATTCTTCCGAGTTCTTGATAAAAGGCCCTGGAAAGTGGCCTATGTTCAACCCTCCAGAAGACCCACTGACGGAAGATATGGAGAGAATCCTCACCGAGTACAGAAACACTTCCAATACCAGGTCGTCATAAATCCTTCACCTCCTGATATTCAGCAGGTTTATATCGACAGCTTATCGACTTTAGGCATTGACCTTGAGGAACATGATATCCGTTTCGATGAAGATGACTGGGAATCTCCTACGATTGGTGCTTGGGGTGTTGGATGGCAGGTTTTACTGGATGGCTTGGAAATAACCCAGTTTACCTACTTCCAGCAGGCGGGAGGAATTGACCTTTTTCCTACTCCAGTCGAGCTTACCTACGGCTTAGAAAGATTAGAGATGTTTCTTGAAGGTAAGGATAACATTTATGATTTAAACTGGTCTGAAGATGTAACCTACCAAGATTTGCGCTTCTTAGAAGAGAAGGAGTTTTCAGAATACAATTTCAACCGGGCAAGCATAGCTACTATCAAAAAATCCTTTAACCTCTGTGAAAAAGAAGCCCAAAAGCTCATCAAGAGAAATTTACTCCTCCCAGCCTATGATATGTGCCTGAAATGTTCCCACTACTTTAATCTTCTGGATTCCAGAGGCGCAATCAGTGTCACAGAGAGAGTAAAATTGATAGCCCAGATCAGAAACTTGGTTAATCAGATTGCCCAAAAATACACTGCCAAGGAGGTCTCACCCTGAAAGGATTTCTTTTAGAGATTACTACTGAAGAAATGCCTGCTTCCCATATCAAGACTGCTCTTGAGCAGATAGGGAAAAGTTTGGCGGTAGAGCTCGTCGCTCACAATCTTGTCGATCTCAACAATAATTTTGGCCGAATCAGAACTTATGGAACATGCAGAAGGCTAATTGTGGTTGGCGATTTCGTTCCTAGACAGAGAGATAAGGAAGAGGTGGTTATTGGTCCACCAAAATCCGCTGCTTTTAGCGAAGATGGATCTCCAACTCAAGCAGCCAAAGGATTTGCTAACGCACAAGGAGTCAGCACCGATAAACTCGAAGTGATCAAAACCAAAAAGGGAGAATACGTTGGGCTGAAAAAGATTAAAAAAGGAAAACCTACGCAGGATATCCTCAAGAGACTTGTTCCTAGGATCATTTCTTCACTTACATTCCCTAAAATGATGAGATGGGAGGAGAGTAATTTTCGATTTTCCCGCCCTATAAGAAACATTGTTTGTCTGTTTGATGGCAGGTTTCTTGCTTTCTCAATAGCAGGTGTCAGCTCCACAGATTTTACCACCGGACACAAAATAAATTCTCCTCAAAAAATCAAAATAAAATCATTCGCTAATTACAGAGATGCTCTTAGAAAAAACAAGGTCATGGTGGATCAGGATGAGAGAAAGAAGAGGATACTGAGCCAGATAGAAAGGAGATTGGCTCCTTTAGAAGCTCAGCTCTTCCCAGATGAAGACCTCTTGGAAAAAATCACTTACAGTGTTGAATATCCATACGTTTTTCTGGGAACGTTTCCCAAAGAATATCTAAAACTGCCTTTGGAAATCTTGAGCACAGCCATGAAAAAAGGCCAAAATCTTTTCACGGTCGTAAAAGGGAAGAAACAATTGCCTTATTTTTTGGGTGTGACCGATGCTAACCGGGATGTAAAAACTCTTATTAGAAAAGGAAATGAAAGAGTGCTCATAGCTCGTTTAGAAGATGCTAAGTTCTTCTGGGAACAAGATTTGAAAAGCTCCTTAGAGAAGAGAGCCGGAGCTTTGAGCGACGTAATCTTTCAGGAGAAGCTTGGAAGCTACAAGAATAAAACCCAGAGATTGAATAAAATAACTGCCTATCTCTCTGATAAAATTGATGATTTTGATATAAAGAAGGAGCTTATTCAAGCCTCTGAATTATGCAAGGTTGATCTTCTCACAGAAATGGTTAGAGAGTTTCCTTCTCTCCAGGGAAGAGTAGGGGGGCTTTATTCAAAAGAAGAAGGATATCCTGCTTCTATCTGGAGGTCTGTATACGAGCATTATCAGCCTGTCGGATTAAATGATGAGCCTCCTTCCACTCTCGGTGGAGCCCTGCTCTCTATTGCAGATAAGATTGATTCAATTGTGGGAACAGTGGGAATTGGGATCGAAGTGACAGGTTCGAAAGACCCTTTTGGCCTTCGGCGGAATGCCCATGGAGTTTGCAAGGTTATCATAGATAAGAAACTTAGTTTTTCTTTTCCCAGGCTCCTGGATAAAATATTGAAAGTCTATGGAGATAAGTTAACAAGACCAAAACAAGAGATTAAGGATTACTGTCTAGACTTTTTCTTAAACCGCCTTCAGTACATATTCGAGAATCAAGGGTATCGTTACGATTTGGTCAAAGCTGCTTTACAAGCAGGAATAGATAACATTTACTATTGTTTCCTTAGAATAAAGGCTTTGGATGCTCTCAAATCAAGCCCTAATTTCGAACCCCTAATTATTATTGCTAAAAGGGTAAACAATATCATCCAGAATCAGCCAGTATACACACTCAATCCAGGTCTCCTTCGAGAAAAGGAAGAAAGGGAGCTTCATACCACTTTTTCCATCATAAAAGAGAATGTTTTGCCCATGATTTCTAGAGGAGAATTCATGCAAACCCAGAGAATGATCCTCAAGGTGAGGTCATCTATCAATAATTTTTTCGACCATGTTCTGGTCATGGAGGAGGATAGGAGGATTCGAAGGAATCGCCTGGCTCTTCTCCAGCAGATCAGCAAGCTATTATTCGAGATGGCAGACTATTCTCAAGTAGTCATAGAAGGACAAGGTAGGTAAAAAGTGCTGACCTGACCTTGCTATTTATTGGTTTCTTGTTCAGGTGAAAATTTTTGTTCTAATGTAGTGAGCCTTGCTAAATCTTCAGGACTATTCTGTTCTTTGTTTTCTCCATAAGGATCAAATTGGATTCCAATCTGGTACTTATAGCTTTTGCCTGGGTTGAAGGAGGTCCACAACACCCTGCCTTTTAAGGAAAGAGGGATTCCTTCATCAGGGATGGATATTATCAAGCTAACTCTCCTTTTGTTTTTGAGAAGTTCCTGACCCAGAAACCGAAGTCCCCCTCGGCTTAAGTCTAAAACAGGCGTATACTCTTCGGCAATCTCCTTTTTTGAGAAGAATAATTTCTTTTCTTTATAACTTACTGTTGCTCCTGGGATTTCAAACCGACTGCATGCCCTTCTTTCCATCCCTTTATCCTCCATGAAACTCCTCCTCTTTTTGCTAGATTGGCCTTTCCTTCTATTTAGTCGGTTAATTAAATATATTTAAGTAATATATAAAAGTCAATTTACCTTTGCTGTTTTATCTTGCTTTCTAAAATCGATTGTTTTAGCCCCAAAATGACTATTCTAGGACATGAGAGCGGAAGAAAAATAGAACTTATTTAATATCAATCTTTTACTGAGTCATTTTGCTCATTGCACTGTGACTGTGACCTTGGCGCTGTTATTTTTTTCGTTGCTTTCCTTGACATATTTATCCACGTCTGCTTTGAAACGCAGTGTATGCACGCCTGGAGTAGGGGTCCAGTCGAACCGTATGTTGTCATTTGAAACCTCACCTGGAGCGAGTGACTTGTGAAAACCATAGCCCACCTGCTTCCCATCCAGATACCATTTCACGTTGAATGTTCCTGAATCTTTCTTGCCTATGTTAGTAAGATGAGCCACAGCTGTAGTCAGAACACCTGCTTCTGGGGATGAAGTAAAGCTGATTTTTCTCACCTCGAGGTCAGCTAGTTTTTGTTTCTTCACAGTAACTGTGACCTTAGCGCTGTTGTTGTTTTCGTTGCTCTCCTTGACAAATTTATCCACGTCTGCTTTGAAACGCAGTGTATGAACACCTGCATTAGGTGTCCATTCAAACCTCACGTTATCATCTGAGACCTCACCTGGAGCGAGCGATTTGTGACCGCCATAGCCCACCTGCTTCCCATCCAAATACCATTTCACGTTGAATGTTCCTGAATCTTTATTACCTATGTTGGTAAGATGAGCCACAGCAGTAGTCGGTTCACCTGCTATTGGGGGTGAAGTAAAGCTGATTTTTCTCACCTCGAGGTCAGCTAGTTTTTGTTTCTTCACAGTGACCTTGACTTTTTCGCTGTTATTTTTTTCGTTGCTCTCATTAACTTGGTACTTTACGTCTGCCTTGAAACGCAGTGTATGCACACCCGGAGTAGGAGTCCAGTCGAACCGTACATTGTCATTTGAGACCTCGCCTGGACCAAGTGATTTGTGACTGCCGTACCCCGCCTGCTTTCCATCCAGATACCACTTCACCCTAAATACGCCTGATTCGACCTGACCTGAATTTTTTAGATGAGCCACTGCAGTAGTCCGAACACCCGCTTTTGGTGAGGAGGTGAAAGTGATTTTACTCACTTTCAGGTCAGCCAAACCAATGGGATAGTAATCTCGAAAGCCCTGATAGTAGTCAACATCATTTCCAGGGTGAGGAGGCATCAGGGGTATTCGCCAGGCAGCGGCGCCAGCCACACCTATGTTGTACCCTTCATCTTCCATCCACTCCCACATTAGATGCTGCTCGGAGGTGCCAATAAATTCCCAGCAAAAACCCCAGATCAGCCGACGATGATTGGGTCCGATCGCATTGTAGTTTTTTGGGATGTAGTCCTTCCACCTACCAGTGTAGGGGTCCATAGATGCCACATAATCGACAGATGTCTTTACCAGACTTGCAATTGGTGCGATTTCAGACCAAGTGGCTTGACATACCATCAGTTTGAATCCTTTTTCGTGCAGCGCGTCTGCTAGATAATCCACAAGATTAATGAAATTGTCTTTCATTTCAGGATGTTCATCCTCAACGTGTCCCTCTGCGTCAACGCAGTAACCCCGATGGTTATTTGCCTTGGCTTCGTCAATCATATTAGCGGCGATCTTCTTGCGTTTTTTCCACATGCCTGAGATGGATTCGTGGGTGGGCTGTAAACCACCCTGCACCATTGGCCATTTTACTAGTCCCACTGAATCCGCCCAAGGACCAGGATCATCTCTATTCTTTCTAATATTCCAATTACCGTAATACATGGTATAGCGTATGTAGGAAAGTGCATTAAGTGCGTCAAGATTCGGCGCAACGTCTGCTTTTTCTTTTTCCAGCTTTTGATACAAGGCCATCCATGGAAACACGATTCTGTAAGTCTTTTTCTCGGTCGGAGCGGGGATTTTCTTCTTCTTTAGCTGAATTGATTTGTAGAGTTGCTGTAATTTTAATTGATGCATATTCCAGTCGATTATCTCGATAACGTAATGACCACCTGGCGTCATCATGAACCGAACTTTTATATTCGGGTCTTTAACCTGGAGACGGACTTTTTCTCTGGGAAATTCTGACTGCAGCGATTGGTCAATTGAATACGCGTATTCAAATTCTTCACCCGCCAACAGAGCAACTGGTATCAGGATGTAATCCAGGCCCATTGATGTTAGTAGGTCCACACGGATCGTGCTGTAGTATGTGCCATGAAGGAGACCTTCTGGTCTGCTTTTTATGGGAATGATGCGATGAAGGGTCTGTGTACCCTTAATTTCTTTAATTTCCATCCATGAAACTGCTGGATCTGCTTGGCTCACCTTAAAAGGAATATCACTGGCTAAAACAAAGAAATTTCCCTCTGTATGGTGGAGAACGATCAGAGGAGCAGGTGGAGTTTGTAGATGAGCTTGGGCTCCGGAACAATATGTTTGGACAGGTATGATTGTCATCATGACCAAAAACAAAAGCATAGGTGCACTAAGTGCCTTGCTTGTCCACGTACGATAAGAAGAGCTCTGGAAATGATTCTTATTGAAAACGCTGTTCTTGGTCATTGGAGACCTCCTTCATATGATGGCGCACAGTATAGCAGAACGAAAATTTAAGTCAATATGAAAGAACATAATAATACTTATAGTTGACATATATGTCAATTATTAGTATTATAGATTTGCATTAAGATAGAATGAAAACATACACGCCAAGGCAATATACAGAACTCTTCCACCTCCTTTTTCTAACACAACTTGGGCGAAAGCTGGATAAAAAATTCTATGCTTTAAAAGGAGGATGCAATATGAGATTCTTTTTCAAGAGCCCACGCTATTCCGAAGATATCGATTTAGATGTTCAATGGATATCTAGAGAAACTCTCCGTAAGAAAGTCAACAACATCCTGAACTCAACGCCCTTTGGAGATATTCTTCAAGTCAGAAATATTGAGATTGAACATATAACCGAACATAAACAGACAGAAACTACTCAGAGATGGAAACTGGGCTTAACAGTACCTTACACAGAAAAGCCTCTTCCTACAAAGATAGAGTTCTCAAGGCGTGGTTTGGAAAATCCTATTAAGTTCGAATCTATTTCTCCTGAGATAATCCGCACTTTCGAGCTATCTCCTATTATGGCCAATCATTATCCAGCAGAGATTACATGCCAGCAGAAACTAAGAGCTATAATCTCAAGAACTACTCCGCAAGCCAGAGATATTTTTGATCTGTATCTCCTTTTAGCCTCCAGAGTAGAGAAGGTCGATTTACCTGAAGATTTGCGCTCTAATTTGAACAAGGCAAAAGAAAGTATTCTCTCCATGGGATTCGTCGTCTTTAAGAGTCAGGTTATTTCATACCTTGAGCCCGGAGATCAACTTAGGTTTGAATCTGAAGAGGCCTGGGATAATATAAGATTACGTGTTGTCGAAACGTTAGGTGAGGACTAATCATGAAGCTT
>Ga0114921_10000130_pt1 | contig 29989 bp, 29 predicted proteins | sample BentaG_FD_87016 | JGI IMG/M metagenome (GOLD analysis project Ga0114921, IMG submission 87016) | Deep subsurface microbial communities from South Atlantic Ocean to uncover new lineages of life (NeLLi) - Benguela_00093 metaG | ecosystem: Environmental > Aquatic > Marine > Oceanic > Sediment ... | reverse complement strand
ATGTTGCTCCTAACCAAGTTGTCGTCTGTCACGTAGACCCAATCAACCTTGAGTGACACGGTGCCATATATTATTATAGAGGTAGTAATTTCAATGTCAAAGCTAATGGTCCCAGATTGAGCGCCAGGCGTATACGTAAAATCCCTATGAGTTTGTAAAGTTACTGAGTAAACAGACCCTACATCGATATTGATTGTAAAAAATGCGCTGTCATACACGATTTTCCCCCATGGATGAAATTGAAGATCAATTCCAGAACCAGAGAAATTCACGGTTCCCCTTACGTAAATTTTATTGAGGACAAGACTCTTATGAGTAATGATGGGGTTTGATAAAGTTAAGGTAGCTGGGGTTCCTCCGTTTTGGAAAAAAATGAGGTTACAATAGGGGTAATAAGATGAGCCGTAGTACTGGGCACCCACAATATCTGGCTTATTATCACTGTTGAAGTCCCCGAAGCCTACATTGTTTGCCCCATTATAGGACCCATTGCGGGTAAAATTAAGGCTTTCACCCATTATGGAGGGTTTGCCAAATTTACCATTACCTGTGGCAGGGAAATAATATATTCCCGAACTCTCTGCTGCAGCGATGTCAGGCTTGTTATCACCATCAAAATCGGTTATACAAGCTCCATACTTGAAATATCGGCTATCTGGCAGAGTCTTCTTTTTCTTAAAGGATCCATTCCCTTTCCCGAAAAAAGTCCAGGCTTTTCCAGTCGAACTGCCAGCACCGACAAGGTCTAAGTTTCCATCTTGGTTTATATCAGCTGCATAAAGTTCAGATCCCAAATCTTTTACACTGTTGCTTTTGGTTTGGGCAAAACTCCCTGTACCTTTGCTTTTAAAAAAATAAATTTTGTCATTAATCGAATTACCTACAATAACATCGTCCAATCCATCACCATCGAAATCTCCAGTAATAAGGCTATCATCTCCAACTTTATCCTTAAGCACATTTGCTTTAAATTTTCCCCTTCCTACGTTACGACAAGCGATCAGAGCATCATCTCCCCTAAGACCCAGTATATCCGGCTTTCCATCTCCGTTGAAATCCAGGGATTTCGCATAGTAGAGATCCCATGTGCTGGATTCACCTGCAGATATGTGCTTGGGCTTTTTCAGCTTACCACCCCCCTTTTGTAGAAATACGGAGAAGTGCTTGTCATTAGAGTCATTAGCCACAGCCAGGTCTATTTTATTATCCCCGTTGAAGTCTGCAACGCCGGCAAAAAGGTCGTACATGTCATCGAATTTTTTCTCAATTGGGCTTTGAAACTGCAGGTTATCAGCTCCCAGCAATATCTTGACCTTCTTGTTAGAGTAATCAAGTATAGCCAAATCAGAGAATTGATCATTATTGATGTTGGCAACGACTATGTCGTCTATATGGCCGGAAAAATGCACTCTTTTTTGCCTAAAGTTAGTCGTCGCTGCGTAAGCTTGATCTATTTCTGGTGGATAGAAGTCCATTTCTTGAGGAACAATCGTAACTACACCATTCGGATTCTTAATGATATCTTGAATAGACGAAAGCTCTATTCCTATAAAACAGAATAAAAATATCAGGAAAAAAATAGTTATTTTACCCTTCATTGCGCTCTCCTTATGCTTAGTTCAGCTAAATTTCTTTAACAACATAAATAGAATCAATCTGAATGTCAAGTTATATTCAATATCTTTTCGACAATACAAATACCCAGAGAAATAAGATGGATTCAGTTTTGTGATTATTTTTCTGTATTTTTCCACCTCTGGGAAACGAAAAATTTGAAGTCACAAGACAGGTTTAGCCCGCCAATCCTCCTCCGTCGACTACAAGTGATATTCCAGTCACAAAGGATGAGGCGTTGGAAGCAAGATAGAGCGCTGCTTGGGCGATTTCCTCAGGTTTTCCGACGCGCTTCAGCGGCCGGTCAGCTGCTTTTTTGAGGAACTGTTTTATAGGTATCCCAAGTTCTTTGCCTTCACGGCGAAGAAGAGCAGTATCTGTATCTCCTGGACAGATACAGTTCACACGGATATTGTCTTTACCGTGATCGACAGCCATGGCCTTGGTCAGTTGCACAACTGCCCCTTTTGAAGCACAGTAGGCAGCTGCCTGAGGACCACCAGCCAATCCCCACCCAGAGGCAATATTGACGATAATACCGCCTCCTGACTTAGACATGTGAGGGATGGCATATTTGGATAAGAGAAATACTGATTTGACATTGACGGCCATTATCCGGTCCCACTCCGCTTCCTTTGTTTGGACTACTGAGGAGCGTTGAATTATTCCAGCGTTGTTTAGGAGGATATCAAGACCGCCCAGTTCGCTGAGCGTCTTTTTTATGGCACGCTGGCAGTCTGATGCCTGAGTCACATCGCAACGGATAAAGATAGCCTTTCCATCGTTTTTAAGGATAGATTGGACAACAGCCTGACCGCCAGGTTCATCGATATCTGCGATGGATAAAGCGGCACCTTCTTGAGCGAAAAGTAAGGCAATAGCCTGTCCAATACCTGAAGAGCCGCCAGTGATCAGGGCAATTTTTCCTTCCAGAATACCTTTAGATGAGCTAGATTCAAAACTATACATCTTTTAGAGCCTTTCTTGCTGCCTCAGTCCCTGTGTTGGCAAAACGGACGCGTTCGGCACTTGGAATTATCTTTTTAATCATCTCTGCCACCTCGATTTCAATCTCTGTGGCAGCTGCAAAGAGTGTTCCCTTTGAGACTTCGTCCTTTATTGCCTCGATAACGGCTGGATGAGCATGGCCTAACGGTAGGGCGCCATAAGCCATCATCCAGTCAATGTATTGATTGCCATCCACATCGTAGATTTTGGAGCCTTCTCCACGTTCTATAAAAATCGGGTAATCACCATAATTAGCAGGACCTCTGGAGGGAGAGTTTCCTCCCTCAATCATTACCCTTAGAGATCGTTGGTAAAGCTCTTTTGATTTATTGGTTTTAAAGGCCAATAGCGTCACCTCCTGGCTTTTTCAAGGTTAATCCCAAATCGCTGGGCGTATTCTTGGAAGCGAGCGATCAATTTCAAAGACAATGTCAAATGAACAGGCAGCCATACACCGAATCCAGCACTCTTGATTCGAGCAGATTGTTCAGAAGGCAAGAGATCAGGGAGCCACCAGGTTAGCCTTGACGCTGTACTCAAAATTATCTGTGGATTTTCTTTTTGGATGATTTCCTTGACTGTTTCTCTGTCATTGATATCAAGATGTACAAAGGATATAGAAGGAGAGTAGCCTTGAGCCATAGCGCTTAATCGTGCCAGGTTACAGCGAGCTATCCCCTGGGTTTTGTCTAGGTCAGCAACCACGATTTTCCCGAGTTGCTCTTCTCGCGCCAGGAATTCAAGCATGATGCTTCCTAGATCTCCAAGGCCGATAAGCATAAGGGTTGGTTTCATAGCTTTCATCCCCGTTGATTTGCCAAGTCTATCAGAAAAAAGAGGGGCAGGCAACTTTTTCCCATGCGTGTTTTGGAACCCACTGACCTGAGCTCTTCTTGACAGAATATTTTCAAAGGAATATATTTTGAATCACCTTAACAACAGAGAAAATGCCAGGCAAAGAAGCGTCGATTCATGTCTCCTAATGTAATAACCATCAAAAATTTCACAATTGAATTACATGAGAAAAGAATACTAGGACTTATTGGATACAGAAAAAAGCCTTTAGAAGGTTCCTTAAAGAAAATTATTTCAGAAGAGAAGGGAAAGCTTGATAATCTTCTTCATCCAGCATCCATCTATACAATTCTTGAATATGATAAAACCAATAGACATCCAATTTTTAAAAATGCATTAAAAGTTGCACTTTGCATTTGCACTATTGGTCCAGAACTAGAAAAAGAATGTAAAGATCTTACCAAAGAAAATGAACTCTTGAGAGCTTTAATTTTAGACGCTTATGGCTCAGAAGCTGTTGAGGAAGTGGCTTCTCAATCAGATAAGATGATCGCTGAAGAAGCAATGAAAATGAATTTATGGCCCAGTAAAAGGTTCAGCCCCGGTTACCGAGGTTGGGATCTAGAAGAGCAGAAGTTTATCTTTCAGATACTTCCTGCAAAGGAGATTGGTGTCATTCTGAATGAATCCTGTATGATGATACCTCGGAAATCTGTTTCATTCCGGATAAATTATTATAGAGATAAGAAATTCACGACGCGAGTCATGAGATGAGATTGAATTTTGCTATATATTAAAAATATAAGCGGTTAATTGTTGAGATTGCCATGCTCCCTCTGGTTGCTCGAAATGACTGTTAAATCATGTAATAAAAAATGAAGGAATCAGATAATTTCAAAATCAAATATCTGGATGGAATTCTTTACCAGGATTTCATTCTTGCTGGATGTAACGAAATCATCTCCCATGAAAGAGGCCTCAATAAGATAAATGTCTTTCCTATTCCTGATAAGGATACCGGATTAAACCTTAGGAAAACCTTTACTCCCCTTCTCGAAAAATTTCCTGTTTTGCTGACTCCTGCGGCCAAGGCCAGCCAGGAAATAGCCAGGATTGCTGTTGCTTCGGCTCTTGGTTACTCAGGAATCATTTTTGCCCAGTTCATTCATGGACTTGCAGAGAAGCTGAAAAATAGAGAAAGAAGCAGTATTTTCAGTGGCTGTTGCCCATACCAATGCGCCACAGTTGGGGAAAAAAGCTGCTGACAGAATAGAGGAAGAACTAAAAACAGAAGTAACAAGGGTTATGAACGTTTCTCCAGCATTGGGAGTTCATGGAGGTCCAGGCGTTATTGGTATTGGTGTCTTGAAAACGAGCAAGTAAGATTATCTAGATAAAATTTCAGTTATTCTCCTCCTATCTGCAGTAACGTAATTCGGAAAGTAGGCGAAGTGAAGCTTTTGAACAAGTCTAGGTCATTCCCAACCATGTCGATTCCGTTGAGCATTTCATCAGCCCTTCCGGCGATGGTAAGGCCTTTCACTGGAAAGGCAATCTTTCCGTTTTCTAACCAGAAACCTGAAGCTCCTCCACTAAAATTGCCGTTGACTGGATTTATCCCATATCCAGTAACTCCTTTGAGAAAAAGTCCCTTTTTTGTGGCTTTTATGATTTCTTTAGGAGAGCTTTCACCCGCTGCCATGTAGAAGTTATGTGGTCCAATTCTGGGGATGCTGCTGGAGCTGCCCCGTTCAGCATTTCCCGTGCTTTTGACGCCAGCCCTTTTAGCTACCATGGTGTTGTACATGAAACCCTTGAGAACTCCCTTATCAATGATAGTTCTCTTCTGAGTAGGCACTCCTTCCCCATCAAAGAGCTTGCTGGCCAGTCCTTTTGGCCTCGTACCGTCATCAATGACAGTGACTAACTCGGAGGCTATTTTTTGATTCATTTTTTTCGCCAAAAAGCTGGCTCCTTGAAGAACACGCTCACCGTGTATAGCGCCCAGAATACCGCCTAAAATTGCGTAGGCTACATCAGGATCAAAAATGACAGAGGCTTTTTGAGTCTTAACCATTCGAGGGTCGAGCATTTCATAGGCGTCCTTTGCCGCTTTTTCAGCAATTTCTTCTGGTGATTTGAGGTCAGCGAAAATACGCCTTGAGCAGGACTTGCTGCCGGAGGATTTTTGGTCGCCTTTTTCAGCAACTACTGAAACCCCGAAAGCGCAGCGAGACATCTTGCAGCTTTTCAAAATCCCGTTGGAATTGGCCAGAAAAATTTCACCTTCCCCCTCTGAATATCTTGCTCCAGCACTCTTAGTTATTCGGGAGTCTTTCATGGCATATTTCTCTACTTTTTTGGCTAACTCTGCTTTCTCTTCCAAGGAGATTTGCTCAATTTGGGGATCGTAGAGGCCTGAAACTTCTGTGATTCCTTTTTCATCAGGGAGAACATTGTTGGGATCCGGGGTCATATTTCTGGCAAACATAATTGCACTTTTGATAGTATTATCAAGAGCAGTGTCTGAGAAATCATTGCAGGTTGAGAAGGCCATTTTTCCTTTTACGAAAACTCTGAAACCCACACCATGGGAGGATGCCTCCTGGGCCGTCTCTATTTCGCCGTTTCTCACACGGATGCTGAGATTTCGTCCTGAATCTAGGTAAACCTCAGCCGCATCCGCACCTTTCTTTAAACATTTATTAACCAGTTGTTCAGCTAATCCTTTATAGTCCATTGTCCTCTCCTTTTCTTGGGATTAATCATCTTCTTGCTCTGCTTCCGCCTACGTTAATACCACGAATCCTTACAGTAGGCTGTCCGGCTGAGACTTCAGCTATTTGCCCTTTGCCGCAAATTCCAGGACCAAAATCTAAGTCATCTCCGACTGCGTCTATATTCGAGATGACGTCCAGGCAGCTTCCGATTAGAGTGGCGCCTTTTACAGGAGTTGTCTTCTTTCCGTTTTCAATCAAATAAGCTTCGCGGCAGGTGAAATTGAACATACCTGTAATGGGATTAACGCTTCCACCGCTTAGACTCTGAACATATATCCCGCTCTTGGTTGACGCCAGAATGTCCTCAGGTTTGTCCTTTCCCTTTTCGATGAAAGTGTTTGTCATACGAGGAATGGGAATATGTCGGAAGCTTTGACGCCTACCGTTTCCCGTGCGTTCCATGTTTAGTTGTTTGGCTGAGAGAATATCACTCATGTATTTTGCCAGCATTCCATCTTTTATCAGCACATTGCGTTTCATCTGAGTCCCTTCGTCATCGAAATTTGTGGTTCCTCGACGGTTGGGCAAGCTTCCATCGTCAACCATGGTAAAAACATCACTGGCAACTTTTTGACCCATTTTGCCTGTGAAGACGCCGATCTTTTTAGCGATAGTATCCGCTTCAAGGGGATGACCAACAGCTTCATGGACGAGCACTCCTCCCCAACCATTTTGCAGGACAACATCCATCTTTCCTGCTGGGGCATCTTTTGCATCGAGCATAGCGATGGCCTCACGGGCGGCTGTGCGGGCGACTTCCTCGGGAGTCACTTCTTTAAACATTTCAAAACCAGAATGGCGGCTCAATCTTTCACGGCTCATGTGTCGTGTGTTCTTGCCAACACCCAATGTCTGGATGATGAAGAACAAAAGTGGTAACTCATCACTGACCAGAAGACCTTCACTGTTGGCAATGGCTCTTCCCCTTATCTCGTCGTAATAACTGATGAAGGCCATTTTAATTTTGAGGTCATAATCAAGAGCAGCTTGATTGGCCCGTTTCATGACCTCAAGACGTTTTTTATCTGCCACTTCTTCAAGAGGAACCTTGACTGTGATGAAAGATTTCCTCTTGGTGTCCTGAATATCGACAGGCTCTACGGATTTTCTTCCTCTTGCTATATAAGACGCAACTTCAGCGGATCTCATGAGTTGCTCTTCAGTTAAATCGTCAGTGTAAGCGTATCCGGTTTTATCTCCTGATATGACTCTCACACCTGCCCCTTGGCTTATCGCGTAGACTCCGCTCTTGAATTTCGATTCTTCCATCGTTATGCGTCGGGAAATCCTGTTTTCCACGTAAACTTCTGCGAATTCGCCTCCTTTTTCGAGCGCTTTTTGGATAGTTTTGCTTAAGAGCTGAGGGTCCAATTCCAACTTGGTACTTGGTGGCTTAGAAACCTTACAGGATAAAAGCTGGCTCATAAGAGAAGGCGTCGCTGCCAGAGCAACTCCTCCTTTAAGACTTAACTGAAGAAATTTTCGTCGAGGGATATCCTCAACAAAGTACTTTTTAAATTTCATGTTTTTCCTCTCGTGATGAAATCTTAGGTATTATATCCCACTTAAATCTCAATAGCAAAAAATGCTATTTCACCGTGCACTCCTGACAAGTTCGTATTGAAACAATCCATTCTCCAAGTGAGTTCGGCTGTAACGGGTGATTAATCCTGGAGGAATTTTTCCAGGCCCTGCGACCTCACAAAGAGTGTATCTTAAACCATGGATGGTAATACCTTTTCCTGCAGTTGATGGAATACCAACCCCTATAAACAGATGTTCCTTAATCTTTATCAAGACTACAGGATAGTGTTTAAAGTGAGTCCATATAGAGGCAAAAGTCACGGCCTTTGAATCACAATCTGCCATATTGTTAACCAGAACCTTGGGTGGAACCCAGAATTCCAGTATAACTTTGCTATTTTCTTTAAAGGGAAGATTTCCATATCTTATTTGTTGTGTAAAGGATAACATTGAACCCAAGAATTGATGTACAGATAAATTTCTGTTTACTTTTATCATTAATTCGAAGACTCTTTTTAATCTAGGACGATTGTTGTTGATGCAATAGTCGTAATCGATTTCCATTCTGTCTTCAGTGAATCTGATGCCTTTTTCCTCGAAATACTTCTTTCTTTTTTTCTTTAGGTCCTCTGTTATTTTTTTTAAATATGAATTTCTTTCTTTAAAAACCTTACGCGTAATGCTTCCAAATTCAAGCTTCACTTCTTCATGAAGGGTTGGAGGAGCAGAAAGAGCGAGATTGAATTTATCAGGCCCGATTTCAACAATATTGAAATACCGAGCATACTTACTTTTTGCTATTTGTCGGAGGGTAAATTCCTTCAAATATTTTATCATTTGATAAATCATTTCATCTGAGCTTTTTTTAAGATATTCTTTCAATTCATCTTGATCGTACCCAAATTCATTCTCTGCCTCAGCTAATTGTTTTTTAGAAATGGCAAAGGAAATATAAAAAGTATTTCTTTCAAAGTTTTCCCAGCCATATGTAAGATCATAGTGTTCCTCCTTTTCTTCCCTTTCAAAAAAACCTGAATCTTCACCATAATGAGTTTCTTTTTCTTGTGCAGGAAAACTTATTGACAATTCATTGTTTTCATACAGAAGGATCGACAACAAGATTAAGCTGAGGATAAAAAAGAGTAGGATTGAGACTGAGATAAAGAATGTCTTCATCTTGAAAGAAAAATCACTGGAGGGGAATCGAGCCAACCCTTGGAAAAGGAATCAAAGATCTTGTTAAACCTGAAACTCCTGCGCTCACAAGGAGACAGATTCCTATGATCATAAGACCCATAAATAAGGCAACCGCTACGTTGTTCTCTTTAATCTCTTCATACTGGTCTATTTTAGGAGTTAATTTACTAAAGAGCCATAAACTGAAAAGAATACAGATCAAAGCCAAGAGTCCCGCCAGGACAACATATCCCCCGCTGAAACCCAGCATTTTCAAGAATCCTAAGATACTCTTTTCTTCGCCGAGGATAAAAATTTGAATCACAGCCATGACCGGATAGATGGCTTGCTTAACGACGATAGCTTGGCCTAATAAAACGCTGCCCAAAATTATTCCCACTGATGTATTCTTTTTCCTGAGTTGTTTTTCTTCATCAAATTTGGGGGTGAGAGCAAGAAAAAGTTTGTAGGTGCCAAAGATGAGAATAAAGCTGATGAGTATTGAAACCAAAAATTCTATAACGCCGAAGATGATTTGTTGTCCACTCATTTCAATTCCTTATTTCCCCTTTCTTATATCAGAGGAGAATTCTCTGGTTTATAACTTCTTTGATACGGTCTGGAGTCATGGGGAGTTGGAACAACCTGGCACCAGTTGCGTCATGAATGGCATTGGCCACCACAGCACCCATGTTGACGATTGCTGGTTCCCCACCTCCTTGGGGAGACATGTCCGTTGCATCGATGAGCACTGTTTCGATTTTTGGAAGCCAGGAGAATCGAGGTATTTCATACGTGTCGAAATTGAGGTCTAAAATTTCTCCTCCTTTGAAACGGATTTCCTCAGTCAGTGCATAACCCAATCCCATGGTGATACATCCTTCTATCTGCATCTTTGCTCCTTCTGGATTAATCACCAGACCCATATCTTGAGCACATACTACCCGCTTAACCTGGACACTTCCTTTCTTTTTATTCACCTCGGCTTGAGCTATGGTGGCTACATAGGTGCCTGCATCAATACCACAAGCTACGCCAAAGCCTCGGCCACTGGGTGTCTTCGATGGAGTCCAACCGAATTTCTCTGCTGCGGCCTTGAGAACTCTCCTCATTCTTTTATCCTTTAGATTCTTCAGGCGGAATTCTACAGAGTCCATACCCGCCTTAGAAGCCATGATATCAATGTGTGATTCTCTAGCAAAGGTATTGGTGTTGTTGGCAGGCGCCCGCCAAGCTCCTGTGCCAAACGGATGGGAGCCTGGTGTTCCTCGCCAGCCTCCCCCGTAAGAAGCTGTAAGGTGGTGAGGTATATCATAGAAGTGTTGAGCACCCCTTTCGCCTGCAAAATAGACATGATAGTCCCAAAGAACAACCTTTGCTGAATCAGTTATTCCAGATTTTATCTTAACCACAGCTGCTGGCCGGAATGTATCATAGAAGAATTCTTCCGCCCGGCTCCAGGCAACTTGGACAGGTTTCCCGGTTAGCTTTGCTAGGCGTGCTGCTTCTACAACCTGCTGATTTCGTGTCTTTCCGCCAAATCCTCCCCCCACAAAAGGAGTTATGATGCGGACATTCTGAGAAGGAAAACCCAGAGCCTGAGCAACTTCATCTTTTGCCCCGAAAGGTGTTTGAGTAGATGCCCAGACAGTGGCTTTATTACCCTCAATCTTAGCCACAGCTGTATGTGTCTCTATGGTGGCATGAGCAACGTAACTATTCAGGTAAGTTTCCTCAAAAACTTCGGAGGCTAGCTTTTCACCCTGATTAAGGTTTCCTCCCTGAGATACTGTTTCTCCATCCGCAGCAACATTCAGTAAATGATCGAATATCGTCTTATCATCTACTTTTGCTTCTGGCAAATCAAATTGAGCTTTGATTTTTGCCAAGGCCTTTTCAGCTTCATCAGGATGCTCATGGAGGACGGCAATCAGGTCGACATCTTGGACTATTCGAACATCTTTCATTTTTTTGACGGTCGAAGTATCTATCTTTTTTAATTTTGCTTCATGAGCAGGAGGTCTTAAAATCCTGGCATACAACATATCTGGCAGGTGAATATCCCCTGCGAACTCGGCTTCGCCAGTGACTTTCTCTAATGCATCTATTCGTGAAAAAGGTTTCCCAACTACTGTGAATTCTGAGACAGCTTTCAGGGAAGGTTTTTTCTTCAATTTCCTGTTGATTCTTTTCCCTTTAGTAAGCTGGGAATAGGTTACCTGATTTTCTCTTTTCCGTTCATCAAATATCACTCCATCCTTTGCCTTCAGATGGGTCAGAGATATTTTTAGGTGTTCGGCTGCCAGTTCCATCAAAACAGCCTTGGCTTCTGCAGCAGCTTCCCTGAGAGCAGGGCCAAAGAAGCGAGTGGTCATGGATCCGAAAGTTCCCATATCCCAAGGGCAGAGATCTGTGTCTCCCATTACCATTTTCACTGATTTAATGGGGACATCGAGTTCATCGGCGAGCATCTGTGCCAGCGACGTCATCACTCCCTGGCCCATCTCAATTTTACCAGTAAAGCAGGTGACTTTGCCGTCTTCTCCGATTCTGAGGTAGGCGTTAAGATCAGCGGGGGAATCTGGGCGAAAGCGCCTGCGGCGTCTCTCTTCCTGCAGTGCTACAGAATCCCCAAGAGAGAATATGATGGTGATTCCTCCGCCCATGAGTTTGAGGAATTCTCGCCGTTTAAGAGGAGAATGGATGGTAATATCACTGAAATCAAGATCAATGTATTTGTCTTCTTTCATCTCACTTTCCTCCTCTCATTCCTTTGGCTGCAGTCTGGATAGCTTGGACTATCCGCATGTACGATCCACAGCGGCAAAAATTCTCATCCATGCTCTGGATGATTTCCGTTCGGGAAGGTCTAGGATTTTTTAATAACAAGCTGTAGCCATTGAGAATCATTCCCGGAGTACAAAAACCGCATTGAAGAGCATCGTGTTTTATGAAAGCTTTCTGCAGAGGGTGGAGGTTTCCGTTTTTGGCTAAGCCTTCGATAGTAATGACTTCTTTTCCTTTAACATCTTTTACTGGATACTGACAAGAACGAACAGCTTCTTTGTTCACCAGAACTGTGCAGGCACCACAAAAGCCTTCTCCACATCCGAATTTAGTTCCTGTGAGATGTATTTCAGAGCGCAAAGCCCATAAAAGCATTCGCTCACCATCTAGGGCTAATCGCTTGGATTTACCATTGAGTTTGAAATGAATGGTTTCCTTCATATCAACCTCCTTTTTATTCAATGTTTAAGTGCATTTTGGTGAAGGTTCTTGAATAGACTAAAATTTTCAAAGTCTAATGTCAAACGAACAAATGTCAAATGGGGTCAAATGTCAAATGGGGTCAAATCTTTACATTTGACATTTAATTATTAGACAGTAAAAAAGGAAGAAAAAAAATTAAAGCTTGTTTTATCTTAGATCAAAATGTCAAATGTAAAGATTTGACCCCAAAATATTTGAGATGCGATCCCAAAATATGTATATTGGGGATTGTTGTTTGTGCTTAAAATGAATTAAAAGGAGCTAGGCTTATGAGAATCACATGCTTTAAGATTGATAACTATTCTGTGCAATTGTATGCAAAGGACAGGAAGGGCCGAAGAACGAGATGGGGAGATAAGTTGATTTACCTGTATTCTGAAGGACAGGAAGTAGCCCACGCTGTTTTTGCAGGGGAGGGATTCAAAGCACCAGAACCATATTTTTCTGACGGAAAAATATATTTCTTCGCTGAAAGCTGCCAGTATGCTGCAGTGATGGATTTGTTGCGTAATGAGAAGCCCGTCTATATCGCTTGGAAGCCAGTTGCAGACCCAAAGGAACCCGGAGATGGGGATGCATATTTTTATACTGGTTCTGAAACAGCAGGACAAAAACCATATCCTGAAAAAGGAGGAATTGATGAGTGAAATGATTAGTTTTTGTGGTTTGTTGTGTCATGAATGTGGGGCTTTCTTAGCAACACGGGATGACGATGACGAGAAGCGGGCAGAAGTTGCTCAGCAGTGGTCAAAGGAATATAACACAGACCTTAAACCAGAAGATATCAATTGTGAAGGATGCCTGTCAGACGGTGAAATTCTTTTTAATTACACCAAAGCGTGTGAAATAAGAAAATGTGGGAAGGAGCGGGGCCTTCTGAATTGTGCGCACTGCGATGAGTATGCTTGTGAAAAGCTTGAGAAGTTCTTTCAGATGGTACCGGATGCAAAGAAACGTCTTGATGAGATAAGAAGTAATCTTTAATTTGGCCTAAGAGAAACTTATGAGTTAAGACAGTAAAGCTTAAGAAGGAATCTAGTTTTATTTAATTCTAATCGAACCGTTAACAGTTTTAAGATAAACCTGAGTACCTCCTTGACCAATCTTACCCTCAAGACTATGCTTTGATTTCTGAATAGTCTTAAAAGTTACGGGAACGTCCAAGTATATTGTCCCGTTTACTGTTTTGGCTGTAAGGTCAGCGTCAATTTTTCCTGATGAGCCAAGTCTTAAGGTAATGCCTCCGTTTACGGTTTCTGCTTTGACTTCGTCTTCTAAAGATACTATGTCGAGGTCGATGCTTCCGTTAGTTGTTTCTGCTTCAAGCCCTCCACTGACATGGGAGGCGTCGATGGAACCGTTGGTGGTTGAAAGACGGACATCTCCCGATGCGCCCTCCAATTCGACTTTTCCATTGGTAGTCGAGGCTCTTACATTTCCGAGAGGCCCGCTCATATAAACAGAGCCATTTACTGACTTGACTTTTCCGATATTTGCTCCTTCTGGAACTTTAACTTCATATTTTACTGACACCCTTAGATTCCTGATTTTTGGGTATACAGTATCAACAAACACTCGGTCTGGCGATGATTCTATCTCGATTTCGACTTTCTTGAGATTCTCTGGGTCGCCTTTGGTTGTTTTAACAGCTTTTATCTCTACTTTGTCTTCCTTCCATGTATTGATGGTGATAGAGCCATTAACATTTTCAAGGCTGAAAGTTCCGCTAGCCTTTAAAGGGAGTGTCTTGTGAAACTCTTCCTTTTTTTCTTGGCTAAACAGATCTGAAAAAATATCGTTAGGATTGATATTTGCAGCCTGAACTCCCAAAGAAATAAAGAATACCAAAAGGAATGAAAACAGAATAAATGATGGCAACCTCTTATTAAACATAGTCTCCTCCTCTAATTTAGAACTCAATTAATAAGACGCATAAAGAACAAAAAAGGTTTGCTTTTTTCTAGAAAAACTAAACTAACTAGATAAACGAGATAAACTAGATAAACCGGACAAACTAAGTTATACCCAAGATGCTTTATGGTGGGTAAGAAAATGATATTCTGTAGAAAAAAATAAGATTTTTACCCACATTCTGGAGAGGATGTATAACTGCTGCCAGATAAAAACAATAACTACAACAGATGCTGAAGATGGCAGAATTTTAGATACTCCAAAATAGACCAGGCTAAAAATAATCCCTGCGATTCCCACCAAGAAATAAAGAAACAAGGCTTTGAAAAATCTTTTTCCGATAAAAGAAAAGTTTAATATCGTAGCTACGATTGTTCTCCTGCTGTCCTCAACAACAAGCCTGATTCTTACATAGTCGAAAAACATCCTTGTGGTATAGAATAAAATGATCATTATCAAGAACTTAAAGTTAGAGGAAATTATGAGAGGCCATTCTACTGAGGCATTTTTTGTCCATAGCTTGAACAGAGAGGAAATGAGTCTGTAGATGACTCCGATGATAAAGGCATAAACAATGAGTGAGATGAGAAAGACTCTAAAAAACCTCCAAAAAAATTTACCACAATCAGAAAAAAAATTTCCCAGGCTTATCCTTTCTCTCTGTTCGACAATCCTCCCTATTACTCCCCCATTCAGAAAGATATGAAAAAGTAAATAAATGATTCCTCCAACAGCCAGCCATCCTAATAGGGCCTCATGGATATCCCTGTATTTAAAAACAATGTCTCCTAACCACGTCAAATCAAATTTTTCGGTCATTGTGTCTCCTACCAATGAACGGGAGAACTCTTTATTGAGCAATAAATAAAAAGGAGTAATAATCATCAACGAGAACAAAAAATTAACGAACCAGAGGTAAATCACCATTCTCACATTTCTGTTAGCGGTGATAAATCCTTGGATGAAAAGTCTTAGATTGCTCATGTCAGACTCCTTAGCTTAAGGTGCTTACTAGATGGAGACAGTTTTGAATCCAGAAAAGGAGTTTATTGGCAAAGCAGCGGATGCCCTTTTTGGATGATTTCCTTTTAAAGCTGTTGTTGGTGAGATTAGAATCGATTAACCAAATACCATCAGGGTCAATCTGGGCAAACTTTGCTTTAGCTGACTTTTCAAAGGTTAATTTTTCCCATCTTTTCTGTCCATCCCAATAAAAAACTTCTTCCGAACCATCTTCAAAAGTGACTTTTAATTTCATCGAGACATCACCACCCACTTTTGCCTCACCAAATCGCCTAATCAGGACTTCAGTCACGTATGTTTTTTTTCTCCCTGATTTCTTCTCCTTTGCTTTGAGTTCCTTTACTTTTTGCTTGGTAAATTTTTCTTTCTTTCCCTCTAACTCGAATACTCCCTTAAAATGCTTTTTCTTTTCATCTGAACGCAGAGAAGATATTCCATAGTCGAAATTCAAGGAACTAAAGAACAATTCATCAAAAAACCAGTTGAGATCACGCCCGGTAACTTCATTGACTATCCGAATAAAATCCTCTGTGCGGGGATGCTTGTACCGGTATTGCATTTGAAATGTTCGCAAGATTCTCAGCATTAAATCTTCGCCCACTAATCTTTCAAGAGTATCCAGACAAGTCGCAGCTCTCATGTAGACATTTAAGGCATAACTTGCGATGTTATAGAATTTCCAGGAGAACGTGGTAATGGGATCGAGTTCGACAACATGGATTCCTAAAATCCGGTCAAACTCGTGATCATAATGCTGAGGAAGATTGAGAAAATAAGTAGCAGGAATATGATTGATGCTTATAGGTATAGCGCTTGGACCGTAAGCTTTTGCTGTTACTTTACCAGTGGAATAAGTATTGATTCCTTCATCAAGCCATGCTTCTTCGAACTCGTTGTTGGCGCACAATCCATACCAGTAACCATGACCGAATTCATGAATGATAACTCCTTCAGGAGACAAGACTTTTTTACTCGTTAAAATTCCTGTGCCTGCTGTGAATAAAGTGGGATATTCCATTCCCCCACTCCCAGTCCTGAAAGGAGGATCGACCATGGTTATTGTTTCATAGGGATAGGGACCATACCACAAGCCATAGTATTTAATGGCCATCTTCAAAGCCTTGAAATGTCTTTCGATCTGTTTCTTGTGTTCTGGCTCGATCAGGAGAATCATCTTTACGTTAGGAAGCTTTACATCTTCCACTGGAAGTCCAAGTTTTCTGGCAACTTCTTCATATTCCCTTTCGCGGATTTCCTTATCGGCAATGAAATTCCTTTCCACCTTTATAAAATCAGGGTCAGCTGTCCAAGCAAAATCATGTATATTTTCTTGGGCAAAAGTGTAATGAACATTTTTTGCTATTTCGTTTCTGACCGCTTTTATCTGTTTTCCTGAAGCTCCGACGACAAAATGAGAAGGGATGGTGATGTGGACAGTAAAATCCGCAAAATCAGCGTAAAATTCACTGCTTAGATGGTATTCGTGGCAATTCCATCCTTTTCCTTCTTCATAGACCCCGGGTTTGGGAAACCATTGAGCGATGAAATATGAATCCTGATAATAACCGGAACGCAGTATTGTTCTGGGAATTTTTGCCTGGAATTCGATTTTGAGATGAACCTGCTCACCTGGCATTAATGGTTCAGGGAGAAGGATGCGCATGACTGTTTGATCCTCTGGATGCATGGGGTTGTCATGAGGAACAAACTCTATGGTCGGCGTCAGGTCTCTCCCATCGCCCAGCCTGATACTGGTAACATCTATCCATCCCCACTCATCATCTTTGACCTTTATTCCGAGTAATTTATCTCCTCTTGATTCTTGGAACACAGTGCTCTGTTCATTCTTGAAAGCATTGTAATAGAGATGAAACCACATATCCTGAATTTCATCTTTAGTTCTGTTGACCCAAAAAATATCCTCTTCCCCATGTAACATCTTATTTACATCATCCAGCTCGACCCATATTTCATAGCGAATAGGACTTATTTCTTCCTCTGTTAATTCGCCTTTCGCAGGTTGCAGAGCAAAGCCAAATATTATAATCAGTAAAATCAGATAAGTTTTCTTAGGATTCACTTTATCCTCCTATTTATTTCATCCCCGCAAAAAAAGCCTGAGCTATTAGCCCTGCAATGGGAGGAAAGAAAAAAGTGCAAGCGAGGCGGACAAGAGTGAATTTCCACCCCATTATTCCAATTTCCATAGGCAGCCGGGCAATCGCCCAGAGGGACCAAGCTGTGATATAGGCCACCATGATTCCCACTCCTGCCCCTGCTCGCAGGAGTCCAGCTACAACCGGTAAACTGACATATGGGCCTCCCGGAGTTAATCCCCCGGCAACGGTCCCGATGAATATCCCCCGCAGACCCGATTCTTTTCCTATCCATTGCGATAGAATCTCTCTAGGGAGAAGGGCCTGTATCATTCCTGCCACTATAAAGGCACAGATCAATAAGGGCAGAATCTGCACGGTCATGTTCAAGGCAGATTTCAATCCTCTGATGTGCTGGTCCTGTCCCTTGGAATAGCCTATATATATAAGGATAATGGCCAAGACTGCCATTATTAGAGTTGGGAATAACATGCTATTCCTCCTTTTCTTAGCCATTGTTCAAATTCAAATGAGGTCGCCTCTCAACATTTGACATTTAGCCGATTAAAAAATTTTTCTTTGTCAAAATGACAATTCACATTAAAAGAGCAGACTTCAAGAGCGATAGTCTAAAGTGAATATTCAGTCAAAAATAAACAAAAATCAATGATCAACGAAATGTCAATGGAAGAGATGCGAACCCTTATGGTTACTTAAGTAGCCTTAGGCATAGGGGATAACGGAACTTTTCGCCTTCGTTTGATTTCACAGCAGCGATAATAATCATCACGACATCAAATATGACTACTCCTATCAGGAGCAAAATACCGAGTACAACCACAATCAGGATGGCAGAGACTATGGCATATAGAGTGATTGATATCTGGAAATTGATGGATTCTTTTCCCTGATCATCCACAAAAGCTGATTCGTCTTTCTTTATTAACCAGATAACTAAAGGACCGATGATGTGGCCGAAGGGTATTATGTATCCGGCTAGAGCAGTTAGATGCGTTAACATTCCCCATGTTCTTTCTTGTGACTCTTGCATTTTCGCCATTTATAAACCTCCTTGTATAATCTTAGAGATGAGTTAAAATTATTTATTAAAACAAAGGTTTTTGACTCGTCCAGCATCAAGGGAAAAGGAACATATTCTGTTTTCCTTATCCCGCATAAAATTTATTCTGAAACCCTTCACAGTAAATTTATCTTTTAGAGTAGGCTCCAATGGAGGTTTGGGAGCATTTCTATGGACAAAATACAATTTCCCCTTTTTTATCTCTAGTTTGAATGTCACCTGCAGTTCATCACTGAAATAGTCTCCTCCATACTCTTTAAGCTGCTCAGGAGTTGGTTTAACCAACTGGACAGCTTCGAATGTTTCAGGTTTCTCTCCTTCTTGATAGACATGCAATAACAGTGGTTCTCCTTCACTTGGTTTTTCAAATTTTATAATGACCTCGACAGGTGCATCCTTAACATGAAATTCTGTCTCATTCACAGCTTCTAGAGGATAATTTCGGCCGGATACTCTAGAGACTAATTTCCCTTTTTCTATAAAAAGCTTAATAATTCCCCAAGATTTGCGGTTCACATAAGCTCCCACTCGTTTTTTAAGTTTTCTTTCTGGAATCTGGATGAATTTTACCTTTTCCACAGGCTTAACTTTGTCCTTCTCTTCCTTGAATTGCTCAGCAAGATAAATATCAGCTACATCCCGTGCGAGTTTTGTAGGATTAAAGCTGCTTAAGTTGGCAAGGCAGATGACAGAGAAATTTTGCTCAGGAAAACGAATCAAAGCTGATCTGTACCCCCCCAACGCTCCACCATGTCCTACTGTTTTCAGGCCTTTGTATTCGCCTATGCTAAGAGCGAAAGCATAATCGAGTCTCTCTCCGTTATTCAAAGTTCCTTTGGTATGTAGAAGATTTATTAAATCTTTGCCTCCAACTTTGTAATGATAGAAATTTTGATCCCAGAGAAAAAGATCTTCCACAGAAGTAAACAGACCTCCTGAACCCACACAATCAAAGGTGGAGATGAAATTTTTGTATTTCCCCTTCCCTGAAGGAAAATAACCAGTAGCCCTGTTTTTTATAAGCCTCGTATAGTCATCATGGAAATGAGAATTTTTCATTCCCAGAGACTTGAAAATATTTTCTTCGGCAAACTCACGAAGAGTTTTGCCGCTGGCTCTTTCCACGATGACAGCCATCAAGAAATAACCAGAATTGCTGTAAAGATACTTATCACCTGGCTTGAAATTCAATTCCCTCTGCCTGGCTAAAAGCTCGATCGCATCTCCTTCGTGATAATAGCCGAAATCAATACCAGCTATATCCAGCAGAGAAAGGTAATCACGGAGTCCACTGGTATGGTGGATGAGGTGTCGTATGGTTATGGGAGTATCATAATCAGGGATTTCTGGAACATACTTGCGAATATCATCGTCAAAGGATAATTTTCGCTGTTTTTCCAGCAGGGCGATACACATGGCAACGAATTGTTTAGAGACAGACCCTATGTAGAAGACAGTCTTTGGGGTGATGGGGATGCCGTGTTCCAGATTAGCTATGCCATAGCCTTTTTTGTGTATAATCTTTCCATCTTTGACGATGGCCAGAACACATCCCGGTGTATCTGGTTTGTCCCATTGAGCAAAGAGCTTATCTACTTTCTCTGTTTTTTCGTTGGAAAAGGCCAGGGAAACAATAATCAGGATGAGGAGTGCAGCAAATATCGTCCTTAATCCAGACGATTTATTCATGGTATGGGACCTCCATTTGTAGGAAATATTATTAAAATTATCATAATCTTTCAACTTCAATTTTAAATTATATTTGTATTTTCTTTTGTTCGGTTTACTCCTTACTTTTTACTGTTTTAAAGATATCGTCATCTTGAACTTTTTTCCCACTATTTACTTCAAAAGCTGTTTAGGCCATTTTTAAGTGAGTATTTCTCACTTTCCTTAAAACAAAAAGAGAGAAAAACTGGGAACAATCATATCAGATGAAGATTTAGTTTAAAAGGAGATTCAAAAAGTTATCCAAACTATATGAAGCTCTCCAGTTAATAAATATTGAATTGTTAGATTATTGGTTGGATACTTGGGGACAGCTTCAGAACAGTCCCCAGTTTTTTAAGGGATTATTCAAAACCCTAAAAATTTATTATTCGATCTCAACGTTTACGGGAAAGCTTTCCCACAATCCGTGAAGATTACATCGTTCTTTGGCTATCAAGGGATGAGCATGGTCCAGAGCCACAACTACTTTAACCTTGGGTTCTGTAAGCCTTGGTACTAGGTCAACCCTGGCCAGGAAAGTATACCCAGAGAACAGCTCGATCCATTCAATGAAATGAGCATTCTCATTAGGGTGTTTCATGTGTCTTCCTACTTCAACATAAACCTCGAAGGGTTCTCCTTTTTTGACTTTTTCTGGAGCTTCGATAACAGGTGTATGCTTTTTCTCTAAGTCTGACATTTCATCGACATTTTCTGATTTTGCTTTGTTAATACCACAAAAAATATCATCTTCACACATATCATCCTCCATAAATTAAAAAATGTTTTGACATTTATTTACTTTATTCTTCCCCTGGAGTTTTTACTTCAGGGCACGAAAGATATTAAAAGCAGAATTTGTGCCAGATGAATCTTTTAATTCATTTTGTTGCTAACCCATTGAATATAAGTAAATTATCCCTTTACTTACTCAATATTTGTAATATGTACTAGCGAAATACCGCTTCTGTGCCTGTATTTCGGTGAATTCTACAAATAAAATCAATTAAACTCTATCGATGTACCGCTTCTTAAATCAGTTATTTATTTTTTTTGTTTCTTCTCTTTATCTTTTTTCCAATAATCCATACACTCGATGTTACAAAAATGAATGACATATTCCTCGCCCTCTGCATTAAGTGCAGCAGCTTTGGGAATTATTTTTTTACAAACATGACAGGATATTTTTTCTTCTTCTTTCATCGTTTTTCCTTTCAAGAAAATCTTAAAATTATTTAATGTATTTTCCTTGGTTTTGATTCCTCATTATGTTTTTAATAATTCATTGGTGTTTTTGAGTTTTTGTTTATCTATGGAGAAAACACCTTTCACTTGCCATTTCTCCAGGCTTTCTAGTTATAATCATAGCTAGATTAAATTCATTGGCCTTGTGTATAACCTCTTGGTCTTTTATGGAACCCAAAGGATAAATTATTGCTGTTATTCCATTTTTGGCCGCAAGCTCAACAACATCTGGAAAAGGCATAAAAGCATCAGAAGCCATAACACATCCTTCTGGACCATAGCCTCTCCTTGAAAACTGGATTGCATTCTTTGCAGCATCGATCCTGCTCCGCTGTCCGGAACCTATTCCATGGACTTTATCCTTTGTACCGATGATAACGGCATTGGACCTTGTGTAAACAGCTACATTCCAGTTGAAAATGGCCGCCTCAATTTCGTCTTGAGTGGGCTTTCTTTCTGAAACCACATCTAGGTTTTCAGGCGAAACAATCTTTGAGTCGAATCTTTTCTGTACGAGAAGACCGCCAACTAATCTCTTGAATTCGATGCCGCTGTCATGAGCAGGCTTATCCAGAGATTCTCCCATCTTAACCACCCTCAAGATCTTTCTTGTGGCCAGTACTTCCAGTGCTTCAGGTGCATAACCTGGAGAATAGACGACTTCAACATTCCTCAGGCTCTCGACTAGCAAAGTCGATAATTCTCTTGTGATTTCGTAGTTAAAAACGATCACGCTGCCAAAATTGGAAAGAGAATCACATTTCCAAGCTTTTTCAAAGGTTTCTACTTGGTCAGAACCCAAAGCTACGCCGCTGGGCATTTCATGTTTTATCAAGACACATATTAATTTGTCCTTGTAAATTTCTGTCAATTTGTAAGTAAGCCGCTGTCCGATATCCATATCTGCCACATTTATGTAGCTTAATCCTTTTTTGCCCTCCTGCAGGATTTCTATATGGGCCATGTTAGGCCCTGAAGCACCCTCTTCTTGATAAAAGGCGGCTGGATACCCTGGATTTTCTCCATACCTCAAGGAAATCCTTTTCTTGAATTTCTGTGTTCCGATTGTGAGGCTTTCGGGGAATTCTTCCTTGATTTTTGTCTTGTATTGATCTCTTCTTTCTTTTTCTAACATTTTATATACTCATCCTTTCATGCCTGTTGATGATATGGACCTTAAATTCATTTTCAACCAGATTCCTGGAAAAGATACTGGCCACTGCCACCCTGTAGTCCTTTTTCTGCTCTTTTGGGGCTAAAGCTTGAAAAATAGTCTCAGTCATTTCATCTGCGCTCATAGCTTCAAGCTCTACATCAAGAGGCTCTCCCACAAAAGTAGGAAGAGGGTCTTTGTCTTCTCCAGTGTAGGTCGCTATCATTTTACCTTTGCCGGGAACCAGCGGAATATCAAAAAAATCGCGTATTGAGCCTCCATCTGGAGCTCTTTTAATGATACTGAGAGCAGCTTTTTTCTGAGAGAGAATACATCCGCTTATTCTTGGCGTAAAATTAGGCGCATCTGGCTCGAAATCCCAGTGCTGGAGAGAAGAGCGAAGGATCTCTGCGGGATTATGGCTTTGGGAAAGATGTTCTACTATATCTTCTGTCTGCTTGCCATTGCTCACAGCAATTCCTCTGTGAACAGAGATGGCTGGGTAGATGAGCAAGTCGATGTTTCCGCTCTTGAGTTTGGCCTCGTCAGTGGGTTTTGTCCAGACTACTCCACTCTCTATTTGCAATTTTCGAGCTTGGCTTGATGGAGATCTTCCAGTTATGGCGTAGATGACCACGATGTTTTCTCCCTTTCTGTCTTTTCCAATGATGATCACTCTGCCGGGGTATTCCATGGCTGATAAGCTCTCAAGTCCTTTGCTCATAGAACTTCCTTTATCCATTGGCTATTCTATAGATAGCATAGCGGGTTTTTGAAGTCAAAATGCTCGGGCCAGTGGGTTTAAAAACACGCTGACTTTTCCCCAGCGAGGAAAAGTCAGCTCGGTTTTGCTTCTTGTCTATCTTCTTCAATTCAGATAAAATTGCTTCTTTTATAGAAAGAGGTTTCAATGAAGAAGAAAATTTATATCCCAGAAAAAGCATATGATAATTTGGAATTTTTAAACTCTCACGAGGCTCGAACAATTAGAATGCTTTGTGAGTACTTGGAGCCGGAGAAAAGGCTTCGAGAATTGAAGGTCAATAATACTGTCCTGTTCCTTGGTTCAACAAAGGCTGACCCTGAAGACAAGGATTCTCCTCTAACTAAATATTACTGGGACGCTGAGGAACTTGCCTATTGCCTGGCTAAGTGGGCGATTAAATTGAGACCGAAAGGCAAGAATTTTGTTATCTGTACAGGTGGTGGCCCAGGAATTATGGAGGCCGCCAACCGAGGAGCAGCGCGGGCAGGAGGCAAGTCAATCGGAATGAATATTTCTATCCCTTACGAACAATATCCAAATACTTATATTTCTCCTGAACTCTCTTTCATGTTCCATTACTTCTTCATGCGCAAGTTCTGGTTGGTTTATGAAGCTAAAGCAGTTGTTGCTTTTCCTGGTGGATTTGGAACTTTAGATGAAGTATTCGAAATCCTTACTCTGCTCCAGAATAAAAAAATGGAAAAGGGCAATATTCCTGTAATTCTCTATGGTGAAGACTACTGGCGGGAGACAGTAAATTTTGATGCTCTTTTGAAATACGGAACTGTATCTCCCAAAGACTTGGATTTTTTCACAGTCCATTCAAATCCCAAAGATGCTTTTTCTGATCTGAAAGAGAGGCTTATGGGGTATCTGCGGACATCCGATTAAACCTCTTGAAAAAGATGGGGACGGTTCTATTTTCTTTGTTGTCTTACATTCATTTCTGGTAATATAATTTTGTAGCCATGAAATTGAAGAAGATTAATATATTTTTAATAGAAAAATGATGTTAATAACAAACAAAAGAGTATTTTATGTAGTTTGCATCATTTTTCTGCTTAGTTCATGTGCTCGTATGGAATATTTCCCCAAAGGTGATATACAGACTGGCTTAGCTTCTTGGTATGGACCAGATTTTCATGGAAAAGAGACCTCGAGTAAAGAAATTTACAACATGTATGATATGACAGCTGCCCATAAAAGCCTACCTTTTGGCACTCATGTCATGGTGACGAACTTGGAGAATGGGAAGTCAGTTATGGTAAGGATAAATGACCGAGGACCTTTCGTTAAAGGAAGAATCATTGATCTTTCTTATTCAGCGGCAAGGATTCTAGATATGGTTGATCAAGGAGTGGTGAAAGTAAGAATTGAGGTTGTGGAGGATATGTCCCCCTTGAAATCAAGCCAACGCTTTTCCATTCAGGTTGGAGCTTTTGTCTTCAGAGAAAATGCCGAAGATCTAAAACGCCGCCTTGAAAAATATTATAAAGACGTCTATATAGCAATCTTTAAAACGACAAATCAGACTTATTACAGAGTGAGAATAAAGGCCAAGAGTGTGGATTTAGCCTACAAGATTGCTCAAGACCTCCATAAAAAAGGTTTTACTGTCATTGTCCTAGAAGAGTATTGAAATATAAATCCAGAGTTCAAAATCCGCTCCTTTTTTTATCTCCTTTCTCTCTTATACAAATAAGCCGTTTCTTTTATTTTGTTTTCCTGGCCGTCGTGAACAGCAAATTTTCCAGGGCCCCACATTCTGGCTGAGCCGTATTCTCCCTTTTTGTTGATGGCATAAAAGCTGAGACCGAATCGAGGGAGGGCATCTTTGTTTAAAAGGCGGGGCTGAAGCTTTGATTTTTCGGCAATCCTTTTCAGGGTTTGGAGGCAGGCCTCTTCGGGAGAGTGACCTCTCCTCATAAAGTCAACCACAGTGAAGCTTCCACAGTTAAGAATATTAGCTTCTCCCCTGCCTGTGGAACCTGCGGCTCCTACATCGTTATCAACGTACAAGCCTGCACCGATGATAGGTGAATCCCCTACTCTCCCCGGAATCTTGAAGTAAAATCCACTGGTAGTTGTAACTCCAGCTAGATTGCCATTACCATCTATGGCAATGCAGTTGATTGTGCCATGAAAAGTCAAAAAAGCCTCAAATTCAGGCTCAATCTTTTCTTCTTTAGGAGGAAACCAGAAATCCCTGTCAGAAAGCATCTCTTTGCGTCGAAGCCATGTTTCTCTTGCTCTATCTGTAAGTAGATTTACCTCTTTAAAGCCGTGAGCCCTGGCGAATTTCAAGGCTCCTTCACCCACAAGGAGGGCATGGTCTGTTCTTTCCATAACGAGCTTTGCCACTTTAGAAGGAGTCTTTATGTTTCTCAAGCTGGCTACTGCACCAGCATTATGAGTAGGACCGTGCATTACAGAAGCATCGAGCTCGACTACTCCTTCCTCATTTGGCAGTCCACCATAGCCTACTGACCTGTCGTTAGGGTCTTCTTCAACTATGTTCACTCCAGCGATGACTGCATCCAAAGGATCAGAGCCCTGTTTGAGAAGTTCCATGGCCTTTTCAGTAGCTCTTAGACCATTGCCGCTGGCTACAGCACGCATCTTCGAGGTGACTTCTTTTTCGCTGGAAAATCCCTTACCTTTTGTCAAAAGAGAAGCAGCACTTAGGCTGATTCCAGCTCTCAGAAAATCCCTTCTTGAGACTTTATTTGTCATTGTGCCTCCTTTTTTACTTTTCAGTTTTTTATTAAAATAAACAATTTATTTTCTATAAGCAACAAAAAAATTAGGGTCAGGTCTACACTTTTAACTTTTTTGCGATCAATAACGCTTGTCCTCCAGCTCACTGATTCCGTCCTTGTGATGAAAATACAGCAACGAATATGTTAAAAGTGTAGACCTGACCCTTGCATTGGAAACCAGATGGATGTTTAGATAAATTCTGGAGTCGTAATTGGTTATGTAGCTAACCTGTACTGAGAAAAATTTTTAGTTATATCCGTCCGAATGAAGCGCTAAATGCGCTCAGCTGTCATCTAAATTTCGAGAAGCCATGGATTTCCCTTCATCCACCTCCTTCAGAAATGACTCGATTTCTCAGTCCGTTGATGAATAAAGAGTAATTTAGTCTATATTTGCTCACTTCTGAAACATTTTTGCAAAAATCCCCAGAAGCGAACCGTCTTGCCCTGAGCTTTGCCAGGTTATGATAAAATTTCCTTTCTCTTTCATCGCAATTGCAGGTACAGCTTGCTTACCTTTAGTATACGTATTCACTTGGAATTCAGTGCCAATAGGCTGTCCTTTTCTGTTAAACCTTTGGGCAAATATTCCATCCATTGAACCGTCTTGTCCTTTGCTGTTCCAAGTTATTACAAAATTCCTCTTATTATCCATCCCAACTGCAGGCGAACACTGTTTATCGTTAGTATAGGTATTCACTTGAAATTCTTCGCCTATAGCTTCTCCTTTACTGTTATACATTTGGGCAAAAACTCCATCCATTGAACCGTCTTGTCCATGACTATCCCAGGTTATTACAAAATTTCCTTTCGTATCCATCGCAATCGAAGGATCACTCTGGCGACCATGAGTATAAGTATTCACCTGAAATTCTATGCCTATAGCTTCTCCTTTTCTGCTATACATTTGGGCAAAAACCCCAAGCCCTGAACTATCTTGTCCATGACTGTCCCAGGTTATAACAAAATTCCCTTTCTCGTCCATCGCAATTGCAGGATATTGCTGGTTACCATAAGGATAAGTATTCACTTGAAATTCTTTGCCTGTAGCTTTTCCTTTTCTGTTATACATTTGGGCAAAAACTCCCTTCTCTGAATCATCTTGGTTATTACTCATCCAGGTTATTACGAAGTTTCCTTTCCTATCCATCGCAATTGCAGGATATTGCTGGTGACTGTCAGTATAAGTATTCACCTGAAATTCTCTGCCTATACCTTTTCCTTTACTGTTAAACCTTTGGGCAAATACTCCATTCTTTGAACCGTCTTGATCATAACTCATCCAGGTTATAACGAAATTCCCTCTCTTATCCATCGCAATTGCAGGACTCCCCCCACCACAAGCATAAGTATTCACTTGAAATTCTTCGCCTATAGCTTCTCCTTTACTGTTAAACCTTTGTGCATAAAATCCACGCTCATGTCCTGAACCGTCACGTTCAGGTTCATGACTGAGCCAGGTTATTACAAAATTCCCTTTCTCATCCATCGCAATTGCGGGATGCCGCTGGTACCATGTAGTATAGGTGTTCACTTGAAATTCTTCGCCAGCTTTGAAAGCAAACAATCCAATTGTAAACAAGCTGATTGAAATCAATGAGAGATAGAATAAGCATTTCTTCCTTTTATCTTTTTTCCTTTTCATTTTAGCCTTCCTTTTTGAATATTTTTATGTTTGTATCTTATGTCTAACCAATTCTCAATGTAAAGTCACTGTTTAACTAAAGCAAGAGCTAAACTTATTACTGAAGATTTACCGTCCCTCATTCGTCTCTCTTTGTGAGTTGTTGATTCGCTAAGCCGCGTTTTTCAATCCAGGGAATCAGTACTTTCCTGTCATTCACTTTCTTCAAAAATCACTCGATTTCTCGCTCCTTTGATGAATAAAGAGTACTTTAATTTTTATCTGCTCACTTCTGAAACATTTTTCCAATGACTCCCCAACCTGAACCGTCTTGTCCATAACTCTCCCAGGTTATAACGAAATTCCCTTTCTCATCCATCGCAATCACAGGATGCCACTGCTCATTATTGGTATATGTATTCACTTGGAATTCAAAGCCAATAGGCTGTCCTTTTCTGTTAAACCTTTGGGCAAATACTCCCTCCTTTGAACCGTCTTGTCTTAGGCTGTCCCAAGTTATAGCAAAATTCCTCTTGCTATCCATCCCAACTGCAGGCGAACACTGTTTACCTTCAGTATAAGTATTCACTTGAAATTCTTCGCCTATAGCTTTTCCTTTTCTGTTATACATTTGGGCAAAAACTCCATCCGTTGAACCGTCCTGTCCCACGCTGCTCCAGGTTATAACGAAATTCCCTTTCTCATCCATCGCTATTGCGGGATGCCACTGGTACCATTTAGTATAAGTGTTCACTTGGAACTCAAAGCCAATAGGCTGTCCTTTTCTGTTATACATTTGGGCAAAAATCCCCCAAGCTGAACTATCTCGTCCATAACTCGACCAGGTTATTACAAAATTCCCTTTCTCATCCATCTCTATGTCAGAATGCCGCTGGTCACTACTAGCATAAGTATTCACTTGAAATTCTTCGCCTACAGTTTCTCCTTTTCTGTTATACCTTTGGGCAAAAACTCCCGAGGCTGAACCATCTTGGGCATAACTATTCCAGGTTATTACAAAATTCCCTTTCTTATCCATCGCAATTGAAGGCATATCCTGGCTGCCCATAGTATGAGTATTCACTAGAAATTCTTTGCCTATAGGTTCTCCTTTTTTGTTAAACCTTCGGGCAAAAACTCCCCTCATACTACCATCTGGTCCGTGGATGAACCAGGCTATAACAAAATTTCCCCTCCTATCCATCGCTATTGCAGGATATTGTTCGGCTCCAGGTGTAGCAAAAGTATTCACATGAAATTCTTTGCTTATAGGCTGCCCTTTATTGTTAAACCTTCGGGCAAAAATTCCACTCCCCTCTTCTTGTCCACTACCCTCCCAAGTTATAACAAAATTCCCTTTCTCATCCATCGCTATGTCAGAATGATGCTGGTCACTAAAAAGATAAGTACCCACCAGAAATTCTTCACCAGCTTGAAATGCTATTAATCTAATCACAGCCAAGCTAAATGGAATTAATAATATAAATATAAAATACTTTTGCCAGCTCACATTTTTTCTTTTCATGTCTTCCCTCCCTTTTGGAATGAATTGTATTACTATTCATAAATTATTGTCAAATTAGCCCTCATTTCGATTCTAAGCCATGATCTCAATCTGATTAAAGGCTTCCCTCCTCCCTCTCTCTTTTCCTCTCTTCCCCCCCTCTTTATTCTTTTTTCTTCCATAAATAAAAATTAGGGTCAGGTCTACACTTTTAACTTATTCGTTGTTGTATTTTCATATTAAGGACGGAATCAGTGAGCTGGAGGACGAGTGTTATTAATCGCAAAAAAAAGTTAAAAGTGTAGACCTGACCCTTGAATTGACAACCAAATGGATGTTTAGATTAATTCTGGAATCAAAATTGGATAAGTAGCTAACTTAAGATATTACTTGATTTCTGACTCCTTTGATGAATAAAGAGTGTTTTAATTTCTATTTGCTCATTTCTTAAACATTCTCGCAAAAATTCCCGAGGCTGAACCATCTTGGGCATGATTCCTCCAGGTTATTACAAAATTTCCTTTCTTATCCATAGCAACTGCCGGATGATCTTGATTATTTTTTGTATAAATATTGACTTGAAATTCAGTGCCAATAGGCTGTCCTTTTCTGTTAAACCTTTGGGCAAATATACCGGTACCAGAGCCATCCTGTCTCTTGCTTTCCCATACTATGACAAAATTTCCTCTATCATCCATAGCAACTGCCGGATAATCTTGGCGATTTTTAGTATAAGTATTGACTTGAAATTCAGTGCCAACAGCTTCTCCATTTTTATTAAACCTTTGGGCAAAAACCGCATACGATGAACCGTCTTGTCCCTCGCTGCTCCAGGTAATAACAAAATTTCCCTTCCTGTCCATCGCAATTGCGGGATGCCACTGGTACCATTTAGTATATGTATTGACTTGAAATTCAGTGCCAACAGCTTCTCCATTTTTATTAAACCT
>Ga0114921_10000129_pt1 | contig 30029 bp, 29 predicted proteins | sample BentaG_FD_87016 | JGI IMG/M metagenome (GOLD analysis project Ga0114921, IMG submission 87016) | Deep subsurface microbial communities from South Atlantic Ocean to uncover new lineages of life (NeLLi) - Benguela_00093 metaG | ecosystem: Environmental > Aquatic > Marine > Oceanic > Sediment ... | reverse complement strand
TATAGCTAATCACATATCGCAGGAATTAGCCATTTGCGATTAGCGATATGCGATTTGCGAGTACCCTTCGTGCCTCGCCCACGGTATAGAGTGATCCGGTAACACAGATTAAATCATCTAGATCGGCACAACCCCAGGCATACCGGATGGCATCTGGCACACTTTCCCTGATTACAACCTCGGGTAAATATTTCTTTGCCTCTCTGGCTATCCTTGACGGTTGGGCCGCTCGATTGGTGCAAGGTCTGGCGACAATTATCCTGGATGCAAGGGGAGCTAACTCAGCCACCATGCCTTCAATATCCTTATCCTCCAATATCCCCAACACAAAGATCAGTCTACGGTAGTCAAAGCAATCTTGGAGAGCTTCCTTTAGAGACCTGGCAGCGGCCACATTGTGAGCTCCATCCAAGACAATTTGTGATCGGTTTATGACTTCTAATCGTCCTGGCCAGGATGTCTTCGCCAGACCTTCTCTGATATTATCTTCTGAAATTACAAAGCTTGGGCGCAGCAGTTCCACCGCGCCGATACTAGTTGCAGCATTGACTATCTGATGCTTGCCTAACAGTGGAATTTGCAGATTCTCATATTGCCCATAAATCCCCTGCACACCGAATGCGGAATGCGGACTTCCGAATTCTGACTTCTGAATTCTAAACTTTATATCCTTCCCCACCCTGAATAATCTGGCTCTGCGCCTCTGGCAGGTCTCGGCCAATATCTTCAAAATCTGGGCTTTGACCTCAGCGGTAACCACTACCCCGTTCCTCTTAATTATTCCAGCCTTTTCTCTTGCTATCCTGGCAAGATTATCACCTAAATACTGGGTATGCTCGAGGTCAACATTGGTAATTACTGAAACAATGGGGTCTGTCACGTTGGTGGCATCGAGCCTGCCACCCATGCCCACCTCTAATACAGCGAAATCCACAAGATTTTGTGCAAAATAGACCAAGGCCATACTAGTTACCACCTCAAAGAATGTAAGCTCATGGGTGATGGCCTCAATCTTTTCGATTAGGTCAATTACTTCATCCTCGGAAATGAAGTCATTATTTATCCTTATCCTCTCGGCAAAGTCCACCATGTGGGGCGAGGTGTAAAGGCCGATCCTAAAACCTGCTTCTTGTAAAATGGCCGAAATCATGGCGCCTACTGAGCCCTTACCGTTTGTTCCTCCGACATGGATGATCCTTAAAGTCTTCTGGGGATCTCCGAAGAGCTTCAGCACCCTTCTTATATTCGCTAATCTCAGTTTGATCCCAAGCCTCTGCAAGCTGTACAGGCGATCCAAAGTCTGCTGATATGTCATAAGATTTAATTAGCTCCCGGCCAGGTATCTCAATAACTGGCTCAGCCTCTCTCTAAGGTCCTTTCGCTTGACAATGAGGTCGATCAGGCCGTGTTCCAGCAAGAACTCTGCACTCTGGAACCCGGGTGGGAGTTTCTGTCCGATGGTCTGTTCGATCACTCTTGGGCCGGCAAAACCTACCAATGCCTTTGGCTCAGCGATGATGATATCTCCCAGGGAGGCGAAGCTGGCCGACACACCCCCTGTGGTAGGATTGGTAACTATCGATATATGAAGCAGACCGGCATCCGAGAGCTTAGCTAGGGCAGCACTGGTCTTGGCCATCTGCATCAAAGAGAGCATACCCTCCTGCATTCGGGCTCCTCCGGAGCTGGCCAGCGTAATCAATGGTAACCTCCTCTCGATGGCTCTATCGATGGCCCGGGCTACCCTCTCCCCTACCACACTGGCCATCGAACCCCCCATAAAATCGAAGTCGAGCACAGTTATCACAACTGGGATATCCTTTATCTTTCCCTGGCCAGTTATGACAGCCTCGGTCAGGCCAGTCTGCCGCTGGGCAGCAGCTATCCTCTCCGTATACTTCCGAGAATCCTTGAAGCGAAGGGGATCAGCGGGTCTTAAATCTGAATCAAATTCTTCAAAACTTCCAGCGTCCAGGATGAGAGCAAGGCGCTTGGTAGCACTCAATTTAAAGTGGTAGCCACACTTGGGGCAGACCATTTGGTTCTCTGCCAGCCTCTTCTTATATATGATCTCTCCACAGTCCTCACACTTCGTCCACAGACCATCGGAGACACGTTTCTTCTTCCTTGTCTTGTCTGGTGTGAACCTGGATTCCTTAAACAAAGGCATAGTTACTCCTCGTTAAATCTATTCAAAATTCATATACCAAAAGTCAACAGTCTACAGCTCACGACTTTTAGCTGTTGGCCGTCTCTTACTTTAAAGCGTAAGAAAGTTTGGCGACAAAATCTCCAACTATCCTCACCAAATCTGGATTCTCCTTGTTCTTCTCGATCAGGGAGACGATGGCAGATCCCACTATGACCCCATCCGCATATCTGGCAACCTCTTGAGCCTGGGCCGGGTTCGATATCCCAAATCCAACTGCTATGGGCTTATCGGTGAACCGGCGAACACGATTGAGCTCAGGGACGAGGGTTTCTGATAGTTTCTCCCTTGCGCCCGTAACCCCTAGCAAAGATACATAATAGACAAAACCCCTTGTCCTCTGATTGATCAATCTGGCCCTTTTTGGAGTAGTAGTTGGCGATATGAAGAAGATGGTATCCAAATTCTCCCTCTCGGCCCGGGATATTAGATCGCCAGCCTCCTCGGGTGGAAGATCAGCGATGATTGCTCCGTCCAAGCCTGACGCCGCACTATCAGCAACAAACCTCTCTATCCCATATCTATATATAGGGTTATAATAGGTCATCAGGACTAAGGGAATTTCGATTTGGGTGCGCAGTCTACCTACAAGATTCAAAACATCCTTCAGTGAAGTCTTTTTGGCCAGCGCTCGCATCCCAGCCTTCTGTATGGTTGGGCCATCGGCCACAGGTTCAGAGAAAGGCACCCCAAGCTCTATAATATCGGCTCCTCTTTCTGCCATCTCCAGAACCAATGATTCAGTGATGGACACGTTAGGATCACCTGCCATGATGAATGGAATCAAAGCTGCCTGAGAAATCTTTCGTAATTCTTTAAATTTAGCACCGATTCTGGTCATATTTGAAATATCTCCGACATTTCCAATCTAGCGAGTCCCGTTAATAACAATATCTACGGGGCGAGCAGAGCGAGCGTCATATTCAATTTTTGAATCTAGCGAGCAGAGCGAGCGTCATATTCAATTTTTGAATCTAGCGAGCAGAGCGAGCGTCATATCATAACCTCACTCCAAGCTCTTGGGCAACGATATTGACGTCCTTATCCCCTCGACCGGAAAGGTTGATGACTATGACATCATCCTTGGAAAGTCTTCTGCTCATTTTCTTGACATAGGCGATCGCATGGGCGCTCTCTAGGGCTGGGGTTATTCCTTCAATCTTGGCAAGCAGCTGAAATGTTTTGAGAGCTTCCTTATCGGTGACTGAAACATATTGTGCTCTGCCGGTCTCATGATAGTAGCAATGTTCAGGCCCCACTCCAGAATAATCCAGTCCAGGAGCAACGGAATGAGTGATATTGATCTGACCATATCTGTCCTGTAATACAAAGCTCTGGCTCCCATGAAGGACGCCGTGGCTACCGGCCAGGAGGGGAGCAGCATGTTTGCCACTCCTGATTCCCTCCCCCCCCGCCTCTACCCCAATGAACTTTACGTCCTTATCCTTGTAGAAGGGATGAAAGAGGCCAATGGCGTTGCTTCCTCCACCGACGCACGCAACTAAATAATCTGGCAACCTTCTCTCAGCTTTCAGAATTTGCCTTCTGGTCTCCTGACCAATGACCGTTTGGAAGTCGCGAACCATCATGGGGTAGGGATGTGGCCCAACCACTGAGCCCAGCAAATAATGGGTATCCCTCACATTTGTCACCCAATCCCTGAGGGCCTCGTTGATCGCATCCTTCAGGGTTTTGCTTCCTGTAGTGACGGGTATCACTTCGGCTCCCAGGAGTTTCATCCTGAAGACGTTCAGCGATTGGCGGGCAATGTCAGTCGTGCCCATGTAGATACAACACTTCAGGCCGAACATAGCAGCAGCCGCTGCCGTAGCCACACCATGCTGGCCCGCTCCTGTCTCAGCAATGAGTCTGGCCTTTCCCATCCGCCTGGCCAAGAGTGCCTGGCCCACGGTATTATTGATCTTATGGGCCCCTGTGTGGCAGAGGTCTTCCCGCTTCAGATAGATCTTGGCCTTTCCCAACCTTTTGCTCAGCCTCTGCGCAAAGTAAAGGGGGGTGGGTCGGCCAGCATGGTGTTTAAGGTAATATTTAAGCTGATCCTGAAAAATTCTGTCCCTCTTGGCCCGGTAATATGCCTCTTCCAGTTCGCGCAAGGGTTCGATCAGGGTTTCTGAGACGAATCGCCCCCCAAATTTACCAAAGTAGCCCCTTCTGTCTGGCAACATATCCTTCTCCAATCACCGACTACTTCTTACCTTATTGATAAAATCCTTTATTTTTTGTGATCCTTTATGCCCGGGCTTGATTCTACTCAACCACCTCTGGAACCCGGCCAGCCCCTATATTAATCAAAACAAATGCTATCTCCATCCCTAATCACATCCTTTCGGCTCTAAAGTATTTTTAGAAAATTTATAGACCTTGGAAGGGTCGAATATCTTATTGCCTATAATTTTGAAACTGCCGTCTTTGAGGATTTTACGATGGAAACATGACCTGTATCCCAGATGGCAGGCAGCTCCACCAATCTGCTCTACCTTAATCAACAACGAATCGCCGTCACAGTCGAAATACATCTCCTTGACTATCTGGAAATTTCCTGAATCCTCTCCCTTTGTCCACAACTTTCCGCGAGAGCGGCTCCAGAAACAGGCCTTCCCAGTTTCTATCGTGCGTCTCAATGAATCTTCGTTCAAATAGGCTACCATCAGGACTTCATTTGTCTCGACATCTTGAATGACTGCCGGTATCAAACCATTCTTATCAAATTTCAATTCCTTAAGTAATTTCTTCATGGTTTATCACCTGCAAGAGCAATGGCATCCTCCAGCTCTATCTTGCCAGCATACAGGGCCTTGCCAATGATAACCCCGGCCAGTCCTTTGGCTTGGAAGGATTTGAGCCTTCCCACGTCGGCCATGGATGAAATCCCACCAGCGACAATAAGAGGAACGCTCACCGCATCAAGCATCGCCTCTATAGAAAAAAGGTTGGGGCCCTTTAACATGCCATCCGCGCCAATATCTGTAAATATGATCTTGGCTACCCCTATCCTCTCCACCTCTCTTGCAAATACGGTGGCTTCAAGCTCAATCAGCTTACTCCAACCATGGATGGCCACCTTCAGATCTCTGGCATCGATGCTCACCACAATACTCTGGCCAAACTTCTCCAGGGCTTTCCCGAGGAAATTTGACTTAGAGTAGGCAGCACTCCCAAGGATAACTTTCTTTACCCCACAACTCAATGCTTCTTTGATGGCCTTTAAGCTTCTAATCCCTCCGCCGAGTTGTACTGGTATATCAACGGCTTGGCAAATCCGAGCTACCACCGGGAGGTTCTTGGGCCTTCCTTCAAAGGCCCCATCCAAGTCTACAATATGTAAGGCCCTGGCTCCCTTCAGTTTCCACAGTTTAGCCATAGAGACCGGCTGGGCGGAGTAGGCCACCTTGGAGTCAAGCCTTCCCTGTGAGAATCTGACACACCTTCCCTTTATCAAGTCGATGGCAGGAATGACGAACACAGATATGCCTCACTTCGTTCGGCCTATTCAAAATGTGAAATATTTTGAATCTAGGCGAAAACCCCGTTGATGACACTATCTACGGGGCAAGCAAAAACGCGCCGTCCAAATTCAGAAGTTAAATGGTAAATTGTCGCCTTAAGTAACCAGAGTACAGAAATCAGAAAACACTCCTCTTTTAATCTGGTCGCTGGTTACAGGTTTCTGGCTTCTTTCGGTCAAGCATTTTACGATTTTAGTGCTTCAAAGTATCCCCTTCGTTGAGGGAACTTCCTTGAGCCGAGGGTCGAACTTAGTAGACTGATCAAGGGCCCTTCCCAGAGCCTTGAATGTAGCCTCAATTATGTGATGCATACTCCCTCCGTACATTAGATTAACGTGAATGGTAATCCCAGCTTTGGTGCTGAAGGCCCTCAAGAACTCCTCAGCCAGTTCGATGTTAAACCCCGTTAGAGGTTTTAAAGAGGTACTCTTTCTGGATGGCGCCTCTAACGGGGTAAACCCCTCTTGCACTCTATCTTCGGTGGGAACATTAAAGACCAGATGTGGTCGATCAGATATATCCAGAGCTACCGAAATTAGAGTCTCGTCCATAGGGATATAAGCAAAGCCGTATCTCCTGATTCCGACTTTATCCCCCAGTGCTCCTTTCATTGCTTGGCCAAGGCAGATACCAATGTCTTCAGTAGTATGGTGATAATCGACCTCAAGGTCCCCTCGAGCCTCGATCTCTAAATCGAACATTCCATGCAGGGCAAATAAGGACAGCATATGATCCAGAAATGGAATCCCTGTGGCTATCTTGTACTGGCCAGATCCATCGAGATTGAGGCTCAACTTGATGTCCGTCTCCTGGGTCTTGCGTGAAATTCGGGCTTTCCGCGCCATTCCAGCCTCCCTTCAAGAAATCAGAATAATTCGATATACGATAAAGGGTTGCGTTGCTCGACCCGTTAGAGGCTTCGCTGGATTAATATCCCCGGTACAGGCCTTAAATGCTCGGTTATCCCGTGGAGGTAATGTGCCTCTAATGGGTCTCGTTTCGTCTTGCGCCCGCCTGCCACTGTGAGGCGCGAGCGGGCAGGCAAACGCAACCGATTAACGTAGCTCTTACTCGTCAAGGCTTTTTTCTGCTTTCTGTCGTTTGCCCTCTCTTCTGAAGCCTGATTCTGATGGCATTGGCATGGCCGTCGAATCCTTCAGCCTTGGCCAACCTTACGATTGAGCTTGCCTCCTTAGCCAGTGCTTCTTTAGTATAGGAGATGATGTGGCTTGACTTCATAAAATCACAAACTCCTAAGCCGGAGAAAAACCTGGCCGTCCCGCCGGTGGGCAAGACATGGCTGGGACCAGCCATGTAATCACCCACTACTTCGGGAGAGTAAGGGCCCAGAAAGATGGCCCCCGCATTCCTAATGCTATTGGCCACCTGCAATGGATCTTCGGTCATAATCTCTATATGCTCCGGGGCAATCCGGTTGGTCAGGTCGATGGCCTCTTGGAGGCCGCTTGCCACCAAGATGGCCCCATTGTCATCCACCGAAGCCCCTATTATATCTCTTCGTGAAAGATCCCTTATCTGGGTTTCAATTGTACGAACAACCAAATCGGCCAACTTTAAAGATGTCGTCACAAGAATTGGCCAGGAGAGCTTATCATGTTCTGCCTGGGAGAGCAAATCCGCAGCGACAAATTCTGGATTTGCACTGGCATCAGTCAGAATCAAGATCTCGCTGGGGCCTGCCAAAAGGTCCACGCCTACCTGGCCATATACAAGCCTTTTGGCCATCTGGACATAGATATTGCCCGGACCGCATATCTTATGAACTTTGGGTATGGTTTCGGTGCCGAAGGCCAGGGCAGCAATCCCCTGAGCCCCGCCGACCCTATAAATCTCTGATAAGCCTACTACTCTGGCGGCAGCCAGGATATACGGATTTATCTGGCCATCTCTGCAAGGTGGAGAGATCACAACTATCCTTCTAACTCTGGCTACTTTGGCTGGAATGGTATTCATTAATAACGAAGAGGGATAGGAAGCCATCCCCCCTGGAATGTTGATCCCAACTGAATCCAAGGGTTGATACCTCTGGCCGACAACTGTCCCATCTCCCGGAGTCAGTTGCCAGGAATCGGGCTGTTGCCTTTGGGCGAATCGAGTTATCTTCTTTTTAGCCTCCTGGAGAACCTTCAAGAAATCGCCATCCACTGACCTGTAAACATTCTCAACCTGGACCTGACTGACCCTCAGTTGTTCTCGCCTTAGTTTAATCTTATCAAACTTTCTTGTATACTTTAATAGCGCCTCATCTCCATACCTTCGCACTCCCTCCAGGATCTTGCGCACCTTCCTCTCTATTCTCTTATCTCCAAGCAGAGAGCGTCGTTCGATTATTCGCTCGATCTCCTTGCTTGCAGATGGATCACCCAGCTTTAAAATCTCCATCTTATTCTTTGACTCTCTGGATTTTTGCTCCCAGATTGGCCAGCTTCTCCTCTATGCGCTCGTACCCTCGATCCAGGTGGTAGATGTGTGATATCTCTGTCTGACCCTCGGCAATTAGTCCAGCCAAGAGCAGGGCAACACTGGCTCGAAGGTCGGTGGCCATGACCTGTACTCCAGACAGATACTTCACACCCTTGACAATTGCACTGTGGCCCTCAATCCTGATATCAGCTCCCATTCTGTTTAGCTCCCCAACGTGCATAAATCTATTCTCAAAGATAGTCTCTGTGATGATGCTGCTTCCAGGAGTGACAGCCATAAGAGCCATCACTTGAGCCTGCATATCGGTTGGAAATCCTGGATAAGGAAGCGTCTTGACGTTTACAGGCTTTAGCTCCCCCTGAACCCTCACTCGAGCGCCATCCAGTTGGGGTTCAATCTCAACCCCAGCCTCTTCCAGTTTGGTTACTACGGCCTCTAAGTGATCTAAATTACACGACTTAATCTCGACCTCTCCTCTGGTAATGGCAGCTGCCACCATATAGGTTCCTGCTTCAATGCGGTCCGGTATCACCTCGTAATTGGCGCCGTGCAGTTCATAAGCTCCCTCGATCTCAATTACCGGCCCTCCCGCTCCAGAGACTCTGGCCCCCATGTGGTTCAAGAAGTTAGCCAACTCTATTACCTCTGGTTCACAGGCAACATTGTGGATCCTGGTCTTACCATCAGCCAAGGTAGCAGCCATCATGATATTTTCAGTCGCACCCACAGATGGAAAGTCCAGATGGATCTGAGCACCCTTAAGGTTACTTGTCCGTGCTTCCACATACCCTTGGCCCACCCTTACCAGGCCGCCCAACTCCTCAAAGCCCTTCAGATGAAGGTCTATGGGACGAGAACCAATGGCACAGCCTCCTGGAAGAGCAACCTTTGCCATCCCAAACCTGGCAAGCAGAGAACCGAAGACAAGAAAGGACGCCCTCATGGTCTTCACCAGATCATAGTGAGCTACAAAGCCTGAAACAGCTCCTGTATCAACCTCTAATTGTCCCTCCTGGGCCAATTCCACGTGAGCACCCAACCGGTGCAGGACTTGGGCCATAGTGGCAACATCCTTGAGATTAGGAACGTTTGTCAAAATACTCTTATCATTGGCCAAGAGAGTAGCAGCCATTATTGGCAAGACCGCATTCTTGGCCCCACTGATCTTTACCTCGCCACTCAATGGCTGACCACCTTGGACGAGAATCTTCTCCAAAGGCGCTTTACTCCCCTATAACTGCAAAAGTTAGATTAAGTTACTTGGGGTTACCTTATAAGAGGCTGTCTGAGGTTATATTCAATCTATCGTTGGCTCCTCGACATAATTTGTAACTCCTTAGAACCTTTTGTAACCTCCTGTAACCTGCCCTCTGGCTTCAAGATTCTGGTGCCAGGCCTTCCACTCGATCTAAGTCTATGATAAAGAGGAGCCCTTTACCTGGAAGACTCAGGTCACCACAGATCTCTTCAACCATACTAATTGCTTTATGTAGCTTGGCCTCATCCCTGATAACTGCAAAAACCGTTTTATTATAGGCCCTGCTTCCATGAATCATGCGACGGAGGCCAGCAAATATGGGAATCTCATAGGCCAGGACCCTGCCCATGCCCATGCTATCTATGACGGTGGCTCCGGTAATGCCGATCTCCATAAAGGCCTCCAGGATCTCATCCAAGTACTCTTCTTTATTCAGAATTAGGACTAAAAGTTGCATCGCTTAACCCCACCTCTTTCGCTTATCACTTAGGACGCTCGCTTCGCTCGCCCCGTAGATATTGTTATCAACGGGGCTCGTTAGAATTGAAATGCCTTTGACATTTTCAATTACCGTTTTTGGGATTTGCGGTACGCCTGCGCGCCACCGGCCTGAGCCGAAGGCGATGACAGGCGGGCTACTTACGAGATGCTACTATCACTCGCTCTATACCGGAATAATCCATAATAATCTCGGGTTCATTGAAAACCCCGGCATTCTTTATTATCTCTTTTACTCGATCGGCCTGCCCTGCACCTAGCTCTAAAGCTATCCGGCCTCCTGGCTTTAGATATTTTGGGGCCTGTGATACAATCTTCAGGTGGAAGTCGAGGCCTTCTATGCCACCATCCAGGGCCAAATGGGGCTCAAAATTCTTGACTTCTTCGGGCAATAGGCAAATATCCCTCGTCCGAACATAGGGTGGATTGGAGACCACCACATCTACCCGGCCTTCCAGACAATAGCCATTCAGGGGCTCGGATAGATCGCCCCCTAAGAAAAAAACCCTGTCATTCACCCTATGAATCCTGCCATTGGCCCGGGCCACATCCAACGCTTGCCCAGAAATGTCGCAGGCATATATGAAAGAGTTTGCCATCGCTCTGGCCAGAGCGATGGCAATGTTCCCACATCCTGTACCAAGATCAATAATGATAACAGGGGCCAGCATTTTATTCCTTCCCGTACCCTGTACCCTGTACCCTAAACCCTGAAGTTTTTCGATAACTGCCTCTACCAATATCTCTGTTTCAGGCCGCGGAATAAAGACATCCCGGTTAACTTTAAACTTTAAGGACATGAATTCTTGAGTACCAATAATGTATTGTGCAGGCAAATGAGCGGCTCTTCTGTGTATTAGATCGACGAAGGCAGCTGCTTGATCCTTTGCCAATGACACGCTGGGATTTAAGTAGATACCCATCCGATCCAGGCCTAAGAGATGGCCAAGGATGAGCTCAGCATCCAACCTCGAACTGGATAGCCCATGCTCTCCAAGATAGATCCATGCCCAACCCAGCATATTGGCAAGCTTCCGTTCCACTTCCACCAACTTTCCTTCTTCCTCCTGATAAACCAGGACACGAATCAGCTTTCGTGTTATTTTGTGTATCAATTCGCCCGTTCTTTCGAGTTTTTTCGTGTTGCTTCGTGTGTATTCCCCTTTTCCACTAAAGCGGATATCAGTCCGTCCAGGTCCCCATCCAAGATGGCATCTAATCTATGCAGGGTTAGCTCAATGCGATGATCGGTCACCCTATCTTGTGGGAAGTTGTAAGTTCGAATCTTCTCCGATCGGTCGCCAGTCCCCACCTGAAGCTTCCTGGCCTGTGCCCTCTCACTAGCCTCCTCTCTCTGGAAATGACTCAAAAGGCGGGCACGCAAGACCTGTATGGCCTTAGCCTTGTTCTTGTGCTGGGATCTCTCGTCCTGGCATTGGACTACTATCCCAGTTGGGAGGTGGGTTATCCTTACTGCCGAATCTGTGACGTTGACGTGCTGTCCCCCAGCACCGGAAGCCCTGAAGGTCTCGATACTCAACTCCCTGAGGTCGGTCTTCACATCGACCTCTTTAGCCTCAGGAAGGACGGCCACGGCAACTGCTGATGTATGAACCCTTCCGGCTGCTTCAGTAACTGGAATCCTCTGGACTCTGTGTACACCACTTTCATACTTCAGCTTGCCGTAGACACCCTCACCGCTCACCATGAAGATGACCTCTTTGAAGCCTCCTATCTTGGTGGGGCTAGTACTCATGATCTCGACCTTCCATCCCTGTGACTCAGCATATCTGGAGTACATCCTGAAGAGGTCAGCTGCAAAGAGAGTGGCTTCATCTCCACCAGTCCCGGCCCTAATCTCAACTACTGTGTTTCGTTGATCGCTTGGATCGGCGGGGGTCAAAAGTGTTCTCAATTTTTGCTCCAGTGATGCCTTGCTCTTGGCTAACTCTTCCAGCTCTGACGTAGCCAAAGACCGGATCTCCCTATCCTCCAGAGCTAACTTTTTGGTATCATCTATCTGGCATATTATTTTCTTATAGCGCCTATAAAGAGCAACGATTCCAGAGATTTGAGCCTGAGCCCTGGAATACTCTTGAAATTTCTCTCTTTCGGCCAAGATCTTTGGATCGCTTAGCAATCTAGTAAGCTCCTCATACTTGCTCTCTATGGCATTCAATCTCTCGAACACCTTTTTCACTCCTTCCCGAGATTGAGCGAGGTCTCGCCTTCGGCGGACAGGCCATACTTTTTCCTGAATTTCTCTATCCTTCCCGCAGTATCAACAAACTTCTGTTTACCTGTAAAGAAGGGGTGGCACTTAGAACAGATCTCCACTTTCAGGTTCTTTTTGGTAGACCTTGTATGAATGATGTTTCCACATGCACAGGTAATGGTAGTAGGCTTATATTCGGGGTGAATGCCCTTCTTCATCTCATCCTCCTGGTATAATGTCCAATTATAAAAGTAAAAACATTATACCTGATTACGAAATACACGACCTTTAATAGAATATAGTTAAATTTGATCTTGCATAGAGCTCAAGAAATCCTTATTGCTTTGGGTCTTGGCCAGCCTTCCGATCAAAAGCTCCATGCTCTCTACGATATTCAATGGGTTCAAGACCCTTCTCAAAACCCATATCTTCTGCAGTTCCTCCTCGCCCAGAAGCAATTCCTCTTTACGTGTTCCACTGCGGCTGATATCGATGGCAGGGAATATGCGCTTATCAACCAATCTCCTCTCCAGGAGGAGCTCCATATTTCCAGTTCCTTTAAATTCCTCGAATATCACCTCATCCATCTTGCTTCCCGTATCTATCAAGGCGGTGGCCAGGATGCTCAAGGAGCCCCCTTCCTCAATATTCCTGGCGGTACCAAAGAACCTTTTAGGCCGCTGTAGGGCATTAGAATCCAGGCCGCCCGTAAGGATCTTGCCCGAATGGGGACAGGTAGCATTGTGGGCCCGTGCCAGGCGCGTGATGCTGTCTAGAAGAATGACCACATCCTTTTTGTATTCCACCAATCTTTTGGCCTTCTCAAGGACCATCTCAGCCACCTGAACATGGCGAGAGGGAGGCTCATCGAAGGTAGAAGATACCACATTTCCCTTTACCGATCGCTCCATATCCGTAACCTCTTCAGGCCTCTCATCGATTAAGAGAACGATCAGGGTTGTCTCTGGATGGTTCGCTGTGATGGAGTTGGCAACCTTCTGCAAAAGAACAGTCTTGCCAGCCCTGGGCGGAGAGACGATTAATCCTCTCTGTCCCTTTCCAATAGGGGTCAACAGATCCATGACCCTCTCCGAGATAGAATCTGGGCCATTCTCCAGCCTGAGCCTCTCTGTGGGATAAAGGGGCGTGAGGTTATCGAAGAGGACCTTCTCCTTAGCCAGCTCCGGATCCTCCAAATTGACCGCCTCTACCTTGAGCAGAGCAAAGAACTTCTCATTCTCCTTTGGAGGCCGAATCTGCCCTGAGATGGTCTGGCCTGTTCTTAGGCCAAAACGCTTAATCTGGGATGGAGATATATAGATGTCGTCCGGCCCAGGTAGATAACTGTAAGCGGGGGATCTCAAGAATCCATAGCCTTCCGCTAAAATTTCCAGCACCCCCTCGCCAAAGGTAGAACCTTCCTTCTCTATCTGGGCCTGCAAGATTTTAAAGATTAAATCTTGCTTTCTGAGTCCGCTGGCCCCTGGTACTTTTAACTCCCTGGCCACCTGCGTCAATTCGGATACATTCTGCTTCTTCAGAGCCCCAATCTCCATTTAATTCACCTCTTTTTGGAAATAATTACGGTGATTCAAAAGATGATGGCATTGATTTTTCACCGCAATCTTTCTTATTATCGCTATCACCCTCAGCAGGCCGAACCTTTTTACAAAGGTTGGTGAGTCTGCGCCAAACCTCTTGGGTCTGACTCCTGGTCCGCTCCCTCTTTCCCTCGTTGTCGATGACATAGTCGGCAAACTTAACCTTTTCCTTGAGTGGAAGTTGTGCCGATATTCGAGCCTCTGCCTCATCTCTGGTCAAGCCATCTCGCTTCATTAAGCGCTCAACCTGAACCTCCGGGTTTTCCGTCACAACTATCAATTTATCCACCAATGATTGTGACCCTGTCTCGATGAGCAGAGCGCCATCGACGATCACCAGGCTATTGGCCCTTGAGCTCTTTATCTCGGCTATCTCCTCCTTAACCTGCTCTATAATTTGGGGGTGGAGTATCCCTTCAAGCTTCTTTCTTGCTCCCGCGTCGGCAAAGACAATCCTTGCCAATTTAGTTCTATTGATTGTACAGTCCTCATTTAAGACCTCACGTCCGAAGCAATCTATCACCTTCTGATAGCCTATCTTTCCAGGCTCTATCAGCCTGTGCGAAATTTTATCGGCGTCGATGACGACCGCCCCCAGCTGGCTGAAAGTTTCCGCAACCAGGCTCTTCCCGCTCGCTATTCCACCGGTCAGGCCCACAAGTAACATGCTCTGCTTCGGTCCCCTCCGTCTATCGTTTTTTTGCGATATGCGCTCAGTGTGCTTCGGCCCAGTTTGATCCTATACTTACCTGGGCCCGAATGGGCACCTTCAGCTTCAGGGCCCCTTCCATAATCTCCTTGACAAATTTTTTTACCTCGGGTACCTCAGCCTTGGGGACATCGAATATTAACTCATCATGAACTTGAACTAACATCTTTGCCTTCAGGTTCTTCTGCTTGAATATTTCAAATATAGTGATCATGGCTACCTTTATCAAGTCAGCGGATGTGCCCTGGATTGGAGTGTTGATTGCGGTGCGCTCGGCAAACTCCCTGATGCCTCTGTTTTGGCTGTTGATATCTGGAAGGTACCTCCTGCGGCCAAGCAAGGTTGTGATATACCCCTTCTGACGAGCATCCTTGATGACATTCTCGATATAAGCTTTGACCCCTCTATACCTGGCAAAGTAACTGTCTATATATTCCTGAGCTTGGGCATGACTCAGCCCTAAGTCCTTGCTCAAACCAAAAGGGCTCATCCCATAGACGATCCCAAAGTTAACCACCTTGGCCTTCCTCCTCATTTCAGGGGTTACCTGATCCAGCTTTACCCCAAAGACCTCTGATGCCGTCTTGCTATGAATGTCCTGGTCATGGCAAAAGGCCTCTATTAAATTTTTGTCGCCCGATATATGAGCTAAAGCTCGAAGGTCGATCTGAGAGTAGTCAGCCGATAGTAAAACGGAATCGGGGCCTTGTGGCACAAATGCCCTTCTTATTTCCCTTCCAAGCTCTGTCCTGATGGGGATGTTCTGGAGATTTGGCTCCGATGATGAGAGCCTTCCAGTGGCAGTCACCGTCTGATTGAAACTGGTATGTATCCTGCCAGTTTGTGGATTGACAAGCTCGGGCAGAGCATCGATATAGGTGGACCTCAGCTTCTGCAGGTGGCGATACTCCAAAACCTTTGACGGCAGCTCATGATGTGAAGCCAGGCCTTCTAAGACATCTGTGCCAGTGGAGTATCCCGTCTTGGTTTTCTTGGTAAGGGGAAGCTTCAATTTCTCAAATAGTATCTGGGCGAGTTGTCTTGTAGAGTTGATGTTAAACTCGCAACCGGCTAATCCATAGATTACACCTACAAGCCTATTAATTTCTTCCCCCAGACGCCTGGACATGTCCTCAAGATGTTTGGTATCTATCCGTATGCCATCAAATTCCATACTTGCCAGAACCTCTATAAGGGGCATCTCCACATCATAGAAGAGCCTATCCAGCTTCTTGGGCTCAAGCTGTTGAGCTAGAAATTCCTTCAGGCGGTAGGTGATATCAGCATCCTCACAGGCATAACGTTTTGCCTTCTCGACCGGCACCTCTTCCATGGTGATTGCACCCTTGCCCCGTACAGATCCCTCTGGGATTTTACGGGGCTTGCCCATCAATTCATGCAACGGAACTATCTTGTAGTCAAGATACTCAAGGGCAAGGCTATCCAGGTTATGCTGGCGCCTCGAGGGATTGAGGAGATAGGATGCGACCATCGTATCGAAGGCCAGCCCCTTAAGTTCAATCCCATAATTCTTAAACACTATCAGGTCGTATTTGATGTCCTGGCCATACTTCTGGACCTTAGAATCTTCTAAGACTGGCGCAAGCTTTTTCAGGACATAATTCATATCCAACTGCTTTGGTGCTCCTGCGTACCTATGGGCGAGGGGAATGTAGAACGCCTCGTAGGGCCTAACGGAAATCGCTATTCCAACGAGCCTCGCAAGCATGGGAGACCTGGTAGTTGTCTGGGTATCGATCACAAATTTTTTAGACTCGGCCAGCTGGTCTGTTAATTTATGTAGGCCAGCCTCAGAGACAACTAATGTATAATTTATTTCATGGACCTCTTCCGGAGGGGCCAGGTCCTCGAGCAGAGCCTTAAACTCCAGTCGCTGATAGATCTCCCTGAGTTTGGCCTGATTCGGGGGTTTTATCCTATAATCCTCCAAAGCCAGATCAATGGGGGCATGAATATCAATTGTGACTAACATCTTACTCAAGAGAGCCTGTTCGGCAAACTTGCTCAGGCTCTCTCGCAGGAAGCTTTTGCCAACCCTGTCCAGGTTCTTCAATAGATCTTCGATGGTGCCAAACTCATGGATGAGGCTTGTGGCGGTCTTTGGGCCGATGCCAGGGACGCCCGGGACATTATCTGAATTATCACCCATCAATCCTAAAACATCAATCACCTTGGTTGGCTCAACCCCGAACTTCCTCTTGACCTCCTGAGAGTCATAGATGATGACCTCATCCGATAGGCCCTTGCGGTTTGTCAGTACCTTTATATTAGGTCCCACCAATTGGAGGAAATCCTTGTCTCCGCTGACCAATATGCTCTCCAAGGATTTCTCTTCTGCTTCTTTGGCAAGTGTCCCTATAATGTCATCGGCTTCATAGCCTGCCAGCTCCAGAGTTGGGATGTTGAGGGCCCGAAGGACCTCCTTTATCGTTTGAATCTGGTCTCTCATCTCAAGAGGCATCTTGGCTCGAGTGGCCTTATACTTCGGATACTTCTTATGTCTGAAGGTTGGGGCAGAGGTATCGAAGGCGATCGCCAGGTAATCTGGACTCTCTTTAGCAAGGAGGCTTAATATCATCTTGGTAAAACCGAAGATGGCGCTGGTGTTCTCCCCTCTGGATGTGATCAATGGCCGATTGATGAGGGCAAAGTAAGCTCGGTATGCTAAAGCATGACCATCCACCAGGAAAAACCTCTTCTTAGCGGGCATAGATTTTTCCACCTATAATGTCCAGATGTAAAAATTCTGTGTAATCCATCTCTGCAATCTGTGCAATCATTATACTGTAAAATTCGTTATCAATCAAGTAGGGCAAGAGGCTTCCAGTTCTCTGACATCGTTCTAACTCGAAAACCCTTACCATCTGTGGTTATTATTACAGCTCCATCCCTGTCTGTACGATATATCTTTGTATTAAGAATCTCATATCTCTTTAGGGTCTCAGGAGAGGGATGGCCAAATGGGTTTCTGGCTCCTACGCTGATGACGGCACACTCTGGCCTGACTAGTTCCAAAAATTTGGTGCTGCTTGAGGTTGGCCCGCCGTGGTGAGGAACCTTGATGATGGTGCTATGGAGTTGGCTGCCATACTTACAAAGTGTCTCTTCGGCCGGTTGCTCTATATCCCCTGTAAAGAGAAAGCTTACTTCGCTATAGCTCAAGCGCATCACCGTTGAGTTGTTATTGAGGGTCTCTCCTTGAGTAGCATAGAAAAGGAGCTCCTTCGGATACAGAACCTCAGTCTTTATATCGGGGCCTACCCTGATACAGCTTCCGCCCCCAACCAAGTGATAGGGGATACCTCTTCTTTCGATGATCGCCAAAAACTTCTCATAGCCGGGAGAGTTATGTTTTTGCCCGCTTTCCAGAACCCGACCTACTTCGAAAGCCGAAAGGACGTTTAACAGACCACCGAGATGATCGTTATCGGGATGGGTCAAGACCATTGTGTCGACCCTCCTCACCCGCTGGTCCAGAAGATACTCTGTAAGTATACCAGACTTCCCATCTCCTCCGTCGATGAGCAAATTGGGCCGATGGAATATCTTGTTGTGGGAAGGAAACTGAATGAAGATTGAGTCCCCCTGGCCGATGTCGAGAAAGGTGGCCTTCAGCTCATCCTTGGGTGCGCCAAGGATACCGCTCCACACGAAGACGGCCACAAGGAGCAAAGTCATCATCAGTATGATTCTTCTCGAGCGAGCTGACCGCCTCATATTGACAAGCCCTATTATTCCAAAAAAACAAGCTCCCATGAAGAGGGGGGAAGGGGTAGAAACCTGCATCCCAGCGAGTGGCCAGCCAGAGAAGAACCTCACAGACTTAAGGAGGCCCGTCAGTGCCAAAAAGTTTGTATTGCTAAATATCCCGGCAAGCATTAGGCTTGCAGGAGCGACTAGTGCGGATGCGAAACCAAGGGATACGATAATCCCTACCAGAGGAACTACGACCAGGTTGGCTATGATGGCAACCGGGGATATTCGGTTGAAGTAATAAGCCAGAAGGGGGGTAACCCCGATCCAGGCAGCAAGCGAAACGGTCAAAAACTTTGCCGGATAAGATCCAAGAAATTTCAACCTGGGCCAGAGCACAGGATAGAGATAAATAATAGCCAATGTCGCTATAAATGAGAGCTGAAGTCCGACATCGAATAGGGCCAACGGGTTCACCAACAGGATGATGAGTGCAGCCAGAGCAAGGCTGCTGTAGATATCGGTCTGCCGATAAACGCACAGCGCAACCAATATCACAACAGCCATTATACTCGCACGAACGACGGAGGGACGGGAACCGGCCATCAGGGCATAGAGGATAATGACTACGATTGTGGGCCCAACAGCACCCTTCCTCGACAGCCGCACCGATCTAAAAAGCCAGTAGAATATGGATACGATCAACCCAACATGGAGGCCGGAGACGGCAAGCACGTGCACCACCCCGACAGTCGTAAACATATCGCTGATATGCTCGGGAAGGGCAGCGCGCTTGCCGAATAATATCCCTTCGAGCAGGGCTGAGTGCGGATGGGGCAGAGTTTCATGGATCACAGAAAGCATCCTGCCCTTGAAATATATGGCCGCCCTTACCAGAGGATCGCCTCTGACGCTTCCTAATTTCCAAATCTTTTGACAGCCAGATAAGGAGATGATGGCCGATATTTTCTTGCGCGTGAGGAAAGCACTATAATCGAAACCGCCAGGATTTCTGGACCGGGGAGGCTTCCTTAACTGTCCCTCGAGCTCGAGTCTATCTCCATAATGAAAGGTTGGGCCAGGTTGCGACCCATAATGATAGATGGTCGCCTGAATCAAGGCTTTGACTTTATGGATCTTTTCGCCTTGGCGAACTGATTCCGTCTTGATGGTCAAAAGGGTCTTGTTTGGATACCTCTCTGGTTCACGCAGAACAGTTCCTTCGATAGTCGAATTCTTGGCAGTTACAAAATTCAGGATGGGATTTACAAGGACTCCTCGGACAGTTAAATCATGATATAAGAAGGAAGCCATCGAAAGCGAGATAAAAAGAAGGGAGGTCGACAGGATCAGCAGATGGTCTTTTTTGATCAGGAGAATTATCAGGGAAGCGGCCAGTAGGAGACCCAGCCCAATAAATAAACAAATAAAAGGGCAGTTCAACCAATGGCCGATCAATATTCCGGCAACATAGGCGGTGACAATCCCGACCATTGGCCGCTTCATGCATTCACTCCACCGTGATCCTGTCCTTCAGTACGGCGTAAGTCTTTGGACCTACCCCTGGGACCTGCTGAATATCGGATATATCCTCAAATGGACCGCGTTTATTTCTGTAATCGATGATGTATTGGGCGAGCTTTGGTCCGATACGGGGCAATCGCTGCAGTTCCTGGGGGTCTGCTTTATTGATATTAATCTTTGTAGATCCAACAGCCTCTCTGGCCGGCCGGACATAGACGGCGCTGATATTCGGGGAAGCAGGCCTCTCGATTAGCATCCAGATGCATCCCACCACAATGGCTCCGATGAGGCCAAACAAAATTATCTGCTCCTGACGGGATAGGTTAAGCATTGTTTTCTCACGGCAACCGCAGAATGCACGAAGTAATCGCGAAGTCCGCAAAAACCCTAATAGTCTTTAAGAACTTTTGTTATCTTTGCGGATGCAATTTTGCGTTCTATGCGGTTACAAAGGGATTTAGATCGGGCAGGAAAGACTAAAAGGAATGGGAGCGTTCTCCAAGGATGTGCCGATCAAGCCAGCGAGTAATCCCAAGAGAAGCTTATCTTTGGGCGTGAAGGTCTGGCCGGATATCTTATAATTGATCTCGATGGGACCAATGGTTTTGTCTTTGTGGTAATGGGATCTATCACTGCCGATCCTGGCTTTGGTTCATCTACCAGGGACGAGGTGCCAAATTCGGCAACATCCATACTTCACCCCGCCCGGCTCCGACTTCCATGTCAGCCAGGTCTTCTGGACTGATCGGACCATTAGCATTATAGCCGACCTTGGCCATAAGCTCCCTGGTCTTCTTATCTCGTAAGAAGAGGGCGAGATCCTGAGCCTTCGTTCCTCCTACGTCATCTTTGCGGGCTTCTCTCAGGAGTATCAAATAGACTACCTGGACTAGAAATCAATTTTTCCTTTGAAATTGCCATCTCATTCCCCTTCGCGTCATTCGCCATTTTCTCATTGCGCCCTTCGGGATTCTCGGGACGGCTAATTGCTCTTTTAGTCAATTTTAATATAATATAACATATAAATCAACATCTGTCAGGTCTTTTTCTCAACTGCTCCACAGGGAAGCTTGCTTATGCTTCTCTTTCTACAATATCCAGCAGTTCTATGATGTCGTCAATCTCATAGTCGGCATTTGAACTTTTGGAGCCGGATGTATCACCATACTTGGCCCAGACCGTCCTGATGCCCAGAGCCTTAGCCCCCTTAATGTCCCTATCGACCCACTCCCCGAGCATGATGGTCTCCTGTGGCTTGGTGCCAAGAACCCCTAAGGCCTTCAAGAAAGGCTCTGGAGCAGGCTTTGTCTTGCCTGTATCTTCAAAAGCAATGACATCATCGAATAGGTAATGGAGACGAAGTTCCACGAGCCTAAGCATGATCTGGAGCTTGGGAGCATCGGATAAGACAACGAGCTTTATCCCACGCTTGGCCAGATCCATCAATGTCAGATGGACATGTGGATAAGTGGCGATGGCCCCTACCCTAGCCTTGCGGTAAGCGATCACTCCGGCGGCCAGGATCCTAAAATCAATTTGACCATACTCTTCCTTCAGCACTTCGCCGAAGACCTTCTGGTCCTCAATCCCGGTCTTTTCATACATTTTATATATCTTCTCACTCATCTCCTCCTCGGAGAACCTCAAGCCGGCATCGATCATTGCCTCGATGGCAGCGCCAACCGCAGCGCGCTTCATCGCCACAAAGTCTACCAGGGTATTATCGACATCCACAATTATTCCCTTGATCACGACTCTATCCCCTATCTTCTATCCTATCGGTTTGTTCTTATCATCTACAAGGACCGCCTTCATCTTGTGAGCCGCGGCTTCCTTCTCTTCTAAAAATATATAGGAAAAGATGATCAACCTATCGCCTACCTTTCCCAACCTCGCGGCAGCCCCCTGAAGGCCGATTACCCCTGAATCACGCTTGCCAGCAATTGCATAAGTCTCAAATCTGGCTCCAGTATTTATGTTGGCTACCAGGACCATCTCATTTGGAAGTATGCCTGCCCTGTTCATCAATCCCTCATCAATGACAATGCTGCCACTGTAACCCAAATTGGTCTCGGTGACCGCCGCTCCATGGATCTTCGATTTGCACAGCTTTCGTAACATCCTCTCACATCCTCTCAGCATAGGTACTCACGGATAAACATAAATTGTTATACAGAACACCATAAAATAGTTACGTATATTTTGTAGATAGAGATTCAATTTTTGAGTCCGTTTTCTAATTAAAATCCATATTCTATCCGAAACCACAAAAGACCCTGACTTAGTTCAATCTCACCGTCATAGAAGGACCAGGAGTAAACCAAATATTTTCACTTTCTCTCGAGCACCTCTTTTGCTGCTCGCATAATGTCGAAGCCGGTCAGGCCGAAGGCCTTGAGAAGCTCTTGTGCCGAGCCGGATTCTCCAAATCGATCCTGAATGCCCACCATCTCCATCGGGACAGGGAAATTTCTCACCACAACCTCTGCCACCGCACTGCCCATGCCGCCCATAACCTGATGCTCTTCGGCCGTGACTACGGCTCCAGTCTCACGCGCGGCCTTCACTATGGCTTCCTGGTCGATGGGCTTGATCGTATGGAGGTTGATCACCCTGGCAGATATTCCATCTTTGGCCAGCGCCCCAGCTGCCTCCAGGGCCTCCGATACCATAAGTCCACAGGCGATAATGGCGATGTCCTTGCCATCCCTCATGGTATATGCTTTTCCAATAGTAAATGGGTTATCCGGCTTGGTGATGACGGGAACCTTCTCCCTGCCAAACCTGATATAGACCGGACCAAAGATCCCGGCTGCGGCCATTGTGGCCTTATAGGTCTCTTGCGCATCGCATGGGACGATAACTGTCATATTTGGAATAATTCTCATCAGGGCGATCTCCTCCAGGCCCTGATGGGTCGCTCCATCAGCGCCGACCGTTATTCCACCGTGAGAGCCACCGATCTTGACGTTCAGGTTAGCGTAACAGATCGTTATCCTCACCTGCTCCCAGGCCCTTCCTGAGGCAAAGACCCCGAAGGTCGACGCGAACGGAATCTTTCCTGCCAGGCTCAAACCAGCAGCAGTGTTCATCATATCCTGCTCTGCAATCCCCATCTCGAAGAACCTGTCAGGAAATTCTTTCTTGAACCAATTGGTCCTGGTAGAATCTGTCAGGTCGGAACACAGAACTACCACATCACTGTTGGTCCTTCCCAGCTCTACCAAGGCCTCACCGTAGCCGTCCCTTGTGGTCTTCAACTCAGGCATCTCTATGAATGTTCCAATTCTTTGAGGGCCGAGGTTATCTGGTCCCCTTTCGGGGCCTTCCCATGCCACTCGACTCGATCCTCCATAAAGGAGACTCCCTTCCCCTTTATGGTATGGGCAATGATCATGGTTGGCCTACCCCTCACACTCTCAGCCTGATCATAGGCATCCATCGCCTTACGTATGTCGTTTCCGTTGATTTCGATTACATGCCAGCCGAAGGCTTTCCACTTATCGAGGTATGGGTCGAGCCCCATTACCTCTTTGGTATACCCATCTATCTGGAGTCTATTGCGATCCACAATGGCACATAGATTATCTAACTTATAATGGGAGGCTGTCATTGCCGACTCCCAGATTTGACCCTCATCGGTTTCCCCATCTCCCAAAAGACAGTAAACTCGATACTGCTTCTTATCTAATTTGGCCCCAAGGGCTATTCCGTTAGCGATGGAAAGCCCCTGGCCCAAGGAACCACTCGAGTTCTCCAGACAGGGAAGCTTTATCCTATCTGGATGGCCTTGAAGTTTGCTGCCGAGCTTCCGCAGGGTAGCCAGCTCTTCACGCGAGAAGTACCCACATCTGGCCAGAATGGCATAGAGAACAGGACAGGCGTGGCCCTTTGAGAGAATGAACCTATCCCTATCTGTCCACTGGGGATCTTTGGGCCTGTGCCTCAATTTATAATAGTAGAGGCCCATCAAGATCTCTACCGCGGAGAGCGACCCACCGGGGTGTCCTGACCCTGCTTGGCCGAGCATTCGTATGATATCCTTCCTAATCTCCCAAGCCTCCCTCTCCAACTCTTCGATGTCAGGCCTCTTTCTTGGCATACTTTGCTCCTTGCAACCACAAAGAGCACTAAACCATCGCCAAGACCACTAAACTTTTTACGGCCTCTGCGGTTACTTTTGCGCTTTTGCGTTAGTATTCCAATGCTCTTTTTATCCCCTTGATCGCCTGTTTGAGCCTATGCTCATTCTCTACCAGTGCAAACCTCACATAGCCCTCCCCATATTTTCCAAACCCCAGTCCTGGAGCAACGGCCACCTGGCCCTTCTCAAGCAACAAGGATGCGAATTTCATGGAGCCCATAGATTTAAACTTTTCCGGAATGGGAGCCCAAACATACATGGTCGCCCTTGGCAGGGAACCCCCCCAACCGATCCTTCGCAGGCCGCTAACAAAGATATCCCTGCGCTTCTGGTAGACATCCACCACCTCCCTGACATATTCCCGAGGTCCTCTCAGAGCGACAATGCTTGCCACCTGAATCGGAGTGAATATCCCATAATCATAGAAGCTTTTTATCTTTGTCAGGGCTCCTATGATCTTGGCATTGCCCAAGGCGAAACCAACGCGCCAGCCGGCCATATTGTAGGTCTTGGACATTGAGTAGAATTCGATTCCAACCTCCTTAGCACCCCTGGCCTGGAGGAAGCTGGGCGCCTTATATCCATCGAAGCAAATCTCTGAATAGGCCAGATCGTGAACCACCATAATATTCTCAGACCTGGCAAATTCAATTACCTCTTCGAAGAAGGCCAGCTCAACCACGGCGGTGGTTGGATTGTGGGGGTAGCTCAAGATGAGCATCTTTGGCTTGGGATATCTCTGGGCGGATATGCGTTTTAGTTCTGGAATAAAGTCTTTCCCCTCAACCGACGGGACACTCTGTAAGTTTCCGCCAGCAATGATGACGCTATATAGATAAGCCGGGTAGGTAGGATCCTGCACCAGCACCAAATCTCCGGAGTTCAGGACGGCCAACGTCAGATGGCTGATCCCCTCCTTCGATCCGATGGTTACCACTACCTCGCGCTCTGGGTCGAGGCTCACCCCGAATCTGTGCTCGTACCACTCGGTGATGGCCCTTCGCAGACTGGCAATCCCCTTGGAGGCCGAGTACCCGTGTGCCTTGGAATTGTGGGCCACCTCGCAGAGTTTATCTATAATATGTCCAGCGGGGGGTCTATCGGGGTTTCCCATGCCGAGGTCGATGACATCTACCCCCCGACGCCTGGCATCCAATTTTTGCTGGTTAATCTGGCCAAACATATAAGGAGGTAAGCGTAATATCCTGTCCGCTTCCTGCACTTCTATCCTCTGACTTCCCGAAATTAACTAAGATAATTCAGAAGCGAAAATTCGGAATTATTTTTTATATCCGCATTCTGATTTCTTTGTGTCCTTTATCACTCCTTATAATCCAGAACCACTATCTCGGTCTTTGCTGGCAGCTCCTCCCTGGTGATCTCCAGGCTCTTCGCTTTCCTTACCCTCTCCTTGCCCGCCAAAAACTTATCAACCCCCTCGAGGGGAATGCTGCACAAAGGAGTCTTAAAGTGCATTGGGACGACAAGCCGAGGGTTGAGCTTCGCGACGACGCTAGTGGCCTGATCGCCATCGATGGTAAATGCACCCCCTACAGGGACGAAGAGGATATCTACCTTGCCGATTGAATCTAATTGGGCCTGGTTGAGCATATGTCCCAGATCGCCCAGATGGCATAGTCTTATCCCGTCCAGCTCAAAGGCAAAGATTATATTCTTACCCCGCTGGCTCCCTTGGGTATCGTCGTGGAAGGACGGAATGCCCGTGAATAGGAGATCGCTCACCATGCTCTGGCCCGGTTTATCGATTATTCGAGGTCTGCCGCGAACGAGGTGAGTAGCGTTATGGTCGAAGTGAGCATGGCTCACCAGGACCACATCAGCCTCCACTTTCGGTATTGGATACCCAACCGATTTGTCGAATGGATCGGTTACTATCCTTATTCCCTTGCTCGACTCAATTAGAAAAGAAGCGTGTCCAAGCCATCTGATCTTCATCTCTTATCCCCTGTCTTTCAAAAAAATCAGGGTTCAGGACTTAAAAGTTCTTAGCTGACCTCTCTTACTTCCGCTGCCTCCTGCCTGAGGGGGAATTGTTCGCATAGCTTCCTTGCCTTACCCCTGACCTTCTCCAGAACAGCCTCATCACGTGCATTTTCCAGAACCTCCTTGATCAGTCCAGCAATAATGGCCATCTCAGTTTCGCTCATCCCCCTGGTGGTGACAGTTGGGGTCCCGAGTCGGAGGCCAGATGTAACGAAGGGACCTTGAGTCTCGAAGGGAATGGCGTTCCTGTTGACAGCAATCCCCGCTCTATCCAAGGCTTCTTCGGCATCCTGTCCAGTAATATTCTTATTACGTAAATCGACCAAAATTAAGTGGGTATCAGTCCCGCCAGATACGAGGCGAAATCCTTCTCGGATCAATGCCTCAGCAAAAGCCTTAGCATTGGTCAGGATACGCCTTTGGTACTCCTTAAATGCTGGGGCCATGGCCTCCTTGAAGGCAACTGCCTTGGCGGCAATGGCGTGCATCAGAGGGCCACCCTGAATTCCGGGAAAGACCATCTCGTCAATTAATCTAGCAAATTTCTTCTTGCACATAACCATCCCCGCCCTAGGCCCCCGCAACGTCTTATGGGTTGTGGTGGTCACAAATTCAGCATAGGGGATGGGGCTGGGATGGAGATCGACCGCTATTAAGCCCGCAATATGCGCAATGTCAGCCATAAGGTAGGCCCCAACCTGGTCGGCAACCTCCCGAAAGGCTTTAAAGTCCAAAATTCTTGGGTAGGCGCTGGCTCCAGCCACGATCAGTTTTGGCCTGTATCTTCGAGCCAGCCCGGCAAGTTCATCAAAGTTTAGGGTCTCTGTTTTTTTGTCAACCCCATAGGGGATAACCCGGAAGTACTTTCCGGAGAAGCTTGCGGGACTCCCATGGGTTAGATGGCCACCATGGCTCAGGCTCATGCCCATGATGGTATCCCCAATATTTAACACGGCAAAGTAGACGGCCATATTGGCCTGTGAACCCGAGTGAGGCTGGACGTTTACGTGCTCAGCCCCGAAGAGCTCCTTTGCGCGCTGAATGGCCAAATTTTCGGCCACATCGACAAACTCACATCCACCGTAGTAGCGCCTCTCAGGGTAACCCTCGGCATACTTATTGGTCATGACCGAGCCCTGGGCCTTTAATATTGCATCAGAGACAAAATTCTCTGAGGCCACAAGATTGATGGTCTGAGATTCCCTTTCTATCTCGTTTTCTATCGCCCGAGCGATCTCTGGATCTACCTCGTTCAATCTTGCCATCCATCGCTCCCGGTCAAAATATACCCCATTTCGTCCTTCGACAATCTCAGGACGAACCCTGAGCAAAGTCAAATGAGTTCGTTCGGCAATATGTACTCATGGCATTTTGGAAATTCCGATGCCTCCGAATACCTCGAAATGGTTCCCACATATCCCGATTGTCTTACTTACTTTTCCTTCTCTTTCTTTGCCTGGCCCTCTTTTTCCAACTCTTGACCTGTTATCTTGGCCAGTGCAGTCAGGCCTGCCATCGCTCCGATGTTCATGGTATCGATTGCTGTGGAGGGAACGATCAAGATTGTGGCCTTCTCCTTCAGGCCCTCATAGAGCATGTTCATGGCACGCAGATGCAGGGCCGTGGGGTTGTTGGCATACGTCTTGGCTGCATCCTCGAATTTTGACGCGATTAACTTCTCTGACTCCCCAAGGAGAACACGTGCCTCCTTCTCCCTCTCTGCCTGTGCCTGCATAGACATAGCCTTCTGAAGGTCTGCTGGAATCAGCACAGCCCTGATCTCCACAGATTGCACGGATATGCCCCACGGATCGCTCCGATCGTCGATTCGCTGGCGGAGCATATCATCAATCTTCTCGCGGCCTACGAGCATCTCTGAGAGCGTGGTCTTGCCGATGATATCCCTCAGGGCGGTCTGTGAAGCCAGAGAGATGGCAACCTGATAATTCTCAACCTCTAATGCCGCCTTCTCCGGGTTGAAGACCTTCCAGAAAATGATAGCATCAACATCCACCGGAACGTTATCCTTGGTCAGGGTTTGCTCGGCTTTACAGTCAGTAGCGATCACTCTAATATCGATCCAGTGAGAGATGTTCTCAAGGACTGGGATGATGAAGAAGAAGCCAGGGCCGGCCATCCGATGATACTTCCCCAACCTCAGAACGATCACCCTCTCCCATTGAGCAGCAATCTTGATGGACATCGAGGTCAGCAAAGCTACGATAAAACCCACCACTCCGTAGAGGACATTACCGAAAGCAACGCTGAGGCCACAGCCAATCCCAAATATGATCAGAAAGACTATCACGGCTATGACATTGGCTCTACCCTTTGGTGGTGGCATCCTTCGGAGCTCTTCAGCCGTAAATTCTCTTGGGGGTCCATATTGCATCTTATTCTCCTTTCTGGACACGAATTACACTATTTCCATTCGCTAATTCATTGATTCGTGTTCATTCACGTCTCACTTTTTAGCTTTTGGTAAGCTGATGGGGAAGACCCTTTCCAGTTCTGGATGGGGTTTGGGAATGACCCGCGAGCTTATCACCTCCCCAACCTTCTTGGCAGCCGCAACTCCAGCATCACACGCCGCTTGACAGGCAGCAACGTCACCCCTGATCAGAATAGTAACATAGCCTGACCCTGCCTTCTCGTAGCCCACCAACGTCACCTCAGCCGTCTTCAACATAGCATCTGAGGCCTCAATCAGGGCCACTAATCCCTTGGTCTCAAGCATGCCCAGAGCTTCCATACCCTGCTCCCTCCCCTCTAATAATTCAGAATTCGGAATTATTACACTTCCACATTCTGCATCCTGTCTTCTGCTATTTTTTGTACCTAACAATCCTGGTGAAGGTCTGTGCATCCAGGCTGGCGCCACCCACCAAGGCCCCATCGATATCTGGCTGCCCCATTAAGTCTGATATGTTCTCAGGATTTACACTCCCTCCATATTGAATCCTGACGCGCTGGGATATCTCTGAACCATAGAGATCTGTCAATCTTTCTCTGATAAAGAGATGAACCTCCTGGGCCTGCTGGGGAGTGGCGGTCTTACCAGTCCCGATGGCCCAGATAGGCTCATAGGCAATAGTTGTCTTTAACATTTGGCCGCTCGTTAAACCATCCAGGCCGCCGCTTATGTGATCCTGGACTACCTGGTAGGTAAGCCCACCTTCTCTCTCGGCCAACCTCTCCCCAACACATATAATCGGCGACAGATTATACCGATGGGTTGCCTTCAATTTCTTATTTATAATCTCATTTGTCTCTCCAAAATACTCCCTTCTCTCTGAATGGCCGATAATGACGTACTGACAGCCAACATCCTTCAACATACTGGGTGAGACCTCACCCGTATAGGCACCGGACCCCTCCCAGTACATATCCTGGGCACCCAACTGGATATTACTTCCCTCTAAGGCTTTCTTCGCCGGCCAGAGGGAAACAAACGGTGGGCAGACCACGATATCCACCTCAGTAAGTGAGGCCACCTCTTGCTTTAAATCCTCTATTAAATCCAGAGCTTCAGTAATACTCTTATTCATCTTCCAGTTCCCAGCTATGATAGGACGGCGCATAAACCCCCCGTAGCATTTTATTTCAGGTATTTGCCGACCAGTAGGCCTAAGCCTTTTCTTTCTGGCCTCTGGTATTAAGTCTGGAGACTTCAGTTTAACGCTTACGATTAATTCATAATATCACGGCCTCGTCCAATCTGTCAACCCTGCACCTTCCTCGCTTGATTTTCCTTTAAGGTCCCCGTTCCCAAGAGCCGCTTTCTTGCCACGGAGATGCTTTCAAAGAGCATAAATCCTGCCAGGATGGGCAAAACGACCCCGACCATAGCCAGGAGATATTTATGTTGAGGGATAAACTGTGTAATTTCATAAACCAAAGCAACGGTTGTATTGCCGGTGTCTTTCTCTGTGGATCAACCCTCCATAACCTCTCGATGATCCGAGCATAAAATTTGTAGCCAAGACACAAAAAACAGATGGCAATAAGACCAAAGGCTAACGAGTTCATCCCATTTCCCCTGCAAGACTCAATGAAAATTTGAATAGGACGCTCGCTTGGCTCGCTAGATTCAAAGTTTGAATAGGACGCTCGCTTGGCTCGCTAGATTCAAAGTTTGAATAGGACGCTCGCTTGGCTCGCTAGATTCAAAGTTTGAATAG
>Ga0114921_10000128_pt1 | contig 30061 bp, 24 predicted proteins | sample BentaG_FD_87016 | JGI IMG/M metagenome (GOLD analysis project Ga0114921, IMG submission 87016) | Deep subsurface microbial communities from South Atlantic Ocean to uncover new lineages of life (NeLLi) - Benguela_00093 metaG | ecosystem: Environmental > Aquatic > Marine > Oceanic > Sediment ... | reverse complement strand
GTCGCGTTCCCGTGCTGCACGATGAGCGGCGAGAGCCGCTTCGTGCCCAACGCGATCCCCTGGCTGAGCAGCCAGGTCGGGTCAGGTCCAACCGAGATGGCCACCAGCGATGGCGCAAGCAGACCTGGCTCGGTCGCTTCATCTCGATGTACGGGTGGCGCGCTTATGCGCTGCCGGTTTTGGCCGCGCTGACGATGGTGATCATCTACCAGACCATTTCCGGCACCAGTGTGCCGCAGACGGCGGACGATGAAGGCCCCGTGCAGGGGCCACCGACGATCGGTGTCGCCAGCACCGCGATCATCGGGGCGCCGCCCAAGGGCCTCACGGAGTTCGACGCGAATCTGCCGACCGGAATCCTGCCCGACGGCGGGCCATTCACCCCGGCCGGCGCCGGAACCTGGCATGTCGTGCCCGGCACCACCCCGCAGGTCGGTGAGGGCACCACCAAGGCGTTCACCTACACCGTCGAGGTGGAGGACGGCATCGACACCACTACCTACGGCGGCGACGAAGGTTTCGCGCAAATGGTCAGCGAGACGCTGGACAACCCGAAGAGTTGGACGCACAATGCGCAATTCGCCTTTACCCGGGTGGATGCCAGCTCAGGCGTCGAACCCGACTTCCGGGTGTCGCTGACATCGCCGATGACGGTCCGGGGAGGTTGCGGATACGACATCCCCCTGGAGGCGTCCTGCTACAACCCGGTGTTCGAGGGTCAGCCGCGGGTATTTGTCAACGAAGCGCGCTGGGTGCGCGGGGCGGTGCCGTTTCAGGGCGACGTCGGCTCCTATCGCCAGTATCTGATCAACCACGAGGTGGGCCACGCCATCGGATACCAGCGTCACGAACAGTGCGCCGCAGACGGCGAGCTGGCACCGGTCATGATGCAGCAGACCTTCTCGACCAGCAACGACGACGCGGCCAAGTTCGACCCGGGCACGGTGACCGCCGACGGTGAAACCTGCCGGTTCAACCCCTGGCCCTATCCGATCGCGTAACTTCTCGACTTACCCCACGTTCCCGACTTCTCCACGGTCCCGACTTTGTCTACGATCCTGACTCTTCCAGGGGCGGCGCGTCGGCCCAGTGCCGCGCCGTCGTACCTCCGGTGACTGGGTACCCTCGTGACTTGGGACTGGGCGGGAAGCGTCAGGCCCTCGCTGCTGTTGATTCACCCATACACACCTGTTGCGATGTCTTCGTACTGCCCGAACCAAGGAGAACCCGGTGTCGACACCCTTGCCGCCGCTGGTAGAGCCAGCCGCGGAACTCACACGCGAAGAGGTTGCGCGCTACAGCCGCCACCTCATCATCCCGGATCTCGGACTGGACGGGCAGAAGAGGTTGAAGAACGCCCGAGTGCTGGTCATCGGGGCCGGCGGGCTGGGGTCGCCGACCTTGCTCTACCTGGCCGCCGCGGGGGTGGGCACCATCGGGATCGTCGAGTTCGACGTGGTCGACGAGTCCAATCTGCAGCGTCAAATCATCCACGGGCAGTCCGATATCGGCAGTTCCAAGGCGCAGAGCGCACGGGATTCGATCCGTGAGGTCAACCCGCTCGTCGAGGTGCGGTTGCACGAGGTCCGCCTGGAAACGGCGAACGCCGTGAACCTGTTCGGCCAATACGATCTGATTCTGGACGGCACGGACAACTTCGCAACGCGATACCTGGTCAACGATGCCGCCGTACTGGCGGGCAAACCGTACGTGTGGGGTTCGATCTACCGCTTCGAAGGCCAGGTTTCGGTGTTCTGGGAGGACGCCCCTGACGGCGCGGGGCTCAACTACCGCGACCTCTATCCAGAGCCGCCCCCGCCAGGGATGGTTCCGTCCTGTGCCGAGGGGGGCGTGCTCGGCGTTCTGTGCGCCTCCATCGCCTCGGTGATGGGCACCGAGGCGATCAAGCTGATCACCGGTATCGGGGAGACGCTGCTCGGCCGTTTGATGGTTTACGACGCTCTGGACATGACGTACCGCACGATCAAGATCCGCAAGGACCCGGCCACGCCGAAGATCACCGAACTCATCGACTACGAGGCTTTTTGCGGAGTCGTTTCAGACGAGGCCACTGAAGCTGCAGCGGACGCCACCATCACGCCGCGAGAATTGCGCGAGATGCTCGACTCAAGCGAGAAGTTCGCGCTGATCGACGTCCGCGAGCCGGTCGAATGGGACATCAACCGCATCGCGGGTGCCGAGCTCATCCCGAAGTCGACCATCGAGTCCGGCGACGGCCTGGCGAAGTTGCCCCATGATCGGGTACCGGTGCTGTACTGCAAGACCGGCGTGCGGTCGGCAGAAGCACTGGCGGTGGTCAAGAAAGCCGGCTTCTCCGACGCTATTCATCTCCAGGGCGGCATCGTGGCCTGGGCCAAGCAACTCGAACCCGACATGGTGATGTACTAACGCGGGGTTGGCCCCCGTTCCGCTTAGGCTGAGACGGTGACCGCCCAGCGCCCGCCAGACCATGTGCTTGCGGCCTTCGGGCTGTCCGGAGTGCAGCCGGTGCCACTGGGGTCGGGCTGGGAAGGCGGCTGGCGGTGCGGCGAGGTCGTGTTGTCCATGGTCGCCGAGCACGCTCGTGCCGCCTGGTCGGCCAAGGTGCGCGAGACGCTGTTCGTCGACGGAGTGCGACTGGCCCGTCCGATGCGTTCCACCGACGGGCGATACGTCGTGGCCGGCTGGCGCGCGGACACCTACGTCGCGGGCACCCCTGAACCCCGCCATGACGAGGTGGTCTCCGCGGCGGTGCGATTGCACGAGGCCACCGCCAAACTGGAGCGGCCCCGGTTCCTGACCCAACCTCCGGTGGCGCCCTGGGGCGACGTTGACGTGTTCATCGCCGCCGACCGGGCGGCATGGGAGGAGCGGCCGCTGCAGTCCGTGCCGCCGGGCGCCCGGCGGCCACTGGGAAGTGCGGATGGGCAGAAGTCCGTCGAGTTGATCAATCAGCTCGCGGGGTTGCGCCGTCCTACGAAGAGCCCGAGTCAGCTGGTGCACGGGGATCTCTATGGCACAGTGCTTTTCGCCGGCACCGCGGCGCCCGGTATCACCGACATCACGCCGTACTGGCGACCGTCGGCCTGGGCGGCAGGTGTTGTGGTAGTCGACGCGCTGTCCTGGGGAGAGGCTGATGACGCTCTCATCGAGCGGTGGATTCCGCTGCCGGAGTGGCCGCAGATGTTGCTGCGCGCCTTGATGTTCCGGTTGGCGGTGCATGCTTTGCACCCAGAGTCGACGGCTGCGGCGTTCCCGGGTTTGGCGCGTGCCGCCGCATTGGTCCGCCTCGTTCTCTGAAGCGTGGTTTTCGGCGTGCGCCCAGGGTGGTTGTGCGCTGCGTTGTGGCGGTGAAGTTGTGGCGCTGAACCCACGTTCGGCGCTCACAGCGTGTGGCGGTACTCCCGCAACGGCACCCGACCCTCGTTCGCGAGGACGCCCTCAGTCCGCAGCAGGGCCAACTGCCGCGTCGCCAGGTGTGGGGCGGGCTTTCCGGAAGCGGTGATCACCCGGTGCCAGGGCAGGTCCGATGCGTCGGTACGCATGATCCAGCCGACGATTCGGGCGCTGGAAAGCCCTGCTGCGGAGGCAATGTCGCCGTAGGTGGCGACCATCCCCGACGGTACGGAAGCGACGAGTGCGCGCACCGTCTCCACCTGCTCCTCGGTGATCGCCGCCACAGTCACACCAGCCGGCCGCTGATCACAGCGGCGGTCTCAGCCGGCTTGGCCAGCGGCACCATGTGATCGCAATCCCATTCCAGCAGAGCGAAATTCGCGCCCAAAACGGTGTCGAGTGTGATGATCAGATCGTCGGTGACGTACGGCGGGCTGGTGCGCATCGCACGCACCAGCGTGGTCGGCGTATCCGGGCGGGGAAGCGCGATGGGGCGGGTGAGCTCACTCCAATAGGACAGCATCGCCGGAATGCTGATTCGCCAACCGACACGGCCGGTCGGCAGGGCGACGAGGTGTTGGTCGAGTTCGCGATCCAGTTCGTCGGCGGCTACGTCGCCCCACGACCCGTTTGCCTTCTCGGCCCACGCCTCCTGGCGATCGGTGTAGTCAGGTGAGGCGAACATGCCGTCGGCGATGTCGCGCACCCACCGTCCGTCCAGGCCCACCGCCGGGTCCAGCAGCACCAGGCCCGCGATCAGATCGGGCCGGGTGGCCGCCAGGCTCAAGGCGACCGCGCCACCGAACGAATGACCGACAATCACGACCGGATCGGCGGCCTCGGTCTCCACCAACTCCGCGAGGGCTGCCGCATTGGCCTCGATCGTCCACGGCGCGTCCCATGACGACCGACCATGGCCGAACAGATCGGGCGCAACGACCACGGTGTCAGGCAGGTGCTGGCTGAACACCGTCTCCCAGCGCCTGCCGTGTCCGGTGAGTCCATGTATCGCCAGGACCTGGGCCGGCCCACGGGGACCGAATCGGTGCGTGTGCAACACACCTGACGATGCTGCCAGCCGTCTGGGTCCGGGGTCCTCTGGGGGCTATCGGAGGGCCGGTGTCGGACCCTCGTGATCTCATGCCCACATGTCTGCGCTCCACACTGAGCTCACCGCGGCCGCGCTCGGCCGACGTGAGATGCGCGGCACGGTTCGTGTGCTGGGTGGCGCCGGTACCGGAAAGAGCACCCTGCTCGTCGGCACCGCCGCTGCACACATGTCAGCGGGATGCGATCCGGAATCGGTTCTATTGCTGACAGGTTCGGCGCGCCTCGGTGCACAGGCCAAGGCGGCGATCACGGCCACCCTGCTGAGCTCCGGTGATCGCACCGTGGTGAAAGAGCCGCTGGTGCGCACGGTGCACTCCTACGCGTTCGCGGTCCTGCGGCTGGCTGCGCAGCGCAACGGGAGCCCACCTCCGCGGTTGATCACCAGCGCCGAACAGGACGGCATCATCGCCGAGCTGCTGGTCGGCAACATCGAGGACGGTGATGGTTGCCCCGTCGGCTGGCCGGCGCGGCTGCGACCAGCGCTCAGCACCGTCGGTTTCGCGACTGAACTGCGCGATCTGCTGGCGCGCTGCAGCGAGCGCGGAATCGATCCCGCTGCGTTGCAACGTATCGGGCGGGTTTCCGGCCGGGCCGAGTGGCAGGCAGCGGGCCGATTCGCCCAGGCCTACGAGCAGATCATGCTGCTGCGCTCAGCGGTGGGTACCGCTGCTCCACTGGCCACCGTTCCCGCGCTGGGGGCCGCAGAACTCGTCGGGGCCGCGCTTGAGGCCTTCTCCATGGACGCCGACCTGCTGGCCGCCGAACGTGCACGGGTCAGGCTGCTCCTGGTCGACGACGCTCAACACCTCGACCCGCAGGCCGCCCGGCTCATTCAGGTACTGGCGGCGGGAGCGGAGTTCACCGTGCTGGCCGGAGATCCACGCCAAACCGTGTTTGGTTACCGGGGGGCCGACCCTGCGTTACTCCGCGGGGACGGCCCGGTACTGACACTTACTGAATCGCACCGTTGCGCAGCTCCGCTGGCCGACGCCATCGGTGCGGTCGCGCGCCGGCTGCCCGGCCGCGACCCGGTGCCGGAGTTCACCGGCACCGATGCGTCCGGGGCCGTCACGACAGGGTTGGCAGTGCGGATCGCAGCGTCGTCGCACGCCGAGGCGGCCCTGATCGCCGATGGGCTACGACGCGCGTACCTCGTGGACGGCGTGCCGTGGACGCAGATGGCGGTGATCGTACGGTCGGTGCCCCGGATGGGCGCGGCGCTCGGTCGCGCGCTGAAAGCTGCCGGGGTGCCCGTGGACGTCGCTCAGGGCGACTCGGCGTTGGTGGATCAGCCCGCGGTGCGGGCGCTGCTCACCGTGCTGGAGGCAACGGAGGGCAGCCTCGACGGGGAGCGGGCACTAGCGTTGTTGACGGGCCCGATAGGTCGCGTGGACCCGGTGTCGCTGCGTCGGCTGCGGCGAGTGTTGCGCCGCGACGCGCAGGAATCTGCGGCAGGCTTCGGTGACCTGCTCGTCGATGCCTTGCAGCGCGGATCCCCCTCGGTCTCGATGGAAAAGGCCCGTGCGCTGCGACGGGTTGGTGGGGTGCTGGCGGCCGCGCGGCGCAGTGCCGAGCACGGCGGTGACCCGCGGCACACGTTGTGGCAGGCGTGGAACCGCTCGGGCCTGGAGCGACGCTGGCTGAATGCCAGTGAACGCGGCGGGCCGGCGGGCGCCCAGGCCGACCGCGATCTCGATTCCGTCACCGAGATGTTCGACGTCGCCGAGCAATACGTCGACCGGACGACGGGAGCCTCACTGCGTGGGCTGATCGACCACATCGCCGCCCTGGCGCTGCCCCCGGTCCGCCGCGATGACCAACCACAGTCCGACGCGGTTGCTGTGCTCAGCGCGCACTCGGCGTTGAGCGGAGAGTGGGATTTCGTCGTGATCGCCGGGATGCAGGAAGGGCTGTGGCCCAACGTGTCCCCGCGGGGCGGGGTGCTGGCCACTCAGGAACTGGTCGACGTGATCAACGGTGTAGCAGACCCTGGCCAACGAGGACTCTCGAGCCGAGCGCCCCTGCTCGCCGAGGAGCGTCGGCTGCTGATCACCGCCATGGGCCGGGCCCGCCGCCGGCTGTTGGTCACTGCCGTGGACAGTGCCGGCGACGACGCGATGCTGCCGTCCTCCTTCTGTCGTGAGCTCGGCGCCTTGGCAACAGAGTCCGCCGCCGAAGACACCGCACCGATCCGTTCCCCCCGGGTGCTGGCCCAGGCAGCACTCGTCGGACGACTGCGGTCGGTGGTCTGCTCTCCGCAGGCCACCGTCGACGATCTGGAAAGAGACTGTGCAGCAGTACAGTTAGCGCGCCTGGCCGAGGCGGGAGTACCCGGCGCCGACCCTGCATCCTGGTACGGCATGCGGGACCTCTCCTGCGCTGAACCGCTCTGGGGTGGCCCAGACGGCGGCGGCGGTGATGGGGGCGGCGGTGATGACGGTGACGGCCACGTGGTGACGCTGTCGCCGTCGACGTTGCAGACCCTCTCGGATTGCCCGTTGCGCTGGTTACTCGAACGGCACGGCGGTTCCCCGGCCCGCGATGTGCGGTCGGCCCTCGGGTCGTTGGTACACGCCGTGGTTTCCGAGCCCGGAAAGACCCAGTCCCAGATGCGCAGCGAGCTCGAAAAAGTATGGAGTCAGATCCCTTTCGACGCGCAGTGGCATGCGGCCAACGAGCTGTCCCGGCACCTGGACATGCTGTCCACGTTTCTGCGCTGGCGCGCCGGCACTCGCCATGAACTCACCGAGCTCGGTACCGAAGTCGACGTCGAGGGGCACGTGGCCCGAGCTGAGGGGCAGCGCCCCGCGATCCGCGTTCGTGGCCGCCTCGACCGCCTTGAGCGGGACAGCGAAGGACGGCTCGTCGTCGTCGACGTCAAGACGGGCAAGAGTCCAGTCAGCAAGGACGATGCTCAGAGCCATGCCCAGTTGGCGATGTACCAGCTGGCCGTCGCCGAGGGCCTGCTCGCCGGGGGGGACGAGCCCGGCGGAGGCCGTCTGGTCTATGTCGGCAAGACCACTGGCGGCGGCGCGGCCGAGCGGAATCAGTCCGCGCTGACCCCCGAGGGTCAGGCCGAGTGGCAGGCGCTGGTGCATCGGGCCGCCGCGGCCACCCAGGGTCCGCAGTTCCTGGCGCGGATCAACGACGGCTGCTCGCACTGCCCGGTCCGGGCCCTGTGTCCGGCCCACGAAACCGGGGGAGGCCCACGATGAACCCACGCTACAGCCCTGCCGAACTAGCAAGTGCGCTGGGGCTTTTCGTACCGACCGACGAGCAAGCTGCGGTGATCGCGGCACCCCCGGGCCCGTTGGTGGTGATCGCCGGCGCCGGCGCCGGCAAAACCGAGACGATGGCAGCCAGGGTGGTGTGGCTGGTCGCCAACGGATACGCACATCCCGGCGAAGTGCTGGGGCTGACATTCACCCGCAAGGCCGCGGGCCAGTTGCTGCGCCGGGTGCGCACCCGACTGGCCCGCCTCGCCGGCACGGGACTGCTGCCCCCGGGCGCTGGCAGCACCGACGTGGGCGACGAGCCGGTCACGATCGGTACCTACCACGCCTTCGCGGGCACCCTGCTGCGCGACTACGGTCTGCTGCTACCGGTCGAGCCCGATACCCGGCTGCTCGGGGAGACGGAGTTGTGGCAGCTGGCCTTTCGCGTCGTGTGCGAATATCCCGACGCACTGAACACCGAGAAATCGCCTGCCTCGATTACCGCGATGGTGCTCAGGCTGGCCGGGCAGCTCTCCGAACATCTGGTCGACACCAAGCAACTGCGCAACACCCACCTGGAGCTCGAGGATCTCGTCCACACGCTGCCCGCCGGCCGGTATCAGCGTGACGGTGGACCCAGCCAGTGGCTGATGCGGATGCTCGCCACCCAGACCGAACGCACCGCGCTGGTCCCATTGATCGATGCGCTGCACCAGCGCATGCGCGAGGAACGAGTCATCGACTTCGGCATGCAAATGGCATCTGCGGCGCGGCTTGCGTCCCAGTTCCCGCAAGTCGGTGCACAGCTGCGGCAGCGCTACCGAGTCGTGCTTCTCGATGAATACCAAGACACCGGTCACGCGCAGCGGGTCGCGTTGTCGTCGCTGTTCGGTGGGGGAGTCGACGACGGACTTGCACTCACCGCCGTCGGTGACCCTATCCAGTCGATCTACGGGTGGCGGGGTGCGTCGGCGACCAACCTCCCGCGGTTCACCACCGACTTCCCCCGCTCAGATGGCTCACCGGCGCCAAGCCTGGAATTGCGCACCAGCTGGCGCAACCCGCCCGAGGTCCTGCACCTGGCCAATGCGGTGTCCACGGATGCGCGGCACCGTTCGGTGGCGGTGCGGTCGCTGAAGCCTCGGCCCGACGCCGGACGCGGCAACGTGCAGTGCGCGCTCTTGTCCGACGTGGTGGCCGAACGCGAATGGGTGGCCGACAAGGTCGCCAAGCTCTACCACGAGGGCGTCGCCGCCTCCGGCGAAGCGCCGACGGCAGCGGTTCTGGTGCGCCGCAACGCCGACGCTGCGCCGGTAGCCGAAGCGCTCACCCAGCGCGGGGTCCCCGTCGAGGTGGTCGGACTGGCGGGGCTGCTGTCGGTTCCTGAAGTCGCTGACGTAGTCGCGATGCTGCGGCTGGCCGCCGACCCGAGTGCCGGGGCGGCCGCGATGCGGGTGCTCACGGGTCCTCGCTGGCGGCTGGGGGCTCGCGACATCGCCGCCTTGTGGCGGCGCGCCGTCCAGATCAATGGGGTCGCTCCGACGGTGGACGGCGGCGGGACTGACCAGGTCGTCGCGCAGGTCGCCACCGACGCTGACGCGGCGTGCCTGGCCGACGCGATCTGCGATGCCGGCACTGTCGCCGCCTACTCAGCTGCCGGGCACGCTCGGATCGTGGCGCTGGGACGCGAATTGACAGCGCTGCGTGCCCAGCTTCAGAGCCCGCTGCCCGATCTGGTCGCCGAGGTGCGCCGCCTGCTGAGAGTAGATATCGAAGCCAGGGCGGCCCGCCCGGTCTCGGCGGGGTGGTCGGGTACTGAACATCTGGATGCATTCGGTGACGTGGTCGCCGACTTTTCCGTTCGGCCCGGCGCTACGGTGTCTGCGCTGCTGTCGTTCCTCGGCGCAGCCGAACAGGTCGAGAATGGTCTGACGCCGGCAGAGGTGACGGTGACTGCCGGCCGGGTGCAGATCCTGACGGTGCACGCGGCCAAGGGGCTCGAGTGGCAGATCGTCGCTGTGCCGCACCTCAGCGGGCGGGTGTTCCCCTCGACCGCGTCTCAGCGCACCTGGTTGACGGACGCGGCCGACCTGCCCCCGCTGCTTCGCGGAGACTGCGCGAATGTGTCCGAACACGGTGTCCCGGTGCTCGACACCTCCGCCGTCCACGACCGCAAAGCGCTGTCGGACTGCATCTCTGAGCACAAGCGCAGCCTGGATCAGCGGCGCACCGATGAAGAGCGCCGGCTCCTCTACGTGGCGATCACCCGTGCCGAGCGGACGTTGCTGGTGTCGGGCCACCACTGGGGCGCCACCGAGTCGAAGCCTCGCGGGCCGTCGACGTTCCTCTGCGAACTCAGGGACATCATCGATGCTTCGGCCGCCGCCGGAACACCCTGCGGGGCCGTCGATGTGTGGGCCGATTCTCCTCCTGACGGTGAGCTGAATCCGGTACGCAATCGGGCCGTCGAGGCGATGTGGCCGATCGATCCATTGGCGGGTCGCCGCGAGGATACCGACCGAGGCGCCGAATCGGTGGCGCGGGCGATGTCGGCAGGCCGACAGGGTGCCGCGCCGCCAGACATACACGGCTGGGCCGCCGACGTCGATGCGCTGCTGGCCGAACGGGAACGAGCCGCACACCGGCCCACCCCGCCGCTGCCCATCCAGCTCTCGGCGAGCACGTTGGTCGAACTCGGCCGCGATCCCGGTGCGGTGGCGAAGCGGCTGCATCGGCGATTGCCCCGTCGTCCGGATTCACAGGCGTTACTCGGTACCGCATTTCACGAATGGGTTCAGCGGTACTTTCAGGCCGAGAAGCTGTTCGACCTCGACGACCTGCCCGGGGCCGTGGATGGCGACCTGCCGGCTCGCGAAGAACTCGAGCAGTTGCAGGCCGCGTTCGCGGTGTCCAAGTGGGCAGCGCGAACGCCGCTCGACGTGGAGGTTCCCTTCGAGATGTTCATCGCGGGGCGGGTGGTGCGAGGGCGCATCGACGCGGTGTTTGCCGATGATGACGGCGGGGTTACCGTCGTTGATTGGAAGACCGGGGAACCGCCGTCGACGCGGGAAAACCTACAAAGCAACGCGATTCAACTCGCGGTCTATCGCATCGCCTGGGCCCGGCTGCAGGGCTGTTCGGTGTCCTCGGTGCGCGCGGCCTTCCACTATGTGCGTTCGGGGCGCACCGTCAGGCCCGACGTGCTTCTCGACGCCGAAGAAATCGCCCAGTTGATGGACATGCCGGCGGCCTGAACTCGAGGTCGGACTTCGCGGCAGGCCCCGTCCGTTCCGTGCTGATCGTTCAGCTCTCGCGGTAGACCTTCAGCGCCTGGATGATCATCGGAATCTGCACTGGCAGCCGGGCCACGGCGATTGCCCGCATGGGCAGTGGCTTGGCGGGCTCCTTGGACCATTGCCGGACCATATTGACGTTGGCCGGGAATACGCCGATGAACAATGCAACGGCGGCCAGCGCTCCGACACGACGGGTCTTGGGAACCACCAGTAGACCGCCGACGGCGACTTCGGTGACTCCCGAGGCGAGGGTGTAGAAGCGTTGGCTGCCCGGAAGTTCAGCCGGGACGATGGCGTCGAACGGCTTGGGAGCAGCGAAATGCAGGGCCCCCATCCCGATCAGCCATGCGCCCATTCTGGTGCCGCGCGAGGACTTGCTGGTCTGCTGTAGTTCGGGCACGGGGGAAGCCATGGTTACATTGTGCGGGTGCGGCAGTCTCACGCTTTGAGGGGCCCTCGTGGGTGAGGGCAGGCTGCGCCGACGGATTGGTCAGTTCGATCAATCGTTGACTGATCTACCGGTTCACGCGCTCACCGACCGAGTGCAGATCCCCACCACGCTCGTCAGCCCGGCGCGTCGCATCACCAGACGTGTCGTGTACGCCCTGCTCGCGCTGTTCGCGGCAGTGCTGATCGTCTACATCGATCGCGACGGGTATCGCGACTCTTACGACGAGCATGTGTCGTTCCTCGACTGCCTTTATTACGCGACGGTGTCGCTGTCGACCACCGGGTACGGCGACATCACGCCGGTGACGCCGGGGGCCCGACTGATCAACGTCCTGGTGATCACCCCCTTGCGTGTCGCTTTCCTGGTGGTGTTGATCGGTACCACCGTCGAGACCCTCACCACGCAGTCGCGGCAGGTCTACCAAATCCAGCGCTGGAGGAGCAGATTGCGTAACCACATCATCATCGTCGGCTACGGCACCAAGGGCCGGACCGCCGCTGCGGCGATGGTCGGCGACGAGGTCGCGCCCGGCGACATCGTCGTGGTCGACGAAGACTTCGCCGCTCTCGAGCGAGCCAAGAGCGCCGGGCTGGTCACCGTCCGCGGCAGTGCCGCTGACTCCGAGGTGTTGCGGTTGGCCGGCGCCCAACATGCCAAGTCGATCATCGTCGCCACCAACCGTGACGACACCGCCGTCCTGGTCACGCTGACAGCACGTGAACTGGCACCGAACGCCAAGATCATCGCTGCGGTGCGCGAGGCCGAGAACCAGCATCTGCTCCTGCAGTCGGGTGCGGACTCCACCGTGGTCACCTCGGAGACCGCCGGCCGCCTGCTCGGTATTGCGGTACAGACACCGAGCGTCGTCGAAATGATGGAAGACCTGCTGACTCCCGATGCAGGCTTCGCGATCGCCGAACGTGAGGTGACACCCAAAGAGGCCGGAAGTTCGCCTCGACACCAAAGCGATATCGTCCTCGGCGTCGTGCGCGACAAGAAGCTCGTCCGCGTCGACGAACCTGAGGTCGACTCGCTGGAGCCCGGCGACAGGCTGCTGTACATCCGCAGTACGGACGCAGAGCGGTGACCGAAGGGCTGGCGATGAGCGCTTGCGCGAAGAGCAGAGGGCAGCGATGAGCGCTTGCGCGAAGAGCAGAGGGCAGCGATGAGTTCCGCGGATTTCAGGCTGCGTAACGTTCCGCTGCTCTCACGGGTGGGAGCTGACCGGGCCGATACCCTGCGCACCGACGTCGACGCTGCCGTGGCGGGATGGTCGGATGCGCTATTGCTGCGGGTGGACGGGCGCAACCAGGTGCTGATTTCCGAGGGCAGCGTAGTGCTCGGTCCGGCAGGCAAGGTGGGCGATGCGCCGCCGCCCGACGCCGTGTTCCTCGGCCGGCTCGACGATGGCCGCCACGCGTGGGCAATCCGCGCTGAGTTGGAAGCCCTAGAGGATCCGCCGGCGCCGACCGAGATACTCGACCTTCGGCGTACCAGCCGGACCTTCGATGACGTCAGTGCGCAGCTGGTGGCGACCGCCACCGCGCTGTTGAACTGGCATGAAAGCGCCCGGTTCAGCCCCCGCGACGGGGCGCCGACCACGTTGGCGAAGGCCGGGTGGTCGCGAATCAACCCGGCCACCGGTCGCGAAGAGTTTCCCCGGATCGACCCCGCCGTGATCTGTCTGGTGCACGACGGCCATGACCGCGCTGTGCTGGCCCGCCAGACGCTCTGGCCGGAGCGGCTGTTCTCGATTCTTGCCGGCTTCGTCGAAGCCGGTGAGTCCTTCGAATCCTGTGTGGTCCGCGAGATCGCCGAGGAGGTCGGCCTGACGGTGACCGATGTCGAGTATCTGGGTAGTCAGCCGTGGCCGTTCCCACGATCGTTGATGGTCGGCTTCCACGCTCTCGGCGACCCCGAGCAAGAGTTCTCGTTCAACGACGGCGAGATCGCGCAGGCGGGTTGGTTCACCCGCAACGAGATCCGGGGGGCCTTGGAGCTTGGCGACTGGAGTTCCACCAGCCAGGCTCCGCTGCTGCTGCCGGGGTCCATCTCAATCGCCCGGGAGATCATCGAATCCTGGGCCGCCCTGGATTAGCGGCAGTACCCACCGGGCGCGGAACTCGCGGGAAGGTTTCAGCCGGTGAGTTTGGCTTTGACCTGCGCTCCGTTCGGATTCGTCATCGTCGATCCGTCGGCGAACCTCACTGTCGGCACGGTCTGATTGCCTCCGTTGACCGACGCCACGAACTGGGCTGCGGCTGGGTCGCGCTCTATGTCGACCTCTTCGAAGGCGATACCTTCGTTGTTGAGGACCTTTTTGAGTCGGAAACAGAAGCCACACCAGTTTGTGGTGTACATGGTCACAGCAGCGGTGTCGTCAGCGCCCATAAGGCAATCAAGGTAGCTGATCGCCCAACATGCTCAAGCCGTGCCCGCCTCGCGCCATGCTCAAGCCGTGCCCGCCTCGCGCCATGCTCGCGTCGTGCCCGCCTCGCGCCATGCTCGCGTCGTGCCTCGCGGTTGTCGGGCTGCGCTGACATGATGGTGGGCATGTCCTCGTCCCCAACGGCCTCGCGCGACCGGCTGCTGGGCGACCTCGACGAAGAGCAGCGCGAAGCCGTGCTCGCGGGCCGCGGACCAGTCTGTGTGCTCGCGGGCGCCGGCACCGGCAAGACCCGCACCATCACCCGTCGCATTGCCCATCTGGTGACCGCCGGCCACGTCGCCCCTGCTCAGGTGCTCGCAGTCACGTTCACCCAACGCGCGGCTGGGGAGATGCGCGGCAGGTTGCGGGCGCTCAGCGGCGATGAGGCGAGTACCGGCACTGACGCGGTGTAGGCGATGACTTTCCACGCTGCCGCGCGCCGGCAGCTGTCGTACTTCTGGCCACGGGTGGTGGGAACCACCGATTGGCAGCTGCTCGACACCAAGTTCTCCATCGTCGCGCAAGCTGCCAACCGTGGCGGGCTACCGACCAGCACTGATGGCGTACGTGACCTGGCCGGCGAAATCGAGTGGGCCAAGGCCTCTTTGATCAGTCCTGAGGACTACGCATCGACGGTCGCCGAGGCCGGGCGTGACATTCCGTTCGACGCGACCAAGATCGCCGCGGTGTACGCCGGCTACGAGGCGCTCAAAGCGCGCGGCAACGATCTCATGCTCCTGGATTTCGACGACCTACTGCTGCACACCGCCGCTGCCATCGAGAACGACGCCGCGGTGGCCCAGGAGTTCCGTGACCACTACCGCTGCTTCGTGGTCGATGAATACCAGGACGTCACCCCGCTGCAACAGCGGGTGCTGGACGCCTGGCTGGGCAACCGCGACGATCTCACTGTGGTCGGCGATGCCAACCAGACCATCTACTCGTTCACCGGTGCCTCGCCGCGCTACCTGCTGGATTTCTCCAGGCGATTCCCCGAAGCGACCGTGGTCCGACTCGAGCGCGACTATCGCTCCACCCCGCAGGTTGTGTCGCTGGCGAACAGGGTCATCGCCGATGCGCGAGGTCGGATGGCGGGTAGTCGGCTGCACTTGGTGGGCCAGCGTCCACCCGGACCCGAGCCCACGTTCAGCGAGTACTCCGACGAGGTCGCCGAGGCGGCGGCGGTGGCGGGCAAAATCAAGAAGCTCCTCGAATCTGGCACTGCCGCTGCAGAAGTCGCGGTGCTCTACCGCATCAACGCGCAGTCGGAGGTCTACGAAGAGGCGCTCACCGAGGCCGGCGTGCCGTTCCAGGTTCGCGGCGGTGAGGGGTTCTTCAGTCGACAGGAGATTCGGCAGTCGCTGGTGGCCCTGCAGCGCGCTGCCGAACGGTACACGGGGGAGGTCGAGGGGGCGCTCTCCGACGTGGTCCGGGCGACTCTGGAGCCCCTCGGGCTGACCGCCGAGCCGCCGCCGGGCACCCGCGCGCGGGAACGCTGGGAGGCGCTGGTCGCGCTGGCCGAACTGGTCGACGAGGAAGTGACACAGCGCCCGCAACTCGACCTTCGTGGCCTGGTCAGCGAGCTGCGTCAGCGAGCTGACGCTCGCCATCCACCGGTGGTGCAGGGAGTCACGCTGGCCTCGCTGCACGCTGCCAAGGGTTTGGAGTGGGATGCGGTGTTCCTGGTCGGGCTCGCTGACGGCACGCTGCCGATCTCGCATGCGTTGTCCCACGGCCCCGACGGCGAGCCGGTGCAGGAGGAGAGGCGCCTGCTCTACGTCGGAGTAACCAGGGCGCGAATGCATTTGGCGCTCAGTTGGGCGCTGGCGCGTACGCCGGGTGGACGGCAGGGCCGGCGTCCGTCGCGATTCCTCAATGGCATCACGCCACATTCACAACGTGACGCCGGGCCCCGTCGGGCGCGCAAGCCCCGCGGCCCCGCGCCGCGCTGCCGGGTGTGCAATTCCGCGCTCACCTCGCCCGCGGCCATCGTGCTGCGGCGGTGCGAGAGCTGCCCATCAGACCTCGACGACCAACTCCTCGCTGAGCTCAAGGACTGGCGATTGCGGATATCCAAGGAGATGAGCGTGCCGGCCTACGTGGTGTTCACCGACAACACCTTGATCGCTATCGCGGAGTCTCTGCCGACCGACGATGCCGCGCTGGTCACCATCCCGGGCATCGGCGCCCGCAAGCTCGAACAGTTCGGGCCCGATGTGCTCGCCATGGTGAAGGCTCGCCAGGATTGACATCGCCAGGATTGATGTAGGTATTTCACCTGAATCTGCAGGTCAGAAAATTGCTTGTGGGTTTCGGCTGGTACCGTCTAGCCTCGATCAAGATCAAACAGAAACGCGAGCTAAACCCTGACCAGGGCCGTGTACGAAAGGAGGGTGCCACGATCATGACGAGCAACCATGCGTTCACCGGCATACGCGTTGCCAGCATGTCGCGGACCTTCCATGCTCCCGACTTTGCCGCCGCAACCGCCGCAGCCTCCGCTACCGCCGCAACCGCGGCGCCGCGCAAGCGCCGCGCCGCAGCCGGCACCGCTGCCGCGTCCGTGAATCGGGGATCGATCTAGCTCGAGCCCACGAAAAGCCTGAAGGCCACGGACCCGCAATCAGCCGGATCCGTGGCCAGATTCTTTTCAGGGCTTAGTGCAAGCCTGTTGAACTGCGAAGACCTGGTCGCAGATCCATCACACGACAGATGCCCGCCGACAACAACGACCAGGAAGCTGAGGACTGGACATGTCTCCGGTGATGACAGAGAGAACGACACTGGCGGTGCCCTGTCATGTCGAGGATCCGGATCTGTGGTTTGCCGAGGACCCGGGTGCTCTCGAACAGGCCAAGGCGATGTGTGGGTACTGCCCGATCCGGCGCGAGTGCCTCAATGCCGCGCTGGAACGTCAGGAGCCATGGGGGGTGTGGGGCGGCGAGATCCTTGTCCGAGGGGCCGTCGTCGCCCGCAAACGCCCGCGGGGCCGGCCGCGCAAAGATGCCGTGCGCGAAGACGGTGATGGTACCCAAGGAGCGAAAGAGACTGTGGCCGCATGAATTTCGGTCGGCCCCGACGCGTCAGGCCCCGTCGGGGTCGGCGAACCCAGGCACCATCTCGTCGGCGATGCGGCGAGTCGGGACATTCGCGTCGAGCTGGCAGGAAATCGCGACGATCGAAGCGATCACTCGCATCGGGATCGCCAGTCTCGGCGGGATGTCCATCTGCCGGGCGGCTTTGATCTGGCCGGCCGCCTTGTCGAGTTCCAGGGTGGTCATCTTCTGCAGCCACGAACGCGTGTAGTGGAACACCGGAACCTGCAGAGGGTCGACGTACTGCTTGAGCATGTCGTCGATGTCGTCGGTGGAGACCTGCTGACCCTTCTGGATAAAACCCATTTTTTCCATGGTGGGCAGTAGCTTGTCGTAGTTCTTGTCGACTCCATAGCGCAGCATCTGGCCCAGCTCGACGGGCCAACCGCCGGGCATCGGCGCCACCGCACCGAAATCGATGATCCCCATTCGGTCTCCGGGCAGCAGCATGAAGTTGCCGGGATGGGCGTCGCCATGGACCATTTCCAGCCGCTGGGGTGAGTTGTTGCAGAACTCGAACAGACGGGTGGCCATCAAGTCGCGCTGTTCCCGGGTGCCGTCGCGGATGATGTGCGACAGCGGAACGCCGTCGATCCACTCTTGGATGACGACCTTGGGGGCGCTGGCCACCACGTGGGGCACCACGAAATCAGGGTCACCGTCGTACGCCTTGGCGAAGGCGCGCTGATTGTCGGCTTCGAGACGGTAGTCGAGTTCCATCTCGGTGCGCTCGATCAACTCGTCGACGACACCCTGCACGTCAGCGCCCGGGGAGATCTGCTTGAGCACACCGACCATCCGCTGCATGGTCTTGAGGTCCGCGCGCAATGCCTCGTCGGCGCCGGGATACTGAATCTTCACCGCGACCGCGCGGCCGTCGCCCCAGACCGCCTTGTGGACCTGTCCGATGCTTGCCGAGGCGATCGAGGTGTCGTCGAACGATTGGAAACGCTCGCGCCACCTAGTGCCCAATTGCCCGTCGAGCACGCGGTGCACCTTGGCCGCGGGAAGCGGAGGGGCCTCGCGCTGCAGCTTGGTCAGTGCCTCCCGGTAAGGCTTGCCGTACTGCTCGGGGATGGCGGCCTCCATGACCGAGAGAGCCTGGCCGACCTTCATCGCGCCGCCTTTGAGCTCGCCGAGCACGGTGAACAGCTGCTGGGCCGCCCGGTCCATCAGCTCGGCGTTGACCTCGTCTTTGGGCTTCCCGGTAAGACGCTTCCCGAAGCCGAGCGCGGCACGCCCGGCCATGCCCACGGGCAGCGACGCCAGCTTTGCATTGCGCGCGGCACGTCCCCGCTTGATCTCACTCATGTCTCCATCATCCACCACCGACGCGGACTTCTTCCCGGTAGTTGCAAACGTGCGATGTCAACACATACATCTTGGATGCCGCGACCATCTGCGGGCCGTGATCGCGCCCCGGGTGACGTCGAATTCCAGCGTCGTGTCGAGGGTGGCAGGCGGCGCCATTGCCGTCTTCCGGCCGGGGGTTGCGGCAGGGCCGGGGGTTGCGCCGGCGCTGAGCCCGGGGGTTGCGGCAGGGCCGGGGTCGACTCGGGGGCCTGCGCCACCGCTTACCGCGCGGATGACTTGGTCGACCTCGTTGAGCGCCAGCGCTGCGGTTGCCAGAACGGTCGCCCGGTCGGCAGTGCCCACAGTCCGGCACAGCTGCGCCGCAACCGCCGGCCAGGCGGCGTCACGATCGCTGCGATGCAGGTCTGCGCAGCGCAGACAGCTCGTAACGCCGGGGATCACCAGCGGACCGACCAGGCCGGTGCCGTCCCGAACCCGCACCGGTAGATGTGGCACTGCGGCGTCGTGCAGATCGCGCACCACCCGCGGGTCGGCGACCAGGTAGTCGGTCAGCACCGCGAGGTCCGCACCGCCGGTGCCCGCATCGCTTCTGCTGCTCTGACTGATGCGCACGCCTGAGCAGCGCAGCGAGGCGATGAGCAGGTCCGATAGCGGGCCGCTGCCGTGCACGCGGATTGCGGCGGAGCGGGTGCGGCGGGGTGCGGTCACCGTGACGACACCGGCCTCGGCCAGGTGGGTGACCAACGCCGCGACCACGGACGTGTCGGCACCGTGATCGGCGGCCAGCGACTCCAGCTCGGCGATCGTCGCAGCAGACTGCAGCGCGCGTAACAACTCAGCCAGGACGGGCGCGGCGAGCCCGGGCGGCGGCTGCACGACAACCGCCCGGCGCGGATCCCAGCCGACCTGGACGGTGTTGTCGGGCCGGGACAGCACCGGCGTCTTCGGGTTGAGCGCGTAACGCGTCATGAGACGACACTGTCACGTGACAACTACCCCAAGACGAGTTATCCACAGGGGTTGGGCCGGCGTGCCGGTCACTCTTGAGGGGCGTCGGTCCCGTCGTCGCCGTGCTCGAGGTCGCGCGCCTCGTTCAGCGCCTGCTCGATGGCGCTGTCCATACCACTCGTATCGCCGCCGACCATCCGGTCGATGAATCCGGCGGGCTCGTCCAGATCCGACGCGCTGGGCAGCAGGTCCGGGTGCTGCCAGACGGCATCGCGGGCATCAGCACCGACGGCCTGGGTCAGTTTCTCCCACAGTGCCGCGGCCTCCCTCATCTTGCGCGGCCGCAGTTCCAGCCCCACCAACGTGGCGAACGTCTGCTCGGCGGGTCCGCCGGTGCCTCGCCGCCGGCGCAGAGTCTCGCTGAGTGCCTGGGTGCCGGGAATCCGGTCCCCGAGAGCGTCGGCGACCACGGTTTGCACCCAGCCCTCGATGAGGGCCAGCAGGGTTTCCAGCCGGTCGAGCGCGGCGGTCTGCTCCGGGGTGGCCTTCGGTTCGAAGATGCCCTGGTTGAGCAGCTGCTCCATCTCGGACGGGTCGGTCAGGGAGGCGGGGTTGAAGCCGCGTGCGAACTCCTCGATTCCGCTCATATCGATCTTGGTGCCCTGGGCGAACGCCTCGACGGTCGCGAGCACCTGGGTGGAAAGCCAGGGCACGTGGCTGAACAGGCGATGGTGGGCAGCTTCTCGGGCGGCCAGGAACGTGACTATCTCGCTGCGTGGCTGTTCGAGGCCCTCAGCGAGCGCCTCGACCGCGTCGGGCATCAACGCCGCGACACCCTTGGGTCCCAGTGGCAGCCCGATGTCGGTGGAGGTCAACACTTCTTGAGACAGCTTGCCCAGCGCCTGACCCAGCTGTGAGCCGAACGCCATGCCGCCCATTTGAGACATCATCGTCAGCAGCGGGCCTGCCATGGACTTGGCTTCCTCGGGCAGCGCCGAGGCCCATACCGACGCGATCTGCTGGGCGACCGGGTCGCAGAGCCGCTTCCAGGTGTCCAGCGTGTTGTCGATCCAATCGGTCGGTGTCCACGCCACCGCCCTGGTGGTACCGGCCGGCAGTGGTGTCGCCCCGTCCAGCCACGTCTCGGCCAGCCGGACCGCGTCGGAGATGGCGGTGCTCGTCTGCTCCGGCACCGGCGCCACGAAACCGATGGATTTCGACGCAAGTTGGCGGGCCAGGTCGTAGTTGACCGGTCCGGACCCCGCGCCGCCGGGCATCCCGCTGCCCGCGCCGCTGAACATCTCGCCGAGCTTGCTGAAGATCTGACCCAGTTGCGACATGTCGAAATCGCCGCCGCCTGGGAACGCTCCCCCGAAGGGATCACCACCAGAGCCGGGGTCCTTCTTGTGCTTGTCACGCTCGGGGTCATCCCCGGCGGAGAAGCCGAAGGGCGGGTCAGCCATGTCCCCAACCGTACTCAACGCGCCGCCTTCGTGCGGCGATGCGGGTCACGCTGTCAGTGAACCTCGTCGCGCGAACCTCTACTGTTGGCGGCGTGAACAGGCGGATATCCACTCTCATCGTCGCGCTGGTGCCGATCCTGATCTTTGGAATGCTGTTGACGACGGTGACGGTGCCCTACGTAGCGCTGGGGCCCGGCCCGACATTCGACACACTCGGTGAGATCGACGGCAAGCAGGTCGTCGATATCGAGGGCGCAGAACTCCACCCCACCAGCGGGCACCTCAACATGACGACGGTGTCGCAGCGCGACGGTCTCAGTCTCGGGCAGGCGCTGGTGTTCTGGGCCTCGGGTCGTGACCAGCTGGTCCCGCGCGATCTGGTGTACCCGCCGGACAGGTCGAAAGAAGAGATCGACGAGGCGAACACCAAAGACTTCCGGCAGTCGGAGTTCAGTGCCGAGTACGCCGCGCTCTACTACATGAAGTACCCGATGGCCGTCACCGCGGAGACCGTCGCCGAGGACGGACCGTCCAACGACAAGCTGCAGCCCGGCGACGCCATCGCCGCGGTGAATGGCGTGAAAGTGGCCGACCTCGAGGAATTCCAGGAGATCCTCAAGGACACCAAACCCGGCGACACCATCGCCGTCGGCTACCGGCGCAAGAACGGCCCGGACGGAACCGTCGACATCACTCTCGGCGAACACCCTGACGGCGACCGCGGGCTCATGGGGGTCGGTGTGCTCGACGCGCCGTGGGCGCCGTTCACCATCGACTTCAACCTGGCCAACGTTGGCGGCCCGTCTGCGGGTCTGATGTTCAGCCTGGCCGTCGTGGACAAACTGACCACCGGCGACCTCAACGGGTCGAAGTTCGTCGCCGGGAGCGGCACCATCACCGGCGACGGCGAGGTCGGCTCGATCGGCGGCATCACCCACAAGATCGCGGCTGCCGGCGATGCGGGGGCCACGGTCTTTCTGGTCCCGGCCGAGAACTGCGACGAGGCCAAGGCCGCCGATGTGGAAGGCGTCGATTTGCTCAAGGCGGAAACCCTGGAACAGACGATCGACTCGCTGCGCACGCTTTCTGCTGGTGGCGAACCTTCCCGCTGCTGAGAAGGGGCCGTCGGGCGGGTGCGTACAGTGAGTGCTGAGCCATCGCGGTAGCGCGGTAGTCTGCGCCGGAAATATCTGTTGAGAACGTTCTAGACTGGAGTGATCGAGTGGGAATGCGGCCCGCGGCGAAGATGCCGAAGCTGACGCGACGAAACCGGGTTTTTATAGGGCTATCTCTGGCCGCGGTGTTCGTGTTGTTGCTCGGTCCCCGCTTCATCGACACCTACGTCGATTGGCTGTGGTTCGGCGAACTGGGCTATCGCTCGGTCTTCACCACGCAGTTGGTGACGCGAGTCGTCCTCTTCTTCGTCGTGGCGATCCTGATAGGTGGCATCGTCTTCGCCGCGTTGGCGCTCGCGTACCGCACTCGTCCGGTGTTCGTGCCCACCGCCGGACCTGACGATCCGGTCGCTCGCTACCGCACCGCGGTAATGTCCCGGCTGCGACTGGTGGGTATCGGGGTGCCGGCGTTCATCGGTGTTCTGGCCGGCTTCGTGGGGCAAAGCTACTGGGCGACCGTACAGCTGTTCCTGCACGGCGGCAGCTTTGGCATTGTCGATCCACAGTTCGGTATCGACCTCGGCTTCTACGCCTTCGACCTGCCGTTCTACCGCATGGTGCTCTCTTATCTCTTCGTCGCCACCTTCTTGGCCTTTGTCGCGAACCTGTTGAGCCACTATCTGTTCGGCGGAATCCGGCTGGCCGGGCGCACCGGCGCGTTGAGCCGCGCGGCGCGGATCCAGCTGATCAGCCTGCTGGGAAGCCTGATATTGCTGAAGGCGGTTGCCTACTGACTGGACCGCTACGAGCTGCTCAGCCACACCCGGGGCGGCAAGCCGTTCACCGGTGCCGGCTATACCGACATCAACGCCGTGCTGCCCGCGAAGCTCATTCTGCTGGCCATCGCGCTCATCTGCGCGGCTGCGGTCTTCTCCGCGATTTTCCTGCGCGACTTGCGAATTCCCGCCATCGGCATGGTGCTGCTGCTGCTGTCTTCGCTGGTCGTCGGGGCGGGTTGGCCGCTGGTGGTCGAGCAGATCAGCGTCCGACCCAACGCCGCACAGAAGGAAAGTGAGTACATCAGCCGGAGTATCACCGCGACCCGGCAGGCGTACGGGCTCACCGACGACATCGTGACCTACCGCGATTACCCGGGTGACGCTCCTGCGACCGCGCAGCAGGTTGCCGCGGACCGGGCGACCACGTCCAACATCCGGGTTCTCGACCCGAACATCGTCAGCCCCGCGTTCACCCAGTTCCAGCAGGGCAAAAACTTCTATTACTTCCCGGACCGGCTGAACATGGACCGATATCGCGACAAGGGCGGTGAACTGCGGGACTACGTGGTGGCAGCGCGTGAGCTCAACCCCGACCGGTTGATCGACAACCAGCGGGACTGGATCAACCGTCACACCGTCTTCACCCACGGCAACGGTTTCATCGCCTCGCCGGCCAACACGGTGCGCGGGGTGGCCAACGACCCCAACCAGAACGGCGGATATCCGGAGTTCCTGGCCAGCGTGGTGGGCCCCAATGGCGAAGTGGACTCACCGGGACCGGCACCCTTGGCCCAGCCGCGCATCTATTTCGGCCCGGTGATCGCCAACACGCCGGCCGACTACGCGATCGTCGGCGAAAACGGGCCGCCGCGCGAATATGACTACGAGAACAACGTCGACACCAGCAACTACACCTACACCGGCAGCGGTGGCGTGTCCGTCGGGAGCTGGTTTGCCCGCAGCCTGTTCGCTGCCAACTTCGCCGAACGGAACTTCCTGTTCTCCAACGTGATCGGTGAGAACAGCAAGATCCTGATCAACCGAGACCCGGCCGATCGGGTGAAGGCGGTGGCGCCGTGGCTGACCACCGACGCCGCCGTGTATCCGGCGATCGTCAACGAGAAGATGGTGTGGATCGTCGACGGTTACACCACGCTGGACAGATACCCGTACTCACAGCTGACGTCGCTGTCGGCGGCGACCACCGACTCCAACGAGGTGGCGCTGAACCGACTACAGCCCGACAAGCAGGTGTCCTACATCCGTAACTCGGTCAAGGCCACCGTCGATGCCTACGACGGCACCGTCACGCTCTACGCACAGGATGAGCAGGATCCAGTTCTGCAGGCGTGGATGAAGGTATTCCCCGGCACCGTGCAGCCCAAGAGCGACATCACCCCTGAGTTGCAGGACCATCTGCGTTACCCGGAAGATTTGTTCAAGGTGCAGCGCGCGTTGCTGGCCAAGTACCACGTGGACGATCCGGTGACGTTCTTCTCCACGTCGGATTTCTGGGACGTCCCACAAGACCCGAACCCGACGGCCAGCAGCTATCAGCCGCCGTACTACATCGTCGCCAAGGACCTCGCCAAGCAAAACGGTGCGGCCTCGTTCCAGCTGACCAGTGCGATGAACCGGTTCAAGCGTGATTTTTTGGCAGCCTTCATCAGCGCGAGCTCTGACCCCGAAACCTATGGCAAGTTGACGGTTCTGACGATTCCAGGTCAAGTCAACGGCCCCAAGCTTGCATTCAACGCGATCAGCACCGACACCGCGGTCAGCCAGGACCTCGGCGTGATCGGCCGGGACGGCCAGAACCGGATCACGTGGGGCAACCTGCTCACGCTGCCGATCGCCGAGGGGGGTTTGCTCTATGTGGCCCCTGTCTACGCCTCGCCAGGCACCAGCGACGCAGCATCGACGTACCCACGACTGATCCGGGTCGCCATGCAGTACAGAGACAAGATCGGCTATGGACCTACTGTGCGGGACGCATTGACGGACCTATTCGGTGCTGGAGCCGACGCCACCGCCACCGGGCCGGCGCCGACCGACGCCCCCGAAGGTCAGCAGCCGGCGGCGCGACCGCCTGCCGCCCCGCAGTCTGCTGCGGCGCCACCGGCGAGCCGGCCCGACGAGAACCCGGAGGCGAAGCCCGAGGTGCCTGCGGCGGTTCCGCCCGCGGGCCCGACGCAGCTGTCGGGGGCGAAAGCCGCTGCGCTGCAGGATGTCAACGCGGCACTCGATGCGCTGCAACAGGCCCAGAGCAGTGGTGACTTCGCCGAGTACGGCGAAGCGCTGCAACGCCTCGACGACTCGATAAGCAAATACAAGTCGGCCGAGTAGCTCACCCCTTCTCCGCGAGCGCGCGTGTCGTCTCGGCGAGCGCGCGTGTCTGCACGTCAACACGCGGCAAAGCGTGTGCAAATGCGCGCGCTCGCGGGCCGCGAGCGCGCCTGAACAGGCGATTTGGCGGCTCCGCAATGGCCCCGGTAACCTAGGGTTCACCATCGCGGGGTGGAGCAGCTCGGTAGCTCGCTGGGCTCATAACCCAGAGGTCGCAGGTTCGAATCCTGTCCCCGCTACTGTGAAAATGGCCCCCCGGAGGACTCTCCGGGGGGCCATTTTTTGTCGCGCCACCACCCCAGCTAGGCCGGCTGTTTAGTACCGGCGGTTCCGGTCTGCTCGCTGCGGCCATTCATAGCGTGAGCGGCGAATTGCGCTGTGGCGGTGAGTGCCACGGCTCTGTCGAGTTGGCTGGCGAAAGCCACGTCTGCGCCGCGACCGGCCTTTTCGTCGGCGGCAACTTTCAGCTCACCAACGACATCCTCGATGCCGCGCGCGACCCCTGCGACGTCCTCCACGTTGTCGGGGCAGGCGACGATGCCCACTGCGAAGCTTCGGCCATAGGATACGGCGGTGACATTCAGATTGGTGCCCTCGACCAGTGGGGCCATCGCGTGTATGCCAACGACTTGCGCCCCGGCGCAGTACACGGTGTCCCGTGGCCCCGGAACGTTGGAAGTGATCAGGTGAGCCACCGGGGAATGGAGCCGAGACAGCTTCAGGCTGCTGTACAGACCCGACGCCAACCCGATCACCCCTGGCGGCACCAGGTCGATGACATCGGCGAGGTTGACCGGGGGCGCCGAGCGTCGTCCATTCTTGATACGTGATGTCGCGGCATGAATTCCGGCCATCTGATCGGTCGCGTCGGCGAGTTGCACCGGCAACGAGACGACAACCGGAGACCAACTATTGCCGGCATCGTCGTCAGCGCTGCGCGTCGAGATCGGCATCATGGCGCGCAGCGGCGAACTGGGCACCGCGTCATGGGTGTCCAGCCACCGCCGCAGCGCCGATGTCGTCACGGTGAGGAAGGCATCGTTGATGGTGACACCGAATGCTGTCGAGATCGCGCGCAGATCCTCCATCGACACCTCCGCGAACGCCACGCTGCGTCGGGCAGTAAGTGGGGCGTTCAGCACGGTTCTCGGCGAGCTCTGCTCCTGCTGTGACTTAGGGACATCGGCGGGTTGCAGGTCGGTGCCCGCGAGTAGCTGGCGCGCCGATCCCAACGCGCTTTCCACCGCCGACTTCACCGCTGCGGGAGCCAATCTGGCAGTGACATGAAGGCCTGCCGCGGTGTTGGCGGTGATCTCGTCGATCGCGTCCCACACCCTTGCTACCACGCCGGGCGTCGTGGCCCGGGGCCGTGGCGGCGCCGGGGCGAATTCAGCATTTGGATGGGCAGTCATCAGCTCCGGCAGCAAGGAGGTGACCGCGCCCACCCCATCAGCCATCGCGTGGGAGAACTTGATCACCCCGACCAGCCTGCCGTCGGCGAGACCCTGCACCACCCACGCATCCCACAGTGGCCGCCGGCGGTCCAGAGGTTGCGCGTGGAAGTCGCTGATAAGAGCGCTCAGCTCCGCCATGGTTCCGGGCTCAGGCAGCCGCACATGATGCAGGTGGTCCCGAATATCGAAGGCGGGGTCCTCAATCCATGCCGGCTGGCCTAATCCGAAGGGTCTGGTGAGTAGGCGCTGCCGGAAACTCGGTATCGCCGTCGCTCGCTCAGCCAGCTGTCTCAAGAGCGCCCGCGCGGTCAACTCACCGCGCGCTGCCGGATCGAAGAATACGACCGCGAGAACGTGAGTGGGCATAACGGCTGTCTCGCCGTGTAGGGATATACCGTCCAATCCGGTCAAACGATTCATCTTGGGGCTCCGTCCGCTCAACTGACTACTCCACAATTAGACGCGCGATAACACGCCACAGGCGGATCGACGGCACATTCCCAACACAGTCACATCCGACTGGCGGGTTCGATATCAACTGGCGGCCCGTGGTGTACTCCTACTTCGCGGAAATGGAGGCAAGCGTGGTCGTCACAGGTCAAGTCGTCACAATCATCGTCGCGGTGTTCTTCGCCGGAATGGGTGTGTACGCCCTCGCGACCCCAGCTCGCTTGCTCGCCCCGTTCGACATCAGCCTGGGCAGCGCTGCATCTCGCGCCGAGGTTCGCGGCGTTTACGGCGGATTCGGTCTCGCGATCGCCGCGATGCTCGTCGTTTCCCTCACCGCGCCCGAACTGCGTTCCGGCATCCTGATGACGGTCGCCGCCGCGCTGGCCGGGATGGCATTCGGTCGCCTGGCGTCAGCTCCGGATGGCCGAACGAGCTTCTACCCCAACTGGTTCTACTTCCTTGTCGAGTCTGTGGCCGCGGCGGCTCTGTTCTTGGTCGCCTGACAGTCGCGATCGAGTGCCTCCTACGATCGGAACATGACCTCCTCGCGGGACCAGCACGTCATCGTCGTGGGTGCCGGCCTGGCCGGCCTGGCCTCCACCGTGTGGCTGGCCGAACTGGGCTACCGCGTAACACTGCTGGAGAGCAACGGGTCACTCGGCGGGCGCACCATCGGCCTGACCTCCGAGCACGGTGATGCAATAGAAAACGGGCAGCACGTGCTGGCGGGTTCTTACCAGAATGTCTTCCGGTACCTGGCTTCGATTGGCACCGCCGGTCTGGTGGAGTTCCCCGATGAGTTCGGCGTGCGGTATCCGGGTGGGCACGTGGAGAAGTTCGGCATGCGTTTCAGCAGCATCCGAAACCTGGTCCTGGGTCAGGTCAGGGGGTTGAGCGTCCCGACCTTGATCAAGGCCGTGCCGGCATGGGTTCGCTTGGCCCGCGACGTGATCGAGTTCGACGACGCACTTGACGACGTCACCGTCGACCAGTGGTTGGACCGGCTCCGTTTTCCCGCTGAGGTTCGCCGAATCATGCTCGACCCCATGGTGCTCGGTCTGCTCAACGAGCTGCCGCGCCTTGCCTCGGCGCATGCGTTCGCCGCCCTATTGCGGACCGGCGCCGACCGGGTGCGCCGGACGGGCAGTAGCGCTGCTCGCATCGGCTACCCGACGGTCGATCTGGAGCATCTCTACCTCGACGGGGCGCGCCGGGTGATGGCCGACCGCGGGGTTGATGTGCGACTGCGGACCCGGGCGGTATCGGTCCGGGTAGTCGACGGTCGTGCGGCCGGCGTGAAGCTGGCTGACGGTTCGGTGGCGGAAGCCGATGCTGTGGTGCTCGCGGTTCCGTCCTGGAACCTGCGGTCGCTGCTGGATGATGTCCCGAGTTCGGAGGACATCCGGCTGGCCGCCAAGAAGCTCGAACCGGTTCCGATCATGAACGCCTATGTGCTGTTGGACCGTCCGCTCGGCACCGTGACACCGTGGGAATCGTTGTTGGACAGCGATATCGGCTGGGTTTTCGACCGTGACCGGATGCACGGCCCGCGTGACGACGGCAATCACCTGTACGCACTCACCACGTGCGCTGCCTACGATCTGATGGGCCTCAGGAACGCAGAGGTCGCACACCGTCTCGTTGCCGCACTGCGTGCCGGCTATCCCAACGCCCGGGATGCCGAAGTGCTCGACGTCACCCTCGTGCCGTGGCCGAAGGCCACGTTCTCCTCGCGGGTGGGCATGTCCACGATACGGCCGGGCAATCGCACGGCTCTGCCCAACCTCGCCCTGGCCGGCGACTGGACCCACAATGATTGGCCGACCACCATGGAGGGCGCCGCGCAGAGTGCCGCACGTGCTGTCGATCTCATCCACGAATCCCTCGGGCGGTCGCCGGCGACCAGATGAGGCTTCGGATCACCGATGTCCCTCCTTATCCCGGCGGGCGATGTCCGCCACGGACTTGTCCTTACTTGTCGGGATACATCGGTTGTCCGAATACGTCAGTTCGTCCGTGAGAACTGAACGATCGCCTTTGCGGTAGCCTCACGCCATGGAAGTACTACGGTCTGTAGTTGTTCTGTTCCACATCGTCGCCTTCGCCATCACCTTCGGGGCGTGGGTGGCTGAGGCGGCGGCGGGCCGGTTCCGTATGACCCGCGTCATGGACTACGGTCTGCTGCTTGCGCTGGTCACCGGCCTCGCACTTGCCGCACCGTGGCCGGCCGGTATCGAACTCAACTACCCGAAGATCGTGATCAAGTTGGTGATCGTGGTGGTCCTCGGCGGACTGTTGGGTATGGGCGCTGCCCGGCAGAAGCGGACCGGGGACGCGGTGCCGCGTCCGTTGTTCGCAGCCGTCGGCGTGCTGGCATTTGCGGCCGCCGCGGTCGCGGTGCTTTGGTGACCCAGTCTGGCTACTGCTCGCCGAGGCCCAACAACTCGGTCACGTGGTGGTCGCGCCCAGCGGTGTAGCCGCCGTCCACGGCGATGGCCTGGCCGCTGACGAAACTGGCCTCACTCGAGACCAGGAAAGCCGCCACAGCGGCGACCTCATCGGGCCGACCGAACCGCCGAAGCTTGTGCTCATGGCGTAAGCCTTCGCGTGGCGTGTCCATGCCGGGAAGCTCCATGACTGAATCGAACAGCGGGGTCTGGATGAAACCCGGGCAAATCGCATTGGCGCGGATTCCGCTGGGCCCGTAGTCGATTGCGGCGTTCTTGGTGAGTAGCACCACCCCTCCCTTGGAAGCGTTGTACGCGCTGCCGCCCGCCGTTCCCTCGAGCCCTTCGATACTGGACAACGTCACGATCGAGCCCCGCTCGCCGTCGACTCGATCCTGGGTCATCATCTGGTTCAGCGCGGCCCGCATCACCACGAAGGTGCCCTTGAGATTGACGTCGAGCACCCGGTCCCATTCCTCATCGGGTAGCAGGTGGATCGGGCCTCCGCCCCCCACCCCGGCCGAATGGACAACGCCGTCGATCCGGCCGGCCTTGTCGACAACCGCGGCCACCGCGCGTTCGACGGCATTGCTGTCGAGCACATCGGCGCGGTAATACTCAAGTTCAGTCGAAAGGTTTTGCGGTGCTTCGGAAGCGAGGTCGACGCCGATCACCGATGCACCGTCGGCCAGCAGCTTCTCCACGGTGGCCGCCCCGATGCCTGAAGCTGCCCCGGTCACCAGAATGCCGTTGC
>Ga0114921_10000127_pt1 | contig 30118 bp, 27 predicted proteins | sample BentaG_FD_87016 | JGI IMG/M metagenome (GOLD analysis project Ga0114921, IMG submission 87016) | Deep subsurface microbial communities from South Atlantic Ocean to uncover new lineages of life (NeLLi) - Benguela_00093 metaG | ecosystem: Environmental > Aquatic > Marine > Oceanic > Sediment ... | reverse complement strand
TTGTGATGCTGGAAGTTGTGGGTGAACCGCCAGTGTTTGGACGCCCCGCCCATATCCCACTCCCAGGTCGAGGAGTGAATCTCGGGGTCGTTCATCCAGTCCCACTGGCCGTGCATGACGTTGTGGCCAATTTCCATGTTCTCGATGATCTTGGACACGGCCAGTGTCGCCGTGCCGGCCCACCACGCCGAGCGGCGCGAGCTAGCGGCCAGCAGCAACCGCCCGCCGACCTCGAGCAGACGCTGACCGGCGATGGTACGACGGATGTAGCGAGCATCCCGTTCGCCGCGAGAGTCTTCGAACTCCTGGCGGATCGCGTCCAATTCGACGGCCAGGCTCTCGATGTCGGCATCGGTCAGATGAGTGAACGCATCGACATTGGTTATCGCCATCGCTCTGCCTTCCTGCAGCCTAGGTATCGACCTACGCTATCGTCACCTACGGCGTCGTAGGTTACCAGTGAGTAATTACTATTCATGAAGTGCTGGTCATAGGAGGTCATGCATCCAGCACACAGTCGCCCGCCGCGGCCGAGATGCAGGTCTGAACCCGCGTCCCCGGCTCACGTTCGGCGCCGCTTCGCAGGTCGCGGACGTGCCCTTCGACCAGGCCGACGACGCACGACTGACATATTCCCATCCGGCAGCCAAACGGCATCCGGACGCCTATCCCCTCTCCGGCCTCCATCAGCGATGTCGCGGGGTCGGCGACCACGGTCTTGCCGCTCTTGGCGAACGTCACCATGCCGCCCTGGGGGCCGCTTCCGTCGCGAGCCATGGCGCCGGCGCGTGACGCTGCAAACCGTTCAAGGTGCAGTCGCTCACCGAGTCCGGCCGCCGACCACACCCGTTCGGCCTCGTTGAGCATTCCCTGCGGACCACACGCCCACGTCTGCCGGTCACGCCAATCCGGCGCCTCGGCGTCGAGCCGAGTCAGATCGAGTCGGCCCTGCGTTCGACTGAAGCGCAGGCGCAGTTGATATCCCGACTGACTGCGCGCCAGTTCGGCCAGCTCCCCGCCAAACATCACATCAGCTTCGCCGGGCGCGGAATGGATATGCACCACATCGGTGATCTGACGGCGGCGGGTCAAGGTGCGCAACATCGACATGACCGGGGTGATGCCGGATCCCGCAGTAAGAAACAGCACCGCGGGCGGTGCCGGATCGGGCAGCACGAAATTGCCCTGGGGCGCGGCCAGTCGCACGACCGTCCCCGGCGCGACCCCACCGACCAGATGACTGGACAGAAAGCCCTCCGCCATCGCCTTAACGGTGATGGTCACGATGCGCGCGCCGGTCACCGGACTCGAGGTCAGCGAGTACGACCGCCAGCGCCAGCGCCCGTCCATGAGCAGGCCGATGCCTATGTACTGGCCTGGTTGGTAGTCAAAGCTGAAGCCCCAGCCGGGCTTGATGACGAGCGTCGCAGAGTCTTCGGTCTCCCGGCGAACCTCCAGCACACGGCCCCGCAGTTCCCGCGCCGACCACAGCGGATTAGCCAGGCGGAGATAGTCGTCGGGCAGCAACGGCGTAGTGATTCGTCCGGCGACGGAGCGCAGCGCATTCCAGCCGGGGTGCCTGTCGGCGCCGGCGACCGAGGCGCGCTGGGTCTCCACGACGTCGGCAAAGACTTTCGGACGCTTCTCGCCCATAGTGAGGCTCCCCGCAGATGAGACTAATTGAACCTACGGTACCGTAACCTACGGTCCCGTATCCAATTTGGATTGCCCGGTTCCTCAGCTGGGAGCTACACGCCCCGCATCGTCGCCGGGCGTCGGATTGCCCTGCTCAGAGCAGTTCGAGCAGGAACGGCAACTCCTGGCTGCCATACCAGGCCAGATCGTGGTCCTGGGCGTCACCGACTACCAGTTCAGCGTCCTCATCACCGAGGTCCGCCTCGTCGACGACGGCCACCGCGGCACGCACCGCAGGCTCGGCCGCCGCGGTGTCGACGTAGGCGGCGATCACTTCTTCAACCCCGACCGGCGCATCGAGGCGCACCACTGCGTCGTCGAGATCCGGGCGAGCCCGCACGTCTGTGACCTCAGCAACCAGCACCGCCCGGCGCGGGGGCAACGCATCGGTGGCGCCAGCGTCCCGAGCGTCCCGAGCATCCAGAAGCCGCAGTGAGGCCAACGCCGCTTCGCGCAATGCAACTTCGGCAAGCTCGTCGTCGTCGCCCTCGGCATATGACTCGCGCAGCTGCGGGGTCACCGCGAACGCCGTGCCGCAAACCGGAGGCAGCGAACCGGCGGCGACGAGTTGCTGCAGCATGGCCAGGGTGGCCGGGATGTAGACCCTGGTCACTCCTTCTTCTTCGAGTTGCTCTGCAACTTCTTCTTCGAGTTGCTCTGCAACTCGGCTACATGATCGTCGACGTAGCTGAACACATCTCGCGGCGGGCGGCTGTAGGTGGAGGAATGCACGGGATTCTTGGGCAGTTTCACCTTTGGCGGCGCCACAGCGTGGTAGTCGATGGTGGAGAGCAAATGCGCCATCATGTTCAGCCGGGAATGCTTCTTGATGTCGGATTCGACCACATACCAGGGGCTCACGTTCGTACTGGTGTAGGCCATCATCTCGTCGCGGGCGCGCGAATAGTCCTCCCACCTATAGACCGATTCGAGGTCCATCGGGCTCAGCTTCCATTGCCGCAGCGGATCGTTGAGCCGCTTCCGGAAACGGCGCAGCTGTTCGGCGTCAGACACCGAAAACCAGTACTTGCGCAGTATGATCCCGTCCTCGATCAGCATCTGTTCAAAAAGCGGCGTCTGTCGCAGGAACAGCGAGTACTGCTCAGGGGTGCAGAATCCCATGACCTTCTCCACACCCGCACGGTTATACCACGACCGGTCGAACAGAACGATCTCACCTTTAGCGGGCAGATGAGCTACATAGCGCTGGTAGTACCACTGGCCCATCTCCCGATCGGTCGGAACCGGCAGCGCCGAGACCCGCGCCACTCGTGGACTGAGGTATTGGGTGACCCGCTTGATGGTCCCGCCCTTGCCTGCGGCGTCGCGACCTTCGAAGATGACCACGATCCGGGCGCCGGTGTGCCGGGTCCATTCCTGCAGCTTCGCGAATTCTATTTGCAAACGACCTAAGTCGGCCTCGTACACGCTATTGCGGATCTTCTGCGGCTTGTGCATCTTCGCGCCCTCGCCCGAAGGCTTGCCCGCTTGTTTCGTTGCCATCAGGGAATCGTACCGCCAACACCATTGCGCGGCGGCCAAAAGCAATACTATTGCGCGGCTTCCAAAAGTTCGTCGAGAGACTCCTGCAGCAGATGAGGCAACACGTCGACATCGCTCATCGCATCTCGGTCGGCGTTGATCCCGAGGTAGAGCATGCCGTTGTAGGAGGTCACGCCGATCGCCAGTACCTGATCGTGCAGCAGTGGCGGCACCGCGTAGGTCTCCAGCAGTTTGGTGCCGGCGACGTACATCTGGGCCTGTGCGCCTGGGACATTCGTGATCAGCAGATTGAACAGCCGCGCGGAGAAGCTGGTAGCCACCCGGGTGCCCATGGCATGCAGGGTGGGCGGCGCGAACCCCGACAGCGTGACGATGGTTCGGGCGTCGACCAGGCTGGCGGCCGTCGGATGCGACTCCGTGGCGTGTGCGATTTGGGAAAGCCGCACAACGGCGTTGCCCTCCCCCACCGGCAGATCGACCAAAAACGGCGACACTTCGCTGATCGCCTGGCCAGGGCCCGACGAGTCCAGCTCGCCATCAGGATAAACCGACATCGGGGCCATCGCCCGGACCGTCGACGTCGACGTCACGGGCTCGCCCCGCGATAGCAGCCAGTTACGCAATGCGCCCGCGATCACCGCCAGCACCACATCGTTGACATCGCAGTCGTATCGCGCCCGCAGGTTGCGGTAGTCTTCCAAGCTGCCGCGGGCCACGGTGAACCGCCGGTTGCGCGAGACGGTGGCGTTCAACGGGCTGCTGGGTGCGGCGCCGCGCGCGACCGTACGCGCAACGTCGAGGAACCGTTTGCCGACTTCAACCAGCTGCCCGGTGTTCGTGACCACATCGGCGATCGCGGACCGGACCGCCTGCAGTTGCGCGCCCGGTCGAGCGACCCAGTCACCGACGGCACCCAGCAGCAGCTGACCCGTCCTCGGTTCGCGGCTCGGTATCCAGATATCCTCGCCGAACGCCGGCGGGCGCTGCGTCCGGTCGGCGATGACGTGGCCGATCTCCAGCGCTGTCATTCCATTGACCAGTGCCTGATGCGATCTGGTGTAGAGGGCGATGCGGTTCTTGGCGAGTCCCTCGACCAGATACATCTCCCACAACGGCCGTGACCGGTCCAATGGACGCGCTGCCAGCCGGGCGACAAGCTCGTGCAGCTGCGCCTCGCTGCCCGGCGACGGCAGCGCCGAGCGCCGGATATGGTACGTGACGTCGAAATCAGGGTCGTCGATCCACACCGGCCTGGCCATCCCGAGCGTCACTTCTCGGACTTTCTGGCGGTAGCGAGGTACCTGCGGTAGCCGCTGCTCGACTGTGGCCAGCAGCGTTTCATAGCTCAACCCAGCTCGTGGTCGGCGCAGGATCGACAGCGACCCGACGTACATCGGGGTAGCTGAGTTCTCCAATCGGTAGAACGACGCGTCCGACGCCGACAACCGGGTCACCATCGCGACGCAGTCCTCCTTGCTCGTTCCTCTACCGACACTGCCGCCCACGGTAACTGCCTGATCGACCCTTGTGCAGAAGGGGTGCAGCGCGAGTGCAGGGCCGCGCCGGGTGTGCAATCATGACCGCGTCCGTCTGCCACTCTCCAGCAGGCTCGTCCCTTCGACCGACGACTGGAGAGCAGAACCTTGACCATCGACATCACCACTGGCGACTCGATCGCAGTCATGCCCATCGTCGACTACGAGCCGCCGGCGCGGGGCACTCAACCGTACTCGCCGCCAAGCCATGTGCCGCCGCGTCGCCCGGGATCGCGGGCGCCGCGTAGGCATGCTGCCGCGCGACCCACTCTGGCAACGGCGCCGGCGCTGCGGCGCGCGGCGGCGTTCGCCGACGCGGCGCTGCGACGAGTGCTGGAAGTCATCGACCGTCGCCGCCCGGTGGCGCAACTGCGGCCACTACTGGCAGCCGGGCTGGTCGACTCCGTCCTCACGACAGGCATTGCGCCGCCCGGCCGTGACGACGCGGCGGTGCTGCGCCGGGTGCGCCTGCAACCCGTGGCTGGCGGTAGTGGCGATGAGGAAGCGGCGCTCGCCGCAGCGGAAGTGTTCGCGACCTACCGTCGCGGGCAACGGATTCACGCGATCGCCTGCCGAGTCGAGCGGGTGCGAATTGCCAACGGCATCGGCTGGCAGGTCGTCGCACTACACATCGGTTGAACCCACACCGGCGCCTCAGTTGTTGGTGCGAGCGCCTCTGGTCAGGTTGGTTCGGTGGGGCCGGCCCGGCAGACCCGGCTAGCCCTTTCTTGCCGCTTTCGCTGCACGCCGGGCGGCCTCCCGACGTTCTCGCCGCGTTCCCCCGGACCGCGTTCCCCCGGGCTGCGTTCCCCCGGACTGGGTGGCCCCGGACTGTGCGGCAGCGTGCTTAGATCCGCCGTTGCGCCGTTGCACTTCCGCGGAGCCGTCCTCGGACGGACCGGAATAGGTGAGTTTGGGAGCGTCCGACTCGACTCCCTTGGCCCGCAACGCTTGCGGTGCGGCATGGTCTGAGCCAACGCCGACGGCGGCGGGCGTCCGCTGTCGAGCCTGACCCTGCGCGCTGGCCGCTGCGGCCGCGGCGAAATCCGCCAGCCGTTCTGGCGCAGCTACTGGCGCCACCGCCGGAGCCGGCGCGGCCTCCACTGTGACGTTGAACAGGAAGCCCAACGACTCCTCCTTCAAGGCGTCGAGCATGCCGGTGAACATGTCATAGCCTTCACGCTGGTATTCGACCAGCGGGTCACGCTGCGCCATGGCCCGCAGGCCGATGCCCTCCTTGAGGTAGTCCATCTCGTAGAGGTGCTCGCGCCACTTGCGATCAATAACGCTGAGCAGGACGTTGCGCTCCAGCTGACGCATTGCGCCTTCGCCGGCCAGCTGATCAAGCTCGGCCTCCCGTGCGGCATAGGCGCGTTGTCCGTCCTCGATCAGCTCATCGAGCAGTTCCTCGCGGGTCAGCTCACCGGGCTCGCCGACAGCCTCGGAATCCAGGAGATCGTGGTGGTCGATCCCGACCGGGTAGAGGGTCTTGAGCGCCGTCCACAGCGCGTCTAAGTCCCAGTCCTCGGCGTAGCCCTCGGCGGTGGCGCCGTCGACGTAGGCGGTAATCACATCGACGAGCATGTCGCTCGCCTGCTGCTGCAGGCTCTCACCCTCGAGGATGCGACGGCGCTCGGCGTAGATGACCTTGCGCTGCTGGTTCATCACCTCGTCGTACTTCAGGACGTTCTTGCGGACCTCGAAGTTCTGCTGCTCGACTTGGGTCTGCGCGCTCTTAATCGCACGGGTGACCATCTTCGCCTCGATGGGCACGTCCTCCGGCAAGTTCAGCCGCGTCAACAACGACTCCAGCGTCGCGCCATTGAAGCGACGCATCAACTCGTCGCCCAACGACAGATAGAAGCGGGACTCACCGGGATCGCCCTGCCGACCGGAACGACCGCGCAGCTGGTTGTCGATGCGCCGGGACTCGTGGCGCTCGGTACCGAGCACATACAGACCGCCGGCCTCAATCACCTCTTCGGCTTCCTCGGCGGCCGCTGCCTTGACTTCGGGCAGACGTTCATGCCAACCCTGCTCGTACTCGTCGGGGGTCTCGATCGGGTCCAGCCCGCGCTCACGCAGCCGCAGGTCGGTGAGAAAGTCGACGTTGCCGCCCAGCACGATGTCGGTTCCGCGGCCGGCCATGTTGGTAGCGACGGTGATGGCGCCGCGCCGGCCTGCCTCGGCGATTATGCCCGCCTCCTGCTCGTGGAACTTGGCGTTGAGCACGTTGTGCGGGACGCGTCGCTTAGTGAACTGCCGGGACAAATACTCCGAGCGCTCCACACTGGTGGTGCCGATCAGAACGGGCTGGCCCTTCTCGTAGCGTTCGGTGACGTCATCGACGACCGCAATGTACTTGGCTTCCTCCGTCTTGTAGATGAGGTCGGACTGGTCGGCGCGGATCATCTCCATGTTGGTCGGGATGCTGACCACCCCGAGCTTGTAAATCTCGTGCAGCTCGGCGGCCTCGGTCTGCGCCGTGCCGGTCATGCCGGCCAGCTTGTTGTAGAGCCGGAAGTAGTTCTGCAGCGTGATGGTGGCCAGCGTCTGGTTCTCGGCCTTGATCTCGACCTTCTCCTTGGCCTCGATCGCCTGGTGCATACCCTCGTTGTAGCGGCGGCCGATCAGCACGCGTCCGGTGAACTCGTCGACGATGAGGACCTCGCCGTTGCGAACGATGTAATCCTTGTCGCGCAGGAACAGCTCTTTGACCTTCAGCGCGTTGTTGAGGTAGCTGACCAGCGGCGAGTTAGCGGCCTCATACAGGTTCTCGATGCCGAGCTGGTCCTCAACGAACTCCACCCCGGCCTCGTGCACGCCGACCGTGCGCTTGCGCAGATCGACCTCGTAGTGGACGTCCTTCTCCATCAGCGGCGCCAGCCGGGCGAACTCGGGGTACCAGTTCGACGAGCCGTCGGCGGGCCCGGAGATAATCAGCGGGGTGCGGGCCTCGTCGATCAGGATGGAGTCGACCTCATCGACGACGGCGAAGCTATGCCCGCGCTGCACCAGGTCGTCCATCGACTGGGCCATGTTGTCGCGCAGGTAGTCGAAGCCGAACTCGTTGTTGGTGCCGTAGGTGATGTCTGCACCGTAGGCGGCCCGGCGTTCGTCGGGAGTCAGCCCGGACAGGATGACTCCGACGTCCAGGCCCAGGAACCGGTGTACCCGGCCCATCCACTCGGAGTCTCGTTTGGCCAGGTAGTCGTTGACGGTGACGACGTGCACACCCTTGCCGCCGATCGCGTTGAGGTAGGCCGGCAGCACGCTGGTCAGGGTCTTACCCTCGCCGGTCTTCATCTCGGCGACATTGCCGAAGTGCAGCGCCGCCGCGCCCATCACCTGGACGTCGAACGGCCGTTGGCTCAGCACCCGCCAGGCGGCCTCGCGAGCCACCGCGAACGCCTCGGGCAGCAGTTCATCGAGGTCTTCGCCGTCGGCGACGCGCTTCTTGAACTCGTCGGTCTTGGCGCGCAGCTCGGCGTCAGTGAGCTCTTTGACGTCGTCAGACAAGGTGTTGACATAGTCGGCCACCCCACGGAGGCGCTTGACCATGCGACCTTCACCAAGGCGCAGCAACTTCGACAGCACAGCAATGTCCTCTGAGGTTTGGGAGTCGTCTAGCGATCCCCATCCTAGGTGACGTGGGTGTTAAACCCGCCGAACGTCGACGTTCGACCGAGTCAGGCTAGCCTGATCAGCCCGTACTCGTAGGCGTGACGCCGGTAGACCACCGAAGGCCGGTCGCTTTCCTCGTCGTGGAACAAGAAGAAGTCGTGGCCTACGAGCTCCATCTCGTAGAGGGCGTCGTCGATAGTCATCGGCTTGGCGGGGTGCTCTTTGGTGCGCACGATCCGGCCCGGTGCGTGGTCGAGGGCCGCGCCGTCGTGGTCGGGCTGGTCGGCTTCTTCGCTGCTGACCGCAGGTTCGGCAAACGGGAGCGTCGCGGTGGCCTGGGAAAGCGAAACGGGTGTCTTGTCGCCGTAGTGGACTTTGCGGCGATCCTTGCTGCGGCGCAACCGGCTTTCCAGCTTGGCGACCGCGGACTCGAGCGCTGCGTAGAAGCTGTCGGCGCCGGCCTCGCCGCGAACTACCGGCCCGCGGCCTCGCGCGGTGATCTCCACGTGCTGGCAGGACTTGCGCTGTCGGCGGTTGCGCTCGTGGTCGAGCTCGACGTCGAAGAGGTAGATGGTGCGGTCGAGCCGCTCCAAGCGGGCGAGTTTTTCCGAGACGTAGATGCGGAAGTGGTCAGGGACCTCGACGTTGCGGCCTTTGACGACGACCTCAGCGTTCGGTTCTGGTTCGGGATGCTCGTCTGAATCGGCCAAGACCTGCCTGGAATCCACGGAATCACGTGACATGCTTGAGAACTCGTTTCTCTTTCGCGTCACACGCGCTCTGCGTGCGCGGCCTGCCAGAATCACGCACCGACGGGTTCGCTGAAGCAACGCCTATCGGTGCTAGATATCGAAGCCTCACCTCCTGGGCGTTGTCGGCGAAGTGGCGCCTCAAACCACGATGCGCCGCCGCTGTGCGTTCACAGGTGCTGGGCCCGACGGTAGTCCGTGTTCGCCCCGGCGTGCCACCGATTACGCAGACCTGTTGCCAGTTCTTCATGTCGCTTTGATGAGGATCAATTGTCGCCTCCGTCAACGCCAAGCGTCAGGCGTGGGCGATCGCCAGCACGCCGGTGACCCGCTCGCCGGCAGCTTGCAGGACACGAACGGACTCACGCGCGGTGGCGCCGGTGGTGACGATGTCGTCGACGATGAGGACATCGTTGGTTGCGCGCAGAGTGGTGGCTTTCAGCCGCACCCGGCCAGCCACATTGCGCTCTCTTGCACCGCTGCTCAGGCCCACGGAGTCGCGAACCAGGGCCGTCATTCTCAGTGCCTGCACGACGGCGATGGCCGGCTGGTCCGCGACGGCGTGGGTCGCGACGCGGGTCACCGGATCGCCTCCGCGGCGGCGGGCGGCCGAGCGGCGGCTGGGCGCCGGGACGACGGTCAGCGGGAGTTCAAGAAGTCCCCAGGTCAACAGCCGGTACAGTCCGGTGGCCAGCACCCGGGCCAAGGGCGCGATGAGGTCGACGCGGCCATGGTCCTTCATCGCCACGATCGCCTGGCTACGTGCGCCGGCGTAGCGGCCGAGTGAGAAGACGGGGACTCCCGGGTCGGCCCGCGGGGTGATCAGGTGTGGCTCGTCGGATCTGACCCCCAGGTCACGGGCACACGACCCGCACCAGCGAGTGGACGGAGCGCCGCAGCCGCCACACTCCAGGGGAAGTACCAGATCGAGCACATCAGCAGTGTGGGGGTGAGGGGTGACATGTCACGCCCACATCGCCTGGTTCTTCGACATCGCTGCGCTGTAGTTGCCATGTGCGGTCTTGCCTGCGGGCGAGCCATCCCGATGGTCAACCGGGCAGCACCGGCACCGCTCCGGCCACCATGAACGGCCGCACCTCCGACCAGCTCTGGCCGGCCTCGGCGCCCGAACCCGACAGTTGCAGCACGCCGCGTTGATCGGCGATGTACACCGTCGACGGGTTGGCCACGGTCGTCGACACCGGAACCTGCAGGCCCCGGCTCGGACCGTCGGAATTCACGCCGTCAAGGTTCACATACGAAACCGGATGCTGTGGGTCGGTGCGGCTGACCACGATGTCGTCGCCGGTGCGCCACGACAGGGAAATCACCGACGAGCCCAGCCCGAAGCCGAGGCGGCGCGGATAGGTCAGCGCGAACTCGCCGCCCGGCGTCTGTTCCACTCCGGCGAGGATTACCTGCCCCTCGATGACCATCGCGGCGCGAGTGCCATCCCGGGACAGCTGCAGCTCGGTGACCGTTCCGGGGAAGTGAGTCGACACCGCGGTCGAATCCACCGGTATCCGAGCGGGCTGGCCCGACGCGGCCTCCTGGATGACTCGCACCACGTTGTTGCCGTCCACCACAATCCAGACCGCCTCGTCCAGCGCCCAACTGGGCCTCGACAGACTGCGGCCGTCAGCGGACTGCGCGGCCGCATCGCCGAGTCCTCCGATCCAGAGCGACGCCGTTGCGTCGGGAGTAGCAGCATTGCGCGTCACCACCGAAGCCGCCTCGCGGCCACTGCGTGACAGCGCGGCCGCGGTCTGGCCGGGCATATGACCGAACGCACCCGGCACCGGAGTGGAGCGCTGCCCGTCCAAGGACACCAGTGCCCCGCCCACCAATGCGTGTACACCCGCGTCTGCGCCATCGGCAGCACCCGGGTCGGTAGCGGCTACGTCGGAGGTCTGCCATCCCTGGGCGAACCGGTCATCCAAGGCGGCCCCGTCAGCGTTGATCACGTACGGGCCCGCGATATCCGCGCGGGCGAGCGTCCAAATGATTTGCGCGGCAAGTAATTGCTTACTGTGTGAGTCCGTTGTGGACAGGCCATCGAGATCGATCCGCGCCCCGCCGTAGCCGCGGCCGATACCGGCTTTCCCGCCATCGGCCCGGGTCACCGGCCCAGATAGCTGCAGCGGCGGGCTCAGCAAGTTGCGCACGGTGTTGGCCATTTGTGGACGCGGGCCCGCGATCAGCTTCGTCACCAACTCGGTGGCCAACTGGTCGGGGTCGGACACTGCGACGTAGCGCGGATCTGGGACAACTGTACTGCCCGTCGGATCCGCGAAATACAGCGTGTTCCTCTTGTATGTGGCCTGGAATTGCTGCCAGTCCAGGAACACTCCGTTGGGTAGGCTGTCGACGCGCCAGCCATCGGAGGTCTTGACCAACTCGATGGGACCCGGATCGGGAAGCACTCCCTCGGCCGTCTCGAACACCCCGATGTCGGACAACGAGCCCAAGATATCGGCGCGCATCTCGACTGAAACCCGCTCGGAGCTTCGGGTTTCGACGAACACGACGTTGTCGATCAGCATCGCGCTGCCGGCATCGTCCCAGTCGTTGGAGGCCGACTCGGTGAGGAACTGCCGGGCGGCCAAGTGCCGGTTGGCCGGATCCGCTGTCGCCTTGAGGAATTCGCGTAACAGGACATCGGGGTCCATGCCGGGGGTGGGTTCGGGCAGGTCCGGCGGCGCCGAGCGTTCGACGGTTCCGATCGCCTGCGGGGCCGACGAACTCGGCACCCCCGCGCAGCCCGCGACCAAGGCGACCACACCGGCGAGCAACACCGCCAAGTGCCGAATCACACTGTCTCCTCGGTATGCTCGCATTCCTCACGATCCTCGTGCTGATGCCCGTTCTGACGCGGTATGCGTTCCGGCACAAGGGGTTTCATCGGCAGCGGGCTAGTAGTGACCTTGTGCCCATGCACCAACGGCAGTGTCAGCCGGAAGCAGGCGCCCTTGCCGGGCTCACCCCAGGCCTCCAGGCGCCCCTGATGCAGCCGCGCGTCTTCGACGCTGATGGCCAGCCCCAGACCGGTACCACCGGACTGGCGCACCCGGGACGGATCCGAGCGCCAGAATCGGCTGAACACCAGCTTCTCTTCACCTGGCCGCAACCCGATTCCGTAGTCGCGAACCGTGACGGCGACCGTGTCTTCGTCCGCAGCCATCCGGATGCGGACCGGTTTTTCCTCGGCGTGGTCGATGGCATTGGCGATCAGATTGCGCAGGATGCGTTCGACCCGGCGGGCGTCGACCTCGGCGATCACCGCGTCGGCGGGCACGTCGACCTGCAATTCGATGCCGGATTCGTCGGCCAGATGGCCCACGTTGCCCAGCGCCTTGTTCACGGTCTCGCGCAGGTCCACTGCCTCGACGGACAGCTCGGTCACGCCGGCATCGTGGCGGGAGATTTCCAGCAGATCGTTGAGCAGCGTTTCGAAACGGTCCAGTTCGCTGACCAATAGTTCGGTGGAACGCCGCAGCACCGGGTCGAGATCCTCGCTGTGGTCATAGATCAGGTCAGCAGCCATCCGAACCGTCGTCAGCGGCGTGCGCAGCTCGTGGCTGACGTCGGAGGTGAACCGCCGCTGCAGGTTTCCGAACTCTTCGAGCTGAGTGATCTGCCGCGACAGGCTTTCGGCCATGTCGTTGAACGACACCGCCAGCCGCGCCATATCGTCCTCGCCGCGCACCGGCATCCGTTCGGATAAGTTCCCCTCGGCGAATCGCTCGGCGGTCCGCGACGCCGACCGAACCGGCAGCACCACCTGGCGCGACACCAGCAGAGCGATCCCGGAGAGCAGTACCGACAGAACCAGGCCACCGGTGGCCATGGTGCCCCGCACCAGCGAGATGGTGCTCTGCTCATTGCTCAGCGGAAAGATCAGGTAAAGCTCAAGATTGGTCACCGGCGACACCGTCGGGGTGCCGATGATCAAGGCCGGCCCCGACATGCCCTCGGTGTGCACCGTCGAGTACTGATAGCTGACCTGCCCGGCCTTCACGAAGTCGCGCAGCGCCGTGGGGATCTGGTTGGCCGGGCCGGCCGCGGTTGCCGCCCTGGGCCCGTCACCGGGCACCATCAGCACCGCATCGAACGCGCCGGCCAGACTCGTGCCCGACGCCGGGTCGGTCTTGGACGTCAGCGTGTTGCGGGCGAGTTGCAGGCTGCTGTCCAGTGAGCGGGCTTCCTCGCCGCCGACGATGTCGCTGACGGTGTCGCGGGCCCGCTCGATCTGATCGGTGGCCGCGCGCACCTTGACGTCGAGGACTCGGTCGGTGATCTGGCTGGTGAGCACGAATCCGAGCACCAGGATCACGGCCAGTGCGAGTCCCAGAGTCAGCACGACCACCCGCAGTTGCAGCGAGCGGCGCCAGACAAGCGCGATGGCTCGATTAAACGCATTCAGACCGCGCAGCATCGGGGCGGAGCCCCGCCAGCGCGTCTGTATGCGCCGCCTCGAGCCCCAGATCATGGGGGTCCGGCCTTGTAGCCCACTCCTCGAACGGTCAACACGACGGTCGGGTTCTCCGGGTCGGTTTCAACCTTGGCCCGCAGTCGCTGGACATGCACGTTTACCAAACGGGTATCCGCGGGGTGACGGTATCCCCATACCTGTTCGAGCAGCACATCACGAGTAAACACCTGCCGCGGCTTGCGGGCCAACGCCATCAGCAGGTCGAACTCGAGCGGTGTCAGCAAGATTTGTTCGCCGCCGCGGGTGACCTTGTGCGCCGGCACGTCGATGTCGATGTCGGCGATGGACAGCATCTCGGCCGGCTCGTCGTCGTTGCGGCGCAGCCGGGCCCGGACCCGGGCGACCAACTCTTTGGGCTTGAACGGCTTCATCACGTAGTCGTCGGCGCCCGACTCCAAGCCCAGCACGACGTCGATGGTGTCGGTCTTGGCGGTCAGCATCACGATCGGCACACCGGAGTCCGCTCGCAGCACCCGGCACACGTCGATGCCGTTCATGCCGGGCAGCATCAGGTCCAGCAGCACCAGGTCGGGGCGCAGCTCACGCACTGCGGTGAGGGCCTGGGTGCCGTCACCAACGACCGCGGTGTCGAAACCCTCCCCGCGCAGCACGATGGTGAGCATCTCGGACAGCGACGTGTCGTCGTCGACGACAAGAATCCTTTGCCTCATGGCATCCATGGTGTCATCAGATTGTGATAAATCGCTGGTGCCACACCCGCGTTTTGTGTCCTTTTGCCTGTTGGTGGTGTATTGGAAACACCTGGCACCCCGTCATACCCACCTGCCACAACGGCATCACTCAGGATGTCACCAAGGCCGCGGCCAGCTCAGCCGCGTCGACATCCGGCCGGGCGAGCAGCCAGCGCCCGCCCCAGTCCACAGCGGCCAGCCCGGCGTACACCGCAGCGGTGCGCTGCTGCAATTCGCCGTCGCGTTCATAGGCGTCCCGGGCCCGCCCCGCCTCGTGCCGAGCCCGGTGACGTGCCCTCCCGGCAGCAACGTCAACCGAAACATCAAGCAGCACTTGGTAATCCGGTGCGGGCAGCCGCAGCCGATCATACTCCAGCCGGCGCACCCAGGCCACCGCCTCCCCAGCGGCGTCCTGGTGTAGACGGGCCGCGGTATAGGCGGCGTTGGACGCCACATAGCGGTCGAGAATGACGACGTCGTGATCGCGTCGCAACTCCACGATCTGCTCGACGGCACCGGCACGGTCCAGCGCGAACAACACCGCCATGGCATACACCGACGACGCCAGGTCGCCGTGCTCACCATGCAGCGCTTCGGCAGCGACGTCGGCCGGCACCGACTGCCGGTAGCGCGGGAACGCCAGCGTCGCGACCGACTTGCCGGAACCCTCGAAGGCCGCTTGCAGACCGGCGGACAGTGTGCGCTTGCCGGCGCCGTCGACGCCCTCGATCGCGATCAGCAAGTCAGTAGCGATAGTGGTCCGGCTTGTAGGGGCCCTCGACGTCGACGCCGATGTACTCGGCCTGATCCTTGGTGAGCTTGGTCATCGAACCGCCGAGCGCGTCGACGTGAATACGGGCCACCTTCTCGTCGAGATGCTTGGGCAGCCGGTACACCTCGTTGTCGTACTCGTCGTTCTTGGTCCACAGCTCGATCTGGGCGATCACCTGGTTGGAGAAGCTGTTGCTCATCACGAACGACGGATGTCCGGTGGCATTGCCCAGGTTCAGCAGCCGGCCCTCACTCAACACGATGATGGAATGGCCCTCGCCGAAGACGAATTCGTCTACCTGCGGCTTGATGTTGATGCGGCGAACGTCGGGCGCCACTTCCAGCGCCGCGATCTGAATTTCGTCGTCGAAGTGCCCGATGTTGCCCAGGATGGCCTTGTCCTTCATCGCCCGCATGTGCTCGAGGGAGATGATGTCCTTGTTCCCGGTAGCGGTGATGACTATGTCGGCATCGCTGATGGCCTCCTCGACGGTCTTGACGTCGAAGCCCTCCATCAGCGCCTGCAGCGCGTTGATCGGGTCGATCTCGGTGACGGTGACCCGGGCCCCCTGGCCTTTCAGCGACTCCGCGCAGCCCTTGCCGACGTCGCCGTAACCGCAGATCAGCACCGCCTTGCCGCCGATCAGCACGTCCGTTCCACGGTTGATACCGTCGATCAATGAATGCCGCGTGCCGTACTTGTTGTCGAACTTGGATTTGGTCACCGAGTCGTTGACGTTGATCGCCGGGAACGCCAGCTCACCGGCGGCGGCGAACTGGTAGAGCCGCAGCACACCGGTGGTCGTCTCCTCGCTCACGCCCTTCACCGACTCGGCGATCGTCGTCCACTTCGTCTTGTCACTCTCGAAGCGTTCCCGCAGAAGGTTCAGGAACACCTTCCATTCGGCGGGGTCGTCGTCCTCGGCGGGCGGAACAACCCCGGCCTTCTCGTACTCTGCGCCGCGCAGCACCAGCATGGTGGCATCCCCACCGTCGTCGAGGATCATGTTCGCATGAGCCGGCGCCCCATCCTTTTGGGGCCAGGTGAGCATCTGCTCGGCTGCCCACCAGTACTCCTCGAGCGTCTCGCCCTTCCACGCGAACACCGGTGTGCCCTTGGGCTCCTCCGGGGTTCCGTGTGGACCGACGACTGCCGCGGCCGCGGCGTGGTCCTGGGTGGAGAAGATGTTGCACGACGCCCACCGAACTTCGGCACCGAGGGCAACCAATGTCTCGATGAGCACCGCGGTCTGCACGGTCATGTGCAGCGAGCCGGAGATTCGGGCGCCCTTCAGCGGTAGCACCTCGGCGTGCTCGCGGCGCAGCGACATCAGACCCGGCATCTCGTGCTCGGCCAGCCGGATCTCCTTGCGGCCGAACTCGGCCAGCGACAAGTCGGCGACCTTGTAGTCGATGCCGTTGGGGCTATCAGCGGCCAGCCGCTGATCGGCGGCGGTCATTGGGATGTCCCCGTCATGCGTATGCCCACATCCGTCCTTCTCGATTCGACTGGTTAGCTTGGCCACACACGTTAGCCCGGGCGCACGCGTCGGCGCTAAACGAGGTCTTCAGCGCCAGTTCAGGGCGTCTCGAGAACGCCGTAGCGTTCCCCGAACGGCGTCATCAGCCGGGCGAGGTCGTCGGCGACGTCGTGGTCGGCCTCCGGAGGCATCGACACATAGCTCATGGCCAGCCGGACGATGGCACGCGCCAGCACCCCGGCACCCTCCTCGCTGGCCCGCACCCAGCTGCTCATCAAAGTCGACGTCAGGTTCTCCGATGCACGCGCGATGATGGGCGCGCTGTCGGTGGTGATGATCTGCAGCAGATCGAGTTTGGCGCCACCGGTCAATAAGGACATCACCAGTGGGTCAGTTGCCGATTCGGCGAAGAAGGCCCGGAATCCCTGCAGGAACGCCGAATAGAGGTCGCCGACGTTGGAGGTGATGGCGTCGCCGACGGCTTCGACCAGCCGGTCGGTCAGCCGCAATGCGTAGCCCTGCGCCAGGCCCCGCCGCGAGCCGAACTCGTTGTAGATGGTCTGCCGGCTGATCCCGGCGGCGCGGGCGACATCGGCCAGGGTGATAGCTGACCAGTCGCGGTTCAGCAGCAGATCCCGCATTGCGTCGAGCACCAGGTCGCGCAGCAGCCCCCGGGACGCCTCGTTGTACTGGACCCTTCTCACCCGCGCGGCACTGGCACCGTCGGCGCCGGTCGCCGCCACGGTGCTGCTCACGGGTGGGCGACCTCGATCATCTCGAAATCGGATTTGGCCGCACCGCAGTCCGGGCAGCTCCAATCCTCGGGAATGTCGTCCCAGCGGGTGCCGGGCGCGATGCCGTCTTCCGGCCAGCCCTGTGCCTCGTCGTATTCGAAGCCGCACTGCAAGCAGCGGTACAGCTTGTAGTCACTCATTGTGGGTTGCCTTTTCGGTATCGGTCGGCTCAAAGTCGATCTTTTCCCTGACTCCGCAATCTGGGCAGCACCAGTCGTCTGGGACTTGCTGCCACGGCGTGCCGGGCGGGAACCCTTCCCGCGCAGCGCCTTTGGCTTCGTCATACACGTAGTCGCAGATCGGGCAGAGGTAGGCTGCCATCACTAATTCTCCGATGCACCGTAGCGGGCCAGGATCTTGTTGCGCAGACGCGGTTGCAGGTTGGCGCGGGTGATGTCGCCATCGTAGTGCTCCAGCACTCGGTGATCCATCAGCTTCCGCCACACTGGCGGGCAGTAGGTCACCCCAATCAACGACGCATAGCCGCTGGGCAGGTTCGGTGCACGGTCGAGGCTGCGCAGCGCCTGGTACCGCCTGGTCGGATAGGCGTGGTGATCGCTGTGCCGCTGCAGGTGGTATAGGAACAGGTTGGTCACAAGATGATCAGAGTTCCAACTGTGTTCGGGCGTGCAGCGCTCGTATCGACCATTGGCCGTCTTCTGTCGCAGCAGACCGTAGTGCTCCAGATAGTTGACCGACTCCAGCAGTGAGAAACCGTAGATCGCCTGGATGACGATGAAGGGAATCAGGCCCGGGCCGAAGACCGCGACCATCACACCCCAGAACACCAGCGACATCAGCCACGCGTTAAGCACGTCGTTGCTTGGATATGTTTTCGGATTCCAAGGGCTCATGCCCTGCCGGCGCATCCGCTGGGCCTCCAACCCCCACGCCGAGCGCAGGCTTCCCCAGACGCTGCGCGGCAGGAACTCCCAGAAAGTTTCACCGAAGCGCGCCGATGCAGGGTCTTCCGGGGTGGCAACGCGCACGTGGTGGCCGCGGTTGTGCTCGATGTAGAAGTGTCCGTAGCAGGTTTGGGCCAGAGTGATCTTGGACAGCCAGCGCTCCAGCGAGTCCTTCTTGTGCCCCATCTCGTGTGCGGTGTTGATACCGATGCCGCCCAGCGTTCCGATCGTCAGGGCCAGGCCGATCTTGGCCAGCCAGCTCAGCCCGCCGTCATATCCCAGCCAGCTCAAGTCCGACGCGGTAAACAGGTACGCGCCCAGGATCACGCTCGCGTATTGAAAGGGGACGTAGATGTAGGTGCAGAAGCGGTAGTACTTGTCGTTCTCCAGCCGCTCCAACGCCTCGTCTGGAGGATTCTGCCCGTCCGGGCCGTACCGCAGATCCAGCAACGGAAGGAGCACGTAGACCACGATCGACCCGATCCAGAAGAACGCCTGCGACGCGGTCTGCCAGCCGACCTGGTTGAACGCCCACACAATCGGCAGCACGATGAACAATGCTGTCGGCGCGATCAGGCCCATCAACCACAGGTATCGCTTCCTGTCTCGCCAGTGATCCGCGGGCACGGCCGCGCCGGTGATGCTTAGTTCTGCAGTCATGTGATGATCCTCTCTGTGAATTCCGCCACCTTGAATTAGACAATACAGCTTTTTGTGTCTCAGATCACGACATCTATAGATCTTTTGTAAACCAATTGGCGTCTTGGTGGACTGGGCAGCCGACAGCGAACGGCTGGCGGCCCCAGCGCAGACAGACGCCTGATAGACGCCTGATGGACGCCCGGATCCCTACAATGAGCCGGGATGCACGAACATGCAGCGGTCATCGGCGCCAGCATCGCGGGGTTGTGCGCGGCGCGGGTGTTGTCAGACTACTACGACCGCGTGACGGTGTTCGAGCGTGACGAGCTACCGCCGACCCCGGCCAACCGGGCGGCGGTGCCGCAAGGCCGGCATGTACACATCCTGATGGCGAGGGGCGCCCAGGAGTTTGGCGCGCTGTTCCCGGGCCTGCTCGACGACATGGTCGCCGCCGGCGTGCCCGTCCTGGAGAACCGGCCGGACTGCATCCACTTCGGCGCAGCGGGCCACGTGCTCGGGACGGCGGACTACCTGCGCGAGGAGTTCACCACCTACGGGCCGAGCCGGCCGCATCTGGAATGGCAGATCCGCCGCTGGGTGGGGGCCATCGGCAACGTCGACATCGCGCGGCGTTCGATCGCCGAGCCGCGGTTTGATTCCGCACAACAGCGGGTGACCGGCGTGCTCACCGACGCTGACGACCAGTCCGGCGTGGTGCCAGCCGACCTCGTTGTGGATGCCACCGGCCGCGGCACTCGGCTGCCTGCGTGGCTGGAGAAATGGGGCTTAGCGCGCCCCCGGGAGGAGACGGAGGGCGTCGGGATCGGCTACGCCACCCATCAACTGCGCATCCCCGATGGCCTGATCCAGGAGAGGGTCGTCGTCGCCGGCGCCTCTCGTGAGCAGCCGGCCGGGCTGGGAATGGCGTGCTACGAAGACGGAATCTGGGACCTGACCACGTTCGGCGTGGCCAAGGTCGAGCCGCCGCAGAACTTCGCCGAGATGTGCGTGCTGGCCGACAAGATCCTGCCGCCGCACATCAGCGCTGCCGTGCGACAGGCCGAACCGATCGGTGACGTGGCTTTCCACCGGTTCCCAACCAGCCGGTGGCGCCGCTACGACAAACTCGAACGCTTCCCGGCCGGGATCATCCCCTTCGGCGACGCCGTGGCCAGCTTCAACCCGACCTTCGGGCAGGGCATGACGATGACGGCAATCCAGGCCGGCAATCTGCGGCAGGCGCTTCAAGCAGACCCGGGATCCGCCGGCGCCGACTTGGCCCGCGAGTTCAATCGCGCCACCGCAAAGACCACCTACCCGGTGTGGACGATGAACGCCGTCGGCGACCTGGCGCTGCACCGGGCCAGCGGGCCGATGCCATGGTGGTACCGGCCGGTCGGCGGGTTGTTCGACCAGTTCCTCGGCGCGGCCGAGACTGACCCCGTTCTGGCCGAGTGGTTCCTGCGCCGATTCGGCCTGCTCGACAGCCTCTATATGGTCCCGGCGCCGCGGCTGGTCGGCCGCACCATCGGCCACAACATGCGGCTATGGCTCGCCGGGCGGCGCCAGACCGGCGCGATCGCTAGCCCGACGACGATGCGCGCCGCGCAGCGGCGCGAGATGGGGGCACCTCCCGCTTGCGGGGGAGAGTCGGGCGATCAACGTTAGCCCGTCGGCGCGCGATCCAGGTCCGGCTCGAGATAGATGACGCGCGCGGCGGGTACCGCCGCGCGGACATTGGCCTCGGCGGCGTCGATGGTCGCCGCGACGATGCCCAGCTTCATCTGGGGGGCCAGCGCAATCTTGGCTGCGACCAGCATCTCGTCGGGGCCCAGATACTGAGTGCGAATGTGGATCAGCCGCTCGACATGCCGGGTGCCCTCGAGCGCCACGCGGATCGCCTGACCCTCGGCCTTTGTGGCGCCCTCGCCGATCAACAGGCTGTGCATCTCGACCATCAGGATGATCGCGATCACGCCAAGCAGCACGCCGATCGCTAGAGTACCGATGCCGTCCCACACCGGATCACCGGTGAACATCGTCAGGCCAACGCCGCTCAGGGCGAAGAGCAGCCCGATCAGTGCGCCGGTGTCCTCAAGTAGCACCACCGGCAGCTCGGGATTGCGGGAGTTGCGGATGAAGCGCCACCAACTGCCGGCACCCTTCAGTGGTCGCGACTCGACCACCGCGGTGCGCAAACTGTAGCCTTCCAACGCAATTGCGAATAGCAGAATCACGATGGCCACCATCGGCAAGCTCAACTCCTCTGGGTGGCTGATCTTGTGATAGCCCTCGTAGAGCGCGAACGCCGACCCGAGCGTGAACAGCACCACCGCCACCACGAAGGAGTAGAAGTAGCGGCTGCGGCCATATCCGAACGGGTGCAGGCTGTTTGCTTCCTTGCGCGCCTGGCGCTGGCCGAACAGCAACAGCCCCTGGTTGGAGCTGTCGGCCACCGAGTGAACGGACTCGGCGAGCATGGACGAGCTGCCCGTGATGAGATACCCGATGAATTTGGCGATCGCGATGCCGGCATTGGCCATCAGCGCCGCCAGGATGGCCCTGGTACTACCAGAAGTCGACATGAATGCCCCTCTCTCTGACGATCATCAGCGTGCTCGGCTCATCGCAAGCGCTGATCACAAGCCGACCGTGGCCCTGAACAACTTCATTGGCTGCTGCGCGACCAGACGGATCGGCCCATCATCCGCCGAAACCCAGGCCGCACCACCCAGCTCGAGCGTGAGCGCCCCCGATTTTCCGTGCACCACTGTCGATCCCCCGGCGCACAGCAGGATCTGCGGACCTTCGTGGCGCGACGGCGCGTCGACCTCGCGACCGACGTGGTCACCGTCGATGGAAAGCACCGACACCGCGAACTCGTCGGCGGGCGTATTATAAACCAGCTCCGGCCCATCCCGGTGCGTCGGCGCGCGCAGCTCCTCCTCAATGGCCGGCGTGAAATCCAGCACCCGAAGCAGTTCGGGCACATCGACGTGTTTAGGCGTCAGGCCGCCACGTAACACGTTGTCGGAGTTGGCCATTACCTCCACACCGACACCGCGCAAGTACGAGTGCAGATTGCCGGCAGCCAGGTAGATCGCCTCCCCGGGAGCAAGGCTGATCCGGTTGAGCAGCAGCGCGGCCAGTACCCCGGCGTCGCCGGGGTATCGCTCCCCCAGCTCCAGAACGACCCTGGCCTCCGCGGTGAATTCCGTTGCACCCGAGCAGACGTAGTGGATCGCGCCTTCGAGGACCGCCGGCACCAGCACGTCCAAGTCTGGCTGCGGTGCAGTGATCCAGGTAGTGAACAAAGCGCGCAGCCCGTCGGCGTCGGACTGGTCGTTGCGCCCGGATTGGTTCTTCTGGTTCTGCAGCAGGCCGATGAATGGGTCGAGGTCAGTCACCGCCAGCGCGCGCATCAGCTCGACCGATCGCGCAGCCGGGCGAAATCCGGCCAGCAGCTCGAACGGCTCGAGCGCAACCAACAACTCGGGCTTATGGCTGGTGTCGCGGTAGTTGCGGACCGGCGAGGTGATCGGCACTCCGAGCCGCTCCTCCCGCGCAAAACCCTCGACCGCCTGCTCGGTGCTGGGGTGGGCCTGCAGCGACAGCGGCTCGTCCGCGGCGAGCACCTTGACCAGGAACGGCAGCACATCGCCGAACCGGGCGCACGTCGCAGAGCCCAGCTGACCCTGAGGGTCGGCGCGCACGGTGTCGAGTAGTGAGCGCTCGCCGCCGTTAGTTCCCAGCCAGGCCGAATCGCTGGAATGGGCACCGAGCCACAGCTCGGCCTCGGGATGCGCAGCGGGCACCGGCCGTCCGGTGAACTCAGCGATCGCCGTCCGCGAACCCCATGCGTAGGTCCGTATCGCCCCGCGTAGTAGCTCCACCATTTGTCTATCCCCGCACCAGTCGCTCATAGACCGCGGCCATCTCCAACCGAACGGCCAGCACTGCGAGTTGACGTTCTCCACGGCCGGCGTCGACCGGCTGCGCCGAGCCGGCGGCAGCATCGGGCACGTCGGGGACATCCGAGACGCCGACCAACTCGACGCCGTAGCGCCCGGCTACCCGTGAGGCCACCACCGCCCGCTCGGCATGAAGTGTTAGCGCCAGCACCCGCAGCCGCTCAGGCTGGGGGCCGTCGATCTGTTCATCATGAAACAGCGAGCTAACCGGATCAGCCGACCCAGCGCGCAGAGCCACCAGCGCGTCGGCCAGCCCGGTGGCGGCAACCGCTCGATGCGCGATCCGCAACATGGCCACCCCGCCGTGCCGGGCCAGCGCCAGTGTCCCGGCGCAGTCACCGGCCAACGTGACCTGCTGGCCCGACATGCGCTCGGCCAGCGCCTTGGCCGGATTGGTGAACGATTCACGCCCCGCGCTGTTGCGAAACGCTTCGGCATCCAGGTCGTCAGCCAGTGCCGAAAGGTCCACTCGAAGCCCGGAATCGACGGCCGCCACGGTGGCCAGCCCTACCGCGAGGTAGCGGCACAGTCCGAACTCCTCAGGGACCCACAACCTGGGCTCCAACACCGCAGCGCGCCCCGCGGTGGCATCGCGCAACGGTCCGTCATAAGGCGCCGCGACCACCACCCGGGCTCCGCGACGCACCGCAGTGGCGGCGGCCCCAACCAGCGCCGGGTCACTTGGGTCGTCACCGGCCACGATCAGCAGATCGAGCGCTCCGATCCACGGTGGTGTCTCCGCGGAGAGCACGATAGGCGCAGCCGCTGAACCCCCAAGCGTCGCAGCGAGCATGGCGCCGGCCGTCTCTGCGGTCCCGCGGCCGGAAACCCAGATCACGGTGCGCGGCCGATCGCCGTCGGCCACCTCGTCAAGCGCACCCTCGGACACCGCCGCCGCGGTGGCGCGCACTTGCGCACCCGCCATCGACGCGGCGCGCAACAGGCCTTCGGTGTCCGCGGCGATCAAGCGGTCGGTGTCGTCGAGCCCGACCGTGCGGGTGGCGTTCACGACTGTCCCTTTTTCTGGGCACTTTCGCGCACGGAGACCAGGCCGGCGACCTGCTTCACGACCTCATCGACGTCCTCGGCACTGCGGCCCTCGACGTTGAGCCTCAACAGTGGCTCGGTGTTGGAACTGCGCAGGTTGAACCAACTGCCGTCGCCCAGGTCCACGGTGACCCCGTCGAGATGGTCGATCCTGTGGATGCGGGCGCCAAAGGACTTCAGTACGGCCTCAACGCAGGACTGCGCATCGGCGACGGTGAAATTGATCTCTCCGGACGATTCATAGCGCTGGTAGTCCGCGGTCAACTCCGACAGCGGACACTCCTGCTCACCGAGCGAGGCCAGCACGTACAGCGCAGCCAGCATGCCGGAATCGGCTCCCCAGAAATCGCGGAAATAGTAGTGCGCGGAATGCTCGCCGCCAAAGATCGCGCCCGTGTCAGCCATCAGCGCCTTGATGTAAGAATGCCCGACCCGCGAGCGTACCGGGGTGCCGCCGCGCTCGATCACCAGCTCGGGCACCGCCCTCGAGGTGATCAGGTTGTGGATCACCGTCGCGCCGATCTCGCGCTTCAGTTCGCGGGCAGCGACCAAAGCAGTCACCGTGGACGGCGACACCGGCAGGCCTCGCTCGTCGACCACGAAACACCGGTCGGCGTCCCCGTCGAAGGCCAGCCCGATGTCGGCGCCAGTGGCCAGCACGTGTGCCTGCAGGTCGGCCAGGTTCGCCGGCTCCAGCGGGTTGGCTTCGTGGTTGGGAAAAGTGCCGTCGAGCTCGAAGTACAGCGGCAGCAAGGTGATCGCGTCGATCGAGCCCAGGACGGCGGGGGTGGTGTGGCCGGCCATCCCGTTACCGGCGTCGACGGCTACCCGCAGCGGACGCAGTTCGGACAGATCGAGAAGCGAACGCAGGAAGTCCCCGTAGTCGGCCAGCACGTCCCGGTCGGCGATCGTGCCGGCCGGACCGTCATAGCCCGGCACTCCCGCGATGACCTCGTCGCGGATAGTCGCCAGCCCAGTATCCTCGCCAACCGGTTTGGCACCGGCCCGGCACAACTTGATGCCGTTGTAGGCGGCCGGGTTATGACTCGCGGTAAACATCGCGCCCGCGCAGTCCAGCTGCCCGGACGCGAAGTAGAGCTGATCGGTGGACGCCAGGCCGATCCGGACCACGTCGACGCCCTGGCCTCGCACCCCATCTGCAAACGCGGCGGCCAGCGTCGGCGAACTGTCCCGCATGTCGTGGCCGATCGCCATCCGGCTTCTACCGGCTTCGTCGGTGATGCCGGAGCCACGCACCAGCCGGGCGAACGCCGCACCCACATCAGTGACAAAGGCATCGTCGATCTCCTCCCCGACCAGCCCTCGCACGTCATAAACCTTGATCACACGGCGGACTGCCGCGGCGGACCGGGACATGGCGGGGCTCCTGACGAAGGGGACTCTTGGCCGTCAGCCTAACGGTTCAGCAAGCGGACGCCGGTACACATGGCCGGCCCCAATCGCCCCCTAGTCCGAGGGATCCGGCAACACTCGCAGGTGACCGCGCCGGCGCCCTGAGGTCTGCTGTCGGTGCGCGGGCGGGGCCATCACGCCGCCCGCCGGCGCCGTCGCGTGCGCGACGCCGGCCGGATTGGAGAACCCAACCGGACCTCCGTTGACAGACTGGCCCGGCCGGCCCGGCGGAAGACCTTCGCCGCCCTCACGCACCGCGTCGGCCAGCGCCACCAAGTCGTCTTCATCGGGATGGTTTGGCAGCGGGCCCGAATGGCGGACCAGCTCCCAGCCGCGCGGCGCGGTGATCCGGCCGGCATGGCCCACACAGAGATCCCAGGAATGCGGTTCCCGCGTCGTAGCCAACGGGCCGACGACGGCCGTTGAGTCCAAGTAGACGAACGTCAGCGTCGCCACCGCATAGTCGGGGCACCCGGGCCGGCAGCAGCGACGGGGAACATTCACGCCCGTGAGGCTATCGTGCGGAAAGGCTCCTGTGGCGCCGGACACGCGCAGCCACCGATGCCACGATGTACAACCGTTACCATCGCCTGGTGGCCGATCCGCACAGCTCCCGGCGAACCGGCCGTCGGGCCGGGTTGTCGGGTTCACGCCGGGGCCGCGAGTTGCGCGGGCCGCTGCTACCCCCCACCGTTCCGGGGTGGCGCAGCCGCGCCGAACGTTTCGACATGGCGGTGCTGGAAGCCTACCAACCCATCGAGCGGGCCTGGCACGATCGAGTGTCGACGCTCCTTGTGGCAGTCGACGAGATCCCTCGTATCTCCCCCAGGAACAGTGACTCCGTGCAGTGGCCGCCAGAAGTCGTCGCGGACGGGCCGATCGCGCTTGCCCGGCTCATCCCGGCCGGTGTCGACGTCCGCGGTAACGCCACGAGGGCCCGAATTGTGTTGTTCCGCAAGCCAATCGAGCGGCGAGCCAAGGATTCTATCGAACTCACTGAAATGCTGCACGAGATTCTGGTGGCCCAGGTGGCCACCTTTATGGACGTCGAGCCATCGGTCATCGACCCGACGATCGACGACGGCTAAACGAGGCTGGCGAAGCTGCCAGACCCGTCAGATCTGTCAGATAATGCCGCGCTTGAGGCGACGACGCTCCCGCTCGGAGAGACCGCCCCAGATGCCGAAGCGCTCATCGTGGGCCAGCGCGTATTCCAGGCACATGTCGCGCACCTCGCAGCCCAGACAGATTTTCTTGGCCTCGCGAGTGGAGCCGCCCTTCTCGGGGAAGAACGCCTCCGGGTCGGTTTGAGCGCACAGCGCGCGCTCTTGCCATGATTCGTCGTCGGTTTCCGGCGAAACATCAATCGCGCCGAGTTCGTCGGCAACCAAACTCAAATGAGGGCGTGCCGTTGTCCCCATCGTCGCTGAGTCGATAGTGGTGTGCGGTGTGCTTCCTATAACGCCCAAAAGGTGCTCATAGGACATGTTTCCGCCTCCTCACCTAGAATCGTTGATCGTGAATGTCGCCCGCTATGGAGATGTGGCCAATCTCATTCGAACAAGTGATCGAATCTTGGTCTGTGGCACCGAAATCGGCGAACCGCCAACCAGGAAATGACACTGATGTGATTAGACACGGGTTAGCTGCCGAGGTCAAGGGCTAGAACGAAGTTTCATACTATCTCGTGACCGAATTTTAGCGTGTCGGTGACCCGGCGTGTCCGGCCGCTAGTGTCTTGCGGTGTGAAAGTCACCGTTCTGGTCGGCGGGGTCGGCGGCGCCCGCTTCCTACTGGGGGTGCAACGGCTGCTCGGCCTGGGCCAGTTTGCCCCAGCCGGAGATCCAGCCGCGGAACTGGGGGCACTCCCCCGCGAGCGGGAGATACCCCCACCCGCTCGCAGGGGAGAGCTGACCGCGGTCGTCAACATCGGCGACGACGCCTGGATGCACGGGGTTCGGATCTGCCCCGACCTCGACACCTGCATGTACACCCTCGGCGGTGGAATCGACCCGGACCGCGGATGGGGCCACCGCGACGAGACCTGGCACGCCAAAGAGGAACTGGAACGCTACGGCGCGCAGCCGGACTGGTTCGGGCTCGGCGACCGCGACCTGGCCACTCACCTGGTGCGCAGTCAGATGCTGCGCGCCGGCTACCCGCTCTCGCAGGTCACCGAGGCGCTGTGCCGGCGCTGGCAACCCAGTGCGCGGCTGCTACCAGCCAGCGACGACCGCTGCGAGACCCACGTTGTGATCACGGACCCGGTCGACCAAAACCGGCGCGCCATCCACTTCCAGGAATGGTGGGTGCGCCACCGAGCCCTGGTTCCGACCCACAGCTTCGCTTTCGTGGGGGCCGAAAAGGCCAGTGCAGCACCCGGAGTCGTCGATGCCATTGCGGGTGCCGACGTCGTCTTCGTGGCACCGTCGAACCCGGTGGTGAGCATCGGTGCAATCCTGGCCATTCCGGGCATCCGCGCGGCGCTGCGCGCCACGGCCGCCCCAGTGATTGGCTACTCCCCCATCGTCGCCGGAAAACCTTTGCGGGGCATGGCCGATCAATGCCTTACGGTTATCGGTGTGGAGACGACGTCGCAGGCGGTGGGGAACTGCTACGGGGCGCGATCGGCCACCGGAATTCTGGACTGCTGGCTGATACACGAAGGCGACACAGCCGAAATCGACGGCGTCGCGGTTCGATCCATACCGCTACTGATGTCCGATTCGGCGGCGAGCGCCGAGATGGTGCGTGCCGGGCTCGCGCTCGCCGGTGTGGCGGCACCGTGACCGATCATGGCAGCGCGGCTGCTGTCGAGATTCTGCCGGTCACCGGGCTTGCGGAGTTTCGCCCCGGCGACGACCTCACCGCATCAGTCGCGGCCGCCGCTCCGTGGTTGCGCGACGGCGACGTCGTGGTAGTCACCAGCAAGGTGGTGTCCAAGTGCGAGGGCCGCATCGTGCCGGCACCCGAAGACCCCGATGCGCGAGACCAGCTACGGCGCAAGCTCATCGACGGCGAGGCGGTACGGGTTCTGGCCCGCAAGGGCCGCACCCTGATCACCGAGAACCAGCTCGGGCTGGTTCAGGCCGCCGCCGGCGTGGACGGCTCCAACATCGGCTCCGACGAATTGGCGCTGCTACCCACCGACCCAGATGCCAGCGCCGCGGCGCTGCGGGCCGGGCTGCGCAAGCGGCTGGGCGTGTCGGTGGCCGTGCTGATCACCGACACGATGGGGCGCGCCTGGCGCAACGGCCAGACCGATGCCGCAATCGGCGCCGCCGGCATGGCAGTGCTGCACCGCTACGCGGGAACGGTCGATCCGCACGGCAATGAGCTGGTGGTGACCGAGGTCGCGGTGGCCGACGAGATCGCGGCCGCGGCCGATCTGGTCAAAGGCAAGCTGACATCCATCCCCGTGGCCGTGGTACGCGGTCTTGCGGTGCAAGACAGTACGGTGCAAGAAAGTTCGGTGCAAGACAGTACGGTGCAAGACAGTGGTTCCCAAGATTTCCGGGACTCCCGAGCTTCCCAAGATTTCACGGCGAGCGCGCTGGTGCGGTCGGGCACCGACGACCTGTTCTGGCTGGGCACCGCCGAAGCGCTGGAGTCGGGCCGCCGGCAGGCGCAGCTGCTGCGCCGGTCAGTGCGCCGGTTCGGCGACGAACCGGTGCCGCCGGAGCTCATCGAGGCCGCCGTCGCCGAGGCACTCACCGCACCGGCACCGCACCATACCCGGCCGGTGCGGTTCGTGTGGCTGACGGCTCGGGATCGTCGCGGCAGGCTGCTGGACCAGATGAAGGCGAAATGGCGCTCCGATCTGGCCGGCGACGGCAGACCGGCAGACTCCATTGAGAAGCGGGTAGCACGCGGCCAAATTCTCTACGACGCACCCGAAGTCATCGTGCCGATGATGGTGCCGGACGGCGCGCACAGCTACCCCGACCAGGCCCGTACCGACGCCGAGCACACCATGTTCACCGTGGCCGCCGGCGCGGCGGTACAGGCCCTGCTGGTTGCGCTCGCGGTGCGGGGGCTGTCCAGCTGCTGGATCGGCTCGACCATCTTCGCCGCCGACTTGGTCCGGGCTGAGTTGGAACTCCCCGCGCAGTGGGAGCCGTTGGGCGCCATAGCGATCGGCTATCCGCAAGAGCCGTCACAACCCCGCGAGCCAGCGTCGGTGGAGGGCTTGCTGGTGCGCAAATGAGCACCCCGTGACGGCATTCGCGGGCAAAGCGACAGTATCCGCCGACAAGGTCCGCGGCGGTTACTACACGCCGCCAGCGGTGGCGAGCTTCCTTGCCCGATGGGTCGGCCGCGCCGGTCCCAAGCTGCTGGAGCCATCCTGCGGCGACGGCCGAATCTTGCGCGAGCTGGCTGCGTTGTCCAACGAGGTACGCGGCGTAGAACTCGTCGCGGCCGAAGCGGTGAAATCGCGGGCGTTCGCTCCCGTCGACGCAGAGAATCTCTTCGCGTGGCTTCAGAGATCGCCGGCCACTCAATTCGACGGTGTCGCGGGCAATCCGCCCTACATCCGCTTCGGAAACTGGGCTGACGACCAGCGATCCCCGGCCCTGGAACTGATGCGACGCCAGGGTTTACGTCCCACCAAGCTGACGAACGCCTGGGTGCCGTTCGTCGTGGCCAGCGCATCCGCGGTGCGCGATGGCGGGCGAGTGGGCCTGGTGCTGCCGGCCGAGTTGCTCCAAGTCACCTACGCCGCGCAGCTGCGGGACTTCCTGCTGAGCCGGTTTCGGGAGATCACCGTGGTCACCTTCGAGCGGTTGGTGTTCGACGACATCCT